>JAAUXT010012839.1_pt1 | contig 21221 bp, 27 predicted proteins | sample 7278171 | NCBI WGS metagenome assembly JAAUXT01 (sample SAMN14350112, study PRJNA611818) | marine sediment metagenome | isolation source: surface marine sediment (1.8m) | place: French Polynesia: Moorea | collected 2018-08 | reverse complement strand
TTAATTGGCTGAGGCCAGCCCCCCCTGGTGGGGGAGGAGTGTGGTGTGACACACCAGCTGTGAATTTGAACCACCGCAGTATAGGTGGCAGCACTGTTCATTCAATAAATACAGAGATTCGCGCCACCGTGGCCAGTCTCACCTGAGATACCCAACTGATCGTTTGTGATATCACTACAAAGATGCCGTAAAAATTTCAATGGCATCGTGATTTCCCCCCCCCCCTCCCCACCAAAGTTTCTCCCGGCAGAGGTGAATCAACAGAAAATGCGATATGTTGCAGATTCGACTTCATGTGCGTTCCGATCGTGCATCCTCGGTTCAAGAGAGAATTCGTCGACGAACCTGCCTCGAAGCGTAAAGGAGCCTTCACGAGGTCCGACATGCTGCTCACTAGTCAAGGTATGTTCTGCGAAGTCTGATATCAATCCACAGATTTCACCAAATTGGTCGACAGAAGAATCTTCTTCCACTTGCTTGGCGTGTTTTTTTACAGACTGGTCGTCGTTGATCGTGGCCAAGATCTCCCCGTGGATCGACACAGATTCCAAGAACGAAGTTGTCAGAAAAAACTCTGAGCGGGTAAGAATGAAACGCTGAATGCTAAAAACAACTGGTTTCTTAAATTTTTCAAACTGAAGTTCAGTTTGTTTTTCACGCTTGTCCCTGTTGTTTCAGGCTTTGAAGCAGGAACTGATGTTCGCCAGTCACCTGGGCGTCCCGGCTATTCTATTGAACTTGAAGGGACCAAACTGTATGAATTTGGCGAGAACAATCTATCAGCATATCAACTCGGGTCACAATCATCAGGTTTGCGACAGTCCAAGTGATTTCCATTCGTAGACCTACTTGAACAGCTTTGTGAATGTGTGTGTGTGTGGTGGGGGGGGGGATCAGGCACACACGGATCCGATTGCTAGAGGAGGGGGGAGTGACTTCAAATTTCTGACGCATCATTTCTGTTTGGCTGTGCAGTGGTGGATCCGGGTTCCGATGGTGGCTCCGCGGGCTCAGTTGGACAGCGTCCTGGAGGAGGGTCAGGGAGACGCGTCCAGCAAGATGAACGGAGAGCACAGTGAACACAACGAGCAGGAAACGTGGCATTGGTCAGTCGATTTTCGATTCCTGTCGAACTCAAAGAGTGCTTATCAAGTTGCTTCAGTGAGTTCGAAGTTGAGCGGCAGCCATCATGATGACAGCATTTGGAACCCTTTTGTTTTTGTTCGAACAAAATGAAACACTGTCAAACTTATGGATGGCGCATTTTGACACACTTCTTCTTACAACCTTACACACTTCTTCTTACAACCCACAGTCAGAAAGCACGTCGCGCGACACCACACCATTGAACGTACTTGTTTTTCCCACCAGGTGGAACTTGATTCGCACTGCGTGTGACAGTCAGAAGAAGCTGAGCATGGCGCTGGAGCTGAGCGCGGATCTGCCGTCCCCGGAGGTGCTGGACTCGTGGTGCGGGGAGCCAATCAAAGCCCTCATCGTCCCCACCTCCGTCTTCCTCACCAACAAGAAGGGCTACCCCGTCCTGTCGCGCGCGCATCAGGCCTTCGTCAAGAGGTGTTACAAGGTGTGTGCTCAGCATGGTACAACGGCGACGTGCAAGATCGCAGCATGTTGGATTTTTTCCCCGACTTGGATCTGCGAGCAAGATTCAAATGTAGTTTGCTCTTGAGCTGAAGGACAATTTTTGGTGCCCGGTGCAGTTATTTGTTCGCTCTTGCCTTGGCAGCTGGAGGCCCAGATCATCATCTCTGGAAGTTTGAAGCACGAGACTCGGGACATGCGCGCGTACAAGCAGTACATGGATCACCTGTGGCAGGGCCAGGAGCTGCCCGACCAGGTGACCATGTTCGCCAAAGGCTACGAAGACTATCTGCAGTGTCCACTGCAGCCCCTCAAGGACAACCTCGAGTCGCAGACGTACGAGGTGTTCGAGAAGGATCCCATCAAGTATTCTGGATACCAAGAGGTGAGTTGAGTGTTCTTCAATTCCGGGAGTTAGAACTTGAACGAAATTTTGTGTGAAAACACGCACGTTACTGACACAACTTTCTTCACCTCAGGCAATCAAACAGGCTTTGCTGGATCGTGTGTCGGAAAAAGAAAAAGACACAAAAACCACGTGAGTCCGCCGAGCGAATCTGAATGATTTGCTGTCATACGATCCCATGAGATATAAAAATTGCACCCGGTTTCTACAGAGTACGTTCTCGTTTCAATTGGTGGAATCAAGGGGGCGAGCTGGGTAAAATTGCTTCTAATTTTCGGAAAATCCCCCCCAGTTCCGCGAGCGACGCAAAAACACTGCAGCCTAAAGTTTCAACAGCTCGCCAGGTTGCGCACTATTCGCTGCCTCACGGTGTGGTTTCCTTCGCAGCGTGGTGATGGTGGTCGGAGCGGGGCGCGGGCCGCTCGTCACCGCCGCCATCAACGCCGCCAAGACCGTCGACCGCAAGATCCGCGTCTACGCCGTCGAGAAGAACCCGAACGCCGTCGTCACGTGAGTCGTGGAGTTAATTTCCCCTCCGGAAATATCATTCCCATTTGAAACTTTTGTTTCTGACACAAACGTGTCATTTAGGGGTTGGGGCTTCTCGACAAGACCACTGGAACCCCCACGTTTTTCCGTTTCCGAAACCAGTGAAGAAGCAGCTGTGTTTGGAGTAAACCAGAACCTCGAATCGACATAAAAGCTCCGAGCGTCCGTCCATTCACTCTTCAGATTCACTGAAGTCGCGAAACCTGGCCTCTGCAGAGAAAATGTAAAAGTCTGAGACATTCGCCCGCAACTGAGTCTATTTCACCGCAGTCTGGAGAACATGAACGCGGAGATGTGGTGCGACAATGACGTCACGGTCGTGTCATGTGACATGCGCGCGTGGGCGGCGCCGGAGCGCGGCGACATCCTCGTGTCGGAACTGCTTGGCTCGTTCGGCGACAACGAGTTGTCCCCGGAGTGCCTCGACGGCGCGCAGAAACACCTCAAAGGTCCGTTCGTGGGGACTGCTGTTGTATTAGACGGATCGAGTCTCTGTTGTTGTTTGTTTTTTTTTGTTTTTTTTTTGGGGGGGGGCGGGGAGACGAATGATCTTTGTTTTGAAGTGCAATGTGAAACGTTCACCTGACGGGATCTTTTTCAAGCGGGGTTTTTGTGTGGCTGAGCGTCTGGATTGACCCGTTTCTGCAGATGACGGAATCAGCATCCCGTGTGCGTACACGTCCTACGTGGCGCCGCTGACGTCACAAAAACTCTGGAACGAGGCTCGGCAGTGCAGGGACGCCGCCAAACCCCCCGAGGTAAAGGCGCTCAACGAAAATCAACCAACCCACAATTGTCGATTTTTTCTGCGCACTTCCCGACAACCTCACGCGCATACCTTCCACAAGCACACACCCGTACTCTGAACCACGACAGCTTTGCGTGGCATTCTTGTTGAGGGCACAAGACTGAAGTCGCTTGAGTCCCCGTACCGCTTTGTGGCATCGTTGCGTTCACGGGTGTTTTTCGCCGCAGGCTTCGTTCGAGACGCCGTATGTCGTGCGGCTTCACAACGTCAACATCCTCGATCGGCCACAACCGCTTTTCACGTTTGAGCACCCAAACAAAAGTGAGTACTGCTGTGGCGCATACTCAAGTAAAGGTCGATGACACAAGATCTCCGGCTGCTTTTCGCGAGAATCCTGGTGAAAAAGGTTGAGTTGGAAACGTCAGTGATGGCGGTCGGAAATGTTTTCAGATGCTGTGATAGACAACAGTCGGTACGAGTCGCGACTGTTCACCATCCCAGTCGACACGTTGGTTCACGGATTCGCAGCGTATTTCGATTGCGTCCTCTACAAAGAAGTCACTCTCAGTGAGTATTCAACCAAAAGGAAGTTTGTTGGTGTTTCCTCGATGACCGTAGATCACCTGGTGGCGATATTCCGTCCGACAGGTCCGGGTCGGGAACTTGGGGCTTGACTCCAGTGAAGCCCTCACGAAATTCATTGCTTTGCAGGCCACCAAAGTTTGGCAAAAGAGCGGGTCCACAGCTTAGTGACCAAACAAAGGGGTAGGTGGCAATGATGATGGGATGTAGGGAAACTTACAGCTTTGGTGCACTTTGCCTTCCGTGGTGTGGCGAACAATCTCTCTTCCGCTGTTACGGGACGGTTCAGCTATTGTTGAAACACGTGACCAAACAAGAGAACTCATCAGGTTGCTGTCGTGCATGCGGTGCTGCCTAATTAAGTGGTGAAACCGCTAATGAAAGGGACTGTTGTCGGATTTGGATCAGTGTTGTGTTGTGCGGCTAATTCCAAGCTGAATGTCATTGTCTTGTTTTGACCCAGTGACTTTGCAGCGCAGGGAAATCGAGAAAGTCACACAGATTGCCAAAGCATCGGTGGGTGCGAACAGGTTGCAAAATGTAGGTGTCGAGAGGATCCAGGGGTCACTTCCCAAAGATGGACGCCGCCTTTCCCATTGTCGCCCCCATCCAGTCTCACGAAGACGCAAGACGCACCGTTGCCAGGGTGGTTCGGCACAGCTCGTATCCACACGGACATTTGTTCTTGTTTCAACTTCTTCACAAAACACGTTCAGGTTCATGTGGGCTTCTTTGCTCAAGGAACAGAAAAAGGGGCCCAAAATTGTTTTGTGAATTGGTTCGTGCTTGTACATGAAACTGTCGCACCACGTGTTGCACCAAAGCAGAGACCTGACGAGTTTGTTGTGTTACGCAGGTATCGTTCCGGAGACGCACTCACCCGGCATGTTCAGCTGGTTCCCCATGTTCTTCCCCATCAAGGTGAGTGCAACGAGGTCGCCAAGACACGTTCCCTTTGGGGTCATGAAAGTATCAGTGCTTGGAAGCCATCTCCCAAGAAAAGTTACAAGATGGAGACGACTCCGAACTGTGCAGTCACTGATGTTTGTAGTTGTACTGAAGAGAACACATATTACAGATTAAATCAAAGCTTCAAATGTGCGCACGTGTATTGGAAAACGCGGGTTGCTTCTGCGTCACGTGTTTGTTGAGCTCGAGTTTGACGGATGTTGATCTCGCTGCAGGAGCCGATGTTCGTGCGCGCGGGAGACAAGATGTCGGTTCACTTCTGGAGGATGACGGACCCGCGCACAGTGTGGTACGAGTGGTGTATCGCGTCGCCGCAGGTGACGGCCATCCACAACCCGCGGGGCAGGTCCTACACCATCGACCTGTAGAACCGCCAGGGGGCGGGGGTCCTGCGTCATCCAGCTGGAAACTCCACCAGGGCCCTCTCCTCACCTGGCTGTTTCACTCCGGATGCGTCACGCAGCTTCTGGTGTGTAGCAGGCGTGATCTCGAGATTCTGTACGGAGGCTTTGGCAACGAAACTGGACAGTGTTCTCAGTCGTCTGACCCGTCATGTTGGTCACGTGTTGCAAAGAAAACTTGCGATGTTACTGTTTTGTTCTCTTCAGGTTTGCATTTAGTGATACAATTGTGTTGTGACTGGTTTTCTGTGAGTGGTCTTTGAACTCGAAACACAGCTGTGTGTTTTACTCTTGTCATTTCACCACCGGAAAGTGTCCACTGTTTTCGTGGCCCCGGATGTTTATGAAAAAGTCTTTGGTTCCTTGAATTGCAAGATGCTCTGCACTAACTTCTATCTCACTTTTCTGTCGTGTGTGTTCAACTGCAGTTTGTCCGGTTTGGACATTTTGACAAAGATACTACCTCCCGGAAAAGGAGTCGTTCACTTCTCAGAGCCACCCAGTGGGTGTGGCCGTTTTCAGTGGAGTCGCATAATGGTGAGAAACGGTATCTGCGTTCTGATCGTGCTTCTTCGTTCTTGTAAATCTGGCTGTTCGTGAGAGCAAACGTTCGTGAGAGCAAACGAGAAAGAAATGAGTGCATGAGCTTGTGTTTGTGTGAGCGAAGCTAAATAAAGCGTCCGACCAGAATTAAATTGGGAAGCGTGTTGTTCTCGAGTTTTGGTTGCGGGAAAGAAATCAATTTCGATTCACAAAAGAAACCACGGATTCTGCTGACGGTTTATTCAATAACAGTTCATAATGATTTTCAATTGTAACATCTCGCCACTGTTTCAACGGACAACAACGGTCGACAATGAAGGAAACGGAGATCGACTTCGGTGACACGGAACTCAGAATTGACGGTGCTTCCTTCTGCTCTACTACAAAAATATACTGTATTCGTGTACGCATAACAACACAAGCAAGTCACTGAATCAGACATCGAAAGAGATCAACCAAATCGCACGAAACGTAAAACTCACAGAGGCACGAAAATAGAGAAAACGCGTGACATCCAGGCTCGCTGAGACCTTTCATGCAAAGGAACCGTATTTTGTTTCAAGGATATTGAGCTCCAGTCCTCACTGAACTCACACGGGCAACAAAAAGCCTCCCGATTGTTTCGGGAAAACAAGACTGAACTGCAAAGAAGCAAACCACTCGAGGAGAACTTTGTGAAGTGGGAAGTTTTTGCTGTGTGCTTGAGTCTTCCTGTTTTCTCGTTCGTTTGACCCGCAATAAAAGAACCCCACGGCTTTTCGTCCTTGAACGGAACCCCGCTTCGCATCTGTTTCATGCGACACAGAAATGCACGACCCAAATGTCAAAAGTATAATTCCTGACTCCACTCCGTCTCCCATATCTGAGCAACTTCCGAAGGAAAACGGAGGCAATTAGGGCGCCGTGGAGTCAGATCGCAGGGCCATGGCAGAAAAAGCTGCTCGCGTGAGCGAACGCGCGAACATCTTGAGGTCTTGGAAATTCCAAGAGAACATGCGCACTGTAAGATTCCCTTGTGCGTGTCATCCTTTCAAAAAAATCTTTTGCTGACAACCAGATGTTAAAAGAAGTTTTGAGTACTCTATCTACAGAATTGCAACGAATAGAATCTACAACCTTGCAGCCTACATTCCTGCGTCTTTAGCAGCAAAAAATGTGTTTTAGAAGTAATGACACAACCTTGTCAATCATCATCTCTGTGCATTTCACGTGTGCAATGCTTCACATGTGCATTTTCTCTGGTATTTTGTTTTCATAAGCAGAAGTATTCAAACGCTAACACTGTGTCCTGCTATGCTACGATACGAGCTACAGTCGACGAGAATCACGAAAACCTCAAGGTTTCTACGATATACCGGTTCTTCTCCGCACTCACATCTAGAATCCACTCTACAGACGTTCCCTACAGAAATCCGCTCCAGGAAAATGAAAAAATACGTACGCGTATACATGCATACGCCTGTACACAGCAATTGCACAACTGTCTTCAGCAAAGATATCACTTCATGACATTGAGGCAGGTATAAAGAAATTGTTCACTCAACACACAGAAATAGTACCTGCAACATATGTTCAGATTTCACACAGCATTCAATCGATGCAGGTGCACGGAAATGAACAGCAATTATTCTTCCAATCAGAGTGAATGAACATCCATGTTGCACCACAACCGTGTCTCAGAAAAAAATGAAGCAAAACAACATTTTTCTGTCTCCAACAAGACACTCAGGGCATCCCCTGCAAGGCCCGCACTAGCTGCGCATGCAACTGTTTCAGAAAAGCTTGAAAATTCGCTCTCGAAATTTCATTTTTACCCGTTGTGCAAGGAGCAAACATCTCTCACAAGTTTGAGTCCATTCATGAGTGGCAACAGGTTTCATGAGTGTGCTTGCACAATGTTTCAAGAGTCATTCACTCTCTACGACGAAAACAATTTTACTTTCATCTATGAAACCGGTGGACAATACGTACAAGTTTTCCTTTTGGAAACGAAAAGGGAAGATCTGTACAATAAATGACATCACGCCGGGTGTTGGTTTTGTGCTGCAGGATGCATACTTCTAAGCAGCTTCTTCAAACGAATCTTCAGGCCACGCAGGCAGGCGCGCACAAAGCGAATAGTAAAAGCCACGTACTCGATCTACACTGTCGGAAGTGGTCTTTGGCAATCACATGTACCGGGTGCACGTAGTTTCTTCAAAAATTGCACTGCAGTGTGGTTCTTCTTTCTCTTCAAGTATGCAATGTTTCAGACGTCAGATCTAGATCTGAAACAAAAAGAAATAGTTTTGTCAGTGGAACTTTCCCATGCTTGACAGGCGGAGCCAAGTCCAGGGGTTTGGGGAAGTGGTTGTCAGTGCGGAACTTGTGTGGGTGTTTCTCAGGAAGAGAGGCCCTGCGTCTTCTGCCTTTGGACGCGCGGATGTGTGCACGGGTGATAGACGGAAATGTCAGGACTTACGAAGGAAACCTGAAATTGCCAGGTACAACAGAACCACAAATCTGATTCAACTTCAAGGGAGCCACGCTGCACGGAGAAAGATCAGGAGTTTGGACCCAAGGATAGGTTGGGGGAACAAGGTATGGGTATCGCACAAAAATGTCACCGGTCACGAAGTACTAAGCACCAAACAACACAAATGTTGGTTTGAGGATGTCCTAGCTGCTTTCTTAAGGCTAAAAACACAGATCTGCGACTGAGTCAACCGTGGAACCACGGCTACCTCACCAAAACATCTTGGTTCACTTCAGAAGAGGCACAGACAAGGACGAAACATGTGGAATATTGTCGGGTCTGATTGAAAAACACCTTAGTTGTATTGAGGTGGCTCCGCGCAAAACGAACTTGTACGAAAGGTTTGGAACACATTCAAACCTTCCCTGCGTGTGTTTTCTCAGAGCCGAAAAAGTAAGCCATCAAAATTGTGATTTGTCCTTGTGTTCGTTGTGAGCAGAAAAAAGCCTCTGCGCAGAGCAACACCTCTTGATGAGCATAATCAGAACACAACACGCACACGTTACGGCAACAGTACCATCTATTCCTTAATTGTTCTGGTCGTTGGTGGCCGCAGCTTCTGCATTGGGTGCATCCCCCTTGAAGAAACGACATGACACAAACGTTACAGGCACAGAACACACAGCGCTGCTCATACAGAGAGCATGTACACACCGCGTTGAATGTGTGTAAAGGAGCCAAAGTTTTGAAGGGTGCTGTGGGAATTTAAATCTTCGAAGGAAAGAGAACAGAAAAGAACTGCAGGTGCTCAGGCCTCAAAGTAACTGACAACTCGTGTGCATTCACAGGCTCAATGACACACATGTCTCGAGTCGCTCTGTAGATTCTGCAGGGGAATTCGACTTAATGAAGTCATTCTGAGCTGTCAGAACCGTGAATGCATTGAGTCTTTCGATGGGAACCTGCAGCGCTGCATCGGAAGAATAGAGACGGAAGAAAATGATTCGGATTTAGATGAGGTCATTGTGAAGGAAAAGGGAAAATGACATTCAAAACACAGAAGAAGGAAACAGCAAGGTCGCACGGAGTCTTTGCGTCTGGCTGTCCATGTTCATTTTGCTCAATTCGTGCCCCACAAAAGAGAGAAAAGAAAAGTGGCCGAATGTTCATTGAGAAGAGATTTTGACGAGACGAGGAACACGAATTGAACAAAACATCGCAAGATTTCACGGAAAGGTGAAGACACGTACGTCCGTTTTGGTCTTGGATGGTAGACTGGGATCCAGCAGCACCTTGCCGACGTTTTTCCTGTCATGCATTTTCTGCATTGCGCTACCAATCTGCAAAGTAGAATATCGAATCGGTCGCTGCAAACCAAGGACCGGGGATTTGAGCCTTGCGCAAAGAGAAGTTGGACCGAAGAACAGCTGTGGAGCCTGACCCGCTGCCGACTCCGAAACACTTGTGCACGTGCCAAATGTTTTTGAAGTTTGTCCCCTCTCCTCCCGGATTGGAGCCCAGCCATATAGGAGTTGGGTTTCTACTCCTGGGTCGCCAGAGAATCAAGCTTGTGGTGATGACAACAGAAGCAAAAATCCGTCTGTCATAGCTTGGTTCCCTTGGCGGACGTTGTTGCGTGCTCGCCAATTTGTGCAGGCTTTGGCAAACAAAGCTCTCCCCTATTCAGAACACCTGCACGCACTCTTGAACGATTCATTCAGTGCAGATCAAGACAGCTCTGCATCTTTCCTTTGCACAAAGCAGTTCCAAAGGCCGCGCACTCATGAACCTCTGCAGGATTGGCTAAATCACCAGTTCAAACACGCAAACCAGAAATTGAGCGAAGTCTTCGACCGAGCTCACACAGGACGCGTCATGGCTTGCAATGCGACGCTGCCATTGACTCCTTGGTACAGAGACGCAACGCGTGCACGACGCACCCTGTGTGGGCCTGACCCACAACTCTCACGTACGTCCTCGAATGCCCACGCCGAGTCGATCTTGGGGCGGATCTTGCCGTCATTGTACATCTGGAAGAGTCTGTGGACGATGTCGCGCGCGAGTTCGTGGCGGCCCTGGCGGAAGAGCAGCGTGCGCACGCTGAAGCCCGACACCGTCTTGTTCTCGTCGAACAGCTTGATCGGGCTGATCTTGTCCACCTGCCACCACTGAAAACAGCAGCAGCACCGCGTCAACGAATCAGAAGCGGCGCCCCGTACAGCATTGAAGAGTTCCCAGTTCACTGCAGCGTCTCGGAAGAGAACCGTGGTCGGGCCTGTGACCTACTTTCATCGTTGTTCCCCCGCGTGCTTCACACCCAATACAAAACTGACCCTGAGTGACGCAGGCTATTCTTTCCTTCGATTTCACACCAATGCCCTCTTGGTAGCCACAACCCAGTTCGATCTGGCGTGCCAAAGCAGCAGCAGCCACAGCGCACGCTCAGTTTATTCCTCCGTTGGGCCCAATCGAACCTGGTCCCAGTCAGATGTGGCGATGATCAAATGTTGATGTCAATGAGATGAGATGTGGATCGAGAGACTTGTCAGATCAAAAGATTGTGTGCGCGTACAGTGCACGTGATTTGGGTTGAATTGGGTGAACAGCGGAAGACGACCTGTCGCTTCCTCATGCATTTGTCATGAACCAAGACGGCTTTGCGCAAAATCATACCTGACGCTCAAGGCGAACCGAACTGAATCACAAAGGCACAATTCGTGAAACGAAACACGACACAACATGCAACGAACACTGAACGGGCGGAGCTCCATATTCGTCCATTCTGTCCATTGGTCCCAGCTTTGCGTGTTTGAAATTCATGGAACCGCCTGACTGCTGGTGGCACACGCATCAGCGTGCACGCACACTGACAGAGAACCTTTCAAAACGTGTTTGGCGTGGCTCTCCATGTCTGCCTGCAAGTCTTTTCTGCACAAGCACGATGGGAAATTTTAAGCTGTGATGAATTGGATTCCAATGAATTTCATGAAATGCTGGCACATGCAGACAGAAAACAGCTTCGCGGTGACACGGTGGAATTGACGACCAGTGAGGTGGTGGTGATGCATGATGACGATGAACAATGGAGAATGAAGAAGAATGAAACGTCAACATTTCATGATTCAAAATTGTCAAAAACGAAACAATAAATGCAGTGATTTGTGCCTTTTGAGCCAAATTCGACGAACCAAACATTTGGGGTGAATGCACAAGAATACAAATTTGCAAAAGAAAAGATCTAAAGTGCAGAATGGACTGATGATGCCTACCATCACTCCCTAGACATCCACGTTCTTCGAGAATTTCTTAATTATTGCTCACCCAACTAAGTCTAAAATGTGAACTAAACCGCTAATTTCTCCTACAAAAAGTGGTTGTGAATTTTCAATGCGTCTAAAACATGTTTACAGGTACACCAAAGAGTGAAGCGCACTCCATGTTGGAGGACAAACTTGTGTCAGCCAAACCATGCGTCCATTACCTTCGTTGCATTTATTTTTTCTGGTAAATGTTGACCGAATTGGAATGCTTTCTAAAAAGTAATGTCAAGAATTTTAGTTTGAGGTGTTGTTCAGAACATGTTCAGAAATGCAGGATTTTTTTTGTGGAACAAAAGAAAAACACGGATGTTGAGAAATTAGTCCAAGATGATTTTTCACCAAAAGGGATGTGCCTTGATCACTGTCCAAAGGTACAGGTTCCAAGAAGGAATGACGAATGATGTTGTATTGGACAGACGGTGATCGCATACTCACGGATTTGGCAAAACTGAAGAAGCTCTTCGTTTCCCCTGTCACAATATTGGATGATCCTGCGCAAGAACAAAGGGAAACATTTCAATTGCAGTCAGCCCTGGAAAATACTTTTTTTGTTGAGACACAGAAATGGGATCAGTCCCTGGATTAAAGTGATCAGAAGAAACTTAAAGACCCGGCAAAAAGGCAATTTAATCCTTACAATGATTTAAAGCTTGAAAACTTGCACATGTCTTTGACTTACAGCTTCATTTTAATCGCGATAATTGCGAATTTGTCTTTTCCTGTTCCTGTTGATTTTTGTTCCAGGAGCCATGTACGTAATTTCCCTTGGCTGCAAACATGCTTCGAAAGCTGCATAATTCAGAACCCCTGATGAGTCTGGCGACTGTTTTTGCATTTTGTCCCCACTGATTTTCCACGCGGATGGAGTCCCAACCGGGTTGTTAGTCGGACTCACAGTGGTGTCCATGGCAGCCTCGGTAGATTGTAAGCAGAACTCACCATAGAGCACGTATCTACCGAGAGGCTTCAGCAGACTGATTCCCCTGTTGGTGTCCTCGCCGCACAGACAGTCCAGGACCAGATCCACTCCCTCCGGCGACACTCTGTGCAGAAACAGACATCAGTCCAAACTTGTGAGTTTGAGATGAAGTTGACAACAACACAGAAAACAAGAGGAGGGAGGAAGACGAAAGTGCTCCACTGGTTGGTGTGAGATTTGAAAACTGTGATTAGTTGGTTCTCCATGGGCAGTCTAGGTTTCTCATCTGCAATGAGGGATCAAGAGTATGTTGTCGTCAACCGTGTGTGTGTGTGTGTGTGTGTGTGTGTGTGTGTGTGTGTGGTGTGTGTGTGTTCGATGAGCCATGTAATTCAAAGTTTCCTGTACTTTTTCAGGGGTCACACGGGTGCAGATCGGCCACGCGCAATAGATCTGCTGAATGTGTCACACGCCGTGTCCAAGGCTGAGACGAACTTGCAAACAGCGACCCAGTCTGAGGCTGAGGAACAATCATCCCAAAAAGGACGGGAACCCAATTTGGAAAGATTTTGCGCGAGCGACGGTCGCCGGTTGTGAGAAGCTGTGGCGCACTTACTTCCTGACCTCCTGACAGTAGTCGACGACGTGGTCGTAGAGGTGGTCCAGGTTGTTCTTGATGTCTTCGTGTTTGTTGTAAGAAGCGGTGCCAAAAACTGTCACGTTTTCCATGGCCCGACAAATCTGACACACGGCGTGGCCCTGTGAGAAGCACAAACAAATAGATTCCATCAGACGCGATTCCCATGGGGAAAAGAACCATGGCAACGATTCCACTCGCAGGCTTTTTCATAGCGACGAAGGACGGGAGATTTCCATACGCGAGCTGTTTTGCATATTTCCCGGCTTGATTGACTTATTTGAAACCCCTCAGAGCGGATATGTTCATGGAAGCGGGTTTAATTCACCGCAACATTAATTTCATTCAGAAGCACCGTTTGTTTCCTAAATGATCATGACAGATAGCTTCAGCCATTGTTCTCTTAAAACCATCCGCATAATGGAGACCGGCTAAGCCATCAATCTCTCGACAGCCACTAACAGCTCAGCCTCCTCCTCCTGTTGCGAGCGTTTGCACGGCGTATGTACTCGCGGGGGAGATGTTTGCCTCTTGTCCGGCTCTGAAAATTCAATATCCACCACCTCCGGCGTGTGTCGCATACAGAGCTGTGTGCGTCGGGGGACGCGAAAGGTCCCCTCATCTTCATCACATGTACAGCTGCAGCCCTCCTGCAGAACCAACAATGCCCAGGCAACCCGGCGTGGAGAAATGCGTCGCGAGATTCAATTTCACAGGCAGCTGCATCATAAAAACTGGGGCTCTGGGTCTTGGGTCCGATGGCTCGATTGCCTGCCGTGAAGAGTCTGACATTTGAACCAGGCCAATTCGGAAACAACACATCACAGGGTGTTCAATACATCTGCAGGAAACTCGTATTTCAGTCATGCACCCAACATCGGGACCACATTTTCTCTGGAGGAGATATGCGAGTGGAGACTGAAGTGCAGTGAAGAACACAAGAAGATGCGAGACACAGGCTCAAAATGTCGTTGTCCGCAGTGCACGGAAGTGATTTCGCAAGAGCTTGTTCTCGTACTTCAAAAAGCAAAGCTCAACTCAAGAACCTTCGTTCTTTTCGCTGGGTCACGTCGCACAATAATTTGATTCCACTTCTGATAAATTTTGTTTCCTGTCAAATTACTGTGAGGAGACCGCTGGCCCCTTATTGCAGCCGACTTCTCCCAGACCTGTCACCTCGTTGGTGTCGGCGATCTTCCTGGTGCCAAATAGATATAAATCTCTCCCAGCTCTGGACTGGGCTTTCATCCCATTGTTCCGTTCAGATGTTCACGTCCGCACGGAAATTGACGGGCTTCTTCACAGTAGTGTTTTGACCGCAAGGTAGATGACAGGGTTCTCGCACTCTACAAACATGGTTCCTGTGAAATCACACGACTTTTCGACACCTTTGGTCGAGAACGGAGTTGTGTGATTGAACAGGAACACTTTTCGTGGGGTGAGAACCCATTTCTGCCATGATGCGAGCACATACATGTATGACAGGTTTTGTGATCGCAGAGTTGCAGAACTATAAATTCTTCGCGGTTCTGTCGGGGGTTTCTGTGAGTACTCGTACATGTACAGCCAAACCTCCACTGAGCAATATGTGTTTTCTTTGCTTGTGCATGATGTCAATCTCTGACCAACGACGTGGTGTTGATTACTCCAGGTTGAAAGCGACCTGGAACCTCGCCAAGGACGCAGGTCATCAAAAGCCGAATGAGCGACCGCCATAACAGAGACGCATCTCGTTGCCTCTTCTTAAATCGACGTTTCTCGCACCGTTGGGTTCTCTTCCGGAGTTTACCTGCATGGCGCTAGTTTTCATCAACCGAATAGAACACTCAATTACATTTACTCCCAATACATTCAGGAGACTGCTGCCGCAAAGGGACAGCGCCAGATATTTGCGCTTTATCTCTTCCTCCCAAGGAATGGCTCAAAGAGAAACTGCAGAAAGGAGCAAAGAGATTTGTGACTCCGAGGCAAACATCTCGCCAATTTCTCTGAGTGTCTGGCATATCGCTGTTGAACAGAAATGACGATTTAGCTCGAGCGAAGGCTCTTTGGAAGACAATTCACAATCTATCATCTTTCAATCTTTGAAGGGACGCTTTTGGGTAAATTATTCAAGGTTTGCCTTCGGGGGAATGTGAAATGCTCTTAGCTCCCTTTTGTCTGCAAACTGACGCAGACACTTCGTCTGGTCGTGTGTCAAATGCTGAAGCAGTTCTCCCACAAGTCAACGTTTTGAGCAAATTCAATGGATCACTGGTTTCCATGGATGGAACACGAGAAAGCAATATCTGCAATCGTGATGTTATTTGCGGAAAATTGACAGTTCCTTATTTGATGTGTCACGCATAATTGTTCGCGGCGTTCTGTTCCGTCGTCTCCCGGATACGCAATACTGCTCCCCCGATGCGGGTTCCTATCGCTGGCGCTACAATAGGTCACCTGCCTCACGATGTACGATACACACAGCCGCCTGCGGCAAGACAGTTATTCAGGTGCAGAAATCCACGTACAAAGCACTTGGTGTCATATGGAAGTAGATTCGCTATCAGCGAGCAATTTTCTCAGGCACTTAGGGAGGAGGAGAAAGAAACGGAATCCCGATCGCAAAGTTCACATCGGTACGAACGCAGAATCTGCCAACAACAAACGAGACGTAGGTTTTCTGACGCCGTGCTGGTTGTGGTCGTACACCACTACAGTCACGCTCAAAACTCCGCTTGTGGTGGTGCGTTCCCAAATAAAGAGAGTAAAGACTGAAACTAAAACAAAAGCAGATATTGCAGGGGGATTACTGAGAGAAAAGCGGGGATGTTATCGATGTGTCTTACGCGTGAATCTCCATCCTTTTAAGGCGGTTTGTTTGGTGGCTCGGCGTCAGCTGCAGCTGTTTCGGTTCGAGCTCCATTCAGCCTCACGGCTCGACTCACACACCTCACCGGATGCAGCTGCGGAACTGAGTCTCCCAAAACAGGGAACCATTCTATGTTTATTCGCTAGCTGCATATCAAGAAGCACAAACATTGCCAAATATGGAAGCGCCATGTGCAGAGGACTTCCATCGTGTGCAATACGGCGGAATGTGCAATCAGCCGGGCGGGAGGGTCTGACCGAGCTTCCATTGCAGCCAAAGTAACAAGTGGGCTTCTCACTGCAGCGGCGCTGTCTCTCCCTCCGGCAGCTTCAAGTGAATGCATGGACGCGGTGGAACAATATGGAAAGATACATGGGCAAAAGCCTGCTGCCTTTTCTCCTCAGATGCATGGTTGCCATCAGTCTTCCTTTTCTGGGTCCCGTCCCTTGCTACCTGTTTCTCAACTACACTGTTCATTGCGTTTGTTCCGCTACACACCGCATCATTGATCAGTTCAGCTCCCAATGCGACACCAAAATTCTCAACAGAATCAACACAAGACCACGATCCTGGAAAGAGAGAACCCCTCTAACGTGCATGAGTTAATCAATTTCCTGCATAATCTAATTCCTGTGTTAGACACGTTCAGCTCGCGTCTCGCTGGGCACCGAATCTCAGCATTAGACACGATGATTATTCAGGCGAATGATTCACAAGAATCTGAAGCGCATTGTGGCTGGGAAATTGCAATAATGTTTCCTCAGCGCAAGGATCAGTCCTTTGCTGCCTGCCATGGAGAATGTGATCGGTCCGCACCGAGCGTGCATGATAGGTCCCTGTTAACAACAGCAACAGCGCCGTAAAGCCCCTGGAGACAGGTTCAACCTGTCACTTGTGATACGCCCAGATCCAGTTGAATACCAGCAACAAGGCTTCATCGTGATCTGAAACCTTTTCGCGGCGCTGGCAGATGATGAACACAACCAAGTTCTTCTGGAGTCAGACTTGAAGAGAACATGAAAAGGAGTGTTTGATACGCGGCAGCGAACGGTTGGATGAAGACGCCCACAAAAGTTGCATGGGCACTGTCGGGCTATTTTCATTCTGATCAGGCCAACATGTTCACCAGGCAGGGAATTGCATTGTGTCACGCAACAAAGACAAATTCATTTTGTGCGGAATAGACCTCATTACACTCGTAGACACAGGCCAACACCCTTTTTCCTCCTGTGCCTGCAGGAAAAGGAATTACGTATTCCTGAACACAAGAATCCAGACCCACGCTGAATTACGGTGCAACTTCAAAGGTACTCGACATGTCCCAATTCACGAGAGTCACTTGACACCTCATTCCAGATAAGGCGGTGAGTCTGCGACGGTCCCTGCAGCTCTGGGCGGAACAGAAAGCATGATGGACTTGTTCAAATGCGCATTTTTCACAGGTTTTCCGTCAGCTACAGAGCCAAGGAGGGATTAAAGTTCTTGTGCAGGTTGCATGGGTTCTGCATGTGGACCTGAACCTCATTTGCAGCCCGTTTTTCAAGAGGAGGGTTGCATGCCACGAAGGCTGGAGCGAATATTAAACCAGTGTCTAAGAGTCAAAGGTACAGCAGATGTATGCGTGCTCATGTGTCTTGGTCTGATGCACAACATAACGGAGTGAGGTGGACCTCATCATGCGTCAACCCGAGTGCTATCCAAACTCAATTCCATTAAAAAAAACAACCGAGTGGAGTCTTTTTCTCAGTGATAGACAACCGTCTGGCTCTCGTGATCCCTGCGCGATGCAGCAGCAGGTGTTTCAATAGTAATTACACCTCGGACCTCGGAGATTGTTATTTATTGATGAAAAGTACACAGCACCACAGTTGCAGGGGAAATTAAGTTTCACCAACAAGGCGAGATGTGCTATTGTTGATGATGTCCAAATGAATAATGTACAATCACATGCATTTCATTCAGACTGTTGTACCTGTCACAGTCTGCGGCAGCACCTTGGATGGTTCCCTGCAGGCAATTCTAATTTTGAAACAGCACCTTGCAAAATGTTACGAAAACTAACTCTGTGGCAACAATGCGAACACTTGAAACTATATCCATTTGAAGCTGTTCAAGTCGCGTGTTCCTGGGGCCATCTTTCACTGCAATTTAGAAAATGAGCTTTTGTCCCTGAACACAACACTGCAAGTTGCAATCCCACGCGAGGAATAAAGGCTGCAAGCAAAACAAGAGTGTCTCTGCCCACAACCGCATCATTATCATGTATGCAGCCACACGGTGATCAATCCATTCTGACCAGAATTCAGTTATCAAGCCCCGCAGCCTGATGGCACTTGTGTGGGAGGTGCACCATTAGAGGGTGCTTCGGCCGCACTGATCCTCCATGCAGACAGCGGCAGTGGGCGAACAGCCAATTTCGCATTGAGGAGACCGACCAAGAGATCGGAAAATGTAACGAATTATGTCTGAACTACAGCTCTCTGTCCATCAGACTCACCGGGGAAATCGCGGTCTGATGAACACGCCGTCAATTCGAGCCGCGCCGCGGAGGTGGAGGAGCCAAGTACAGGCGTGAGAAGATGACAGCTTCAAAGTCACAGCCATTTGCCCCAGGTGCGACAGAAGAACAAGAGCCTATTAAGGGACACTGTGAGTCGCCCAGCTGTCCCCTGAAGCAGGCCAGCTCCAGCAGACTGAAAAAGCCCGTGCAGTGATGGTTGATGTTTTACGCTTCCTCAGGAGTCATAACCCGACAGGACGGCTGCCCCTAAATCTAATTGATCACAACGATGTCACCGTGGTAATTGATTACACGGCTGTATTTACAGCTTTGTGTCGCTCGGCCTGTAGATCTCATCTCCACAAAGATTGAAGAACGGACTTCACAGGATTCTTCTGAAATGCCATGGTGCGGAGATGCATGCACGTGCACGCGGTTCGACCCAGTTTAAGACGCACCTTCCTTCCGAATTGAACAAAGGAAGAGATGCGTCTCATGCAGGTATAAAATTGTCACTTGTCAACGGTACCTTGCCGTGGAAAATGTTGGGGAGCGTCTTGCACTTGGGTGGGACAAAAACGGGTAAATACGACATTTATCTCTGTCTGTGGGCAGTTCATGCTGAAAGAACATCCGTCGATACGGGCAAGCGCGCTGCCTCGAGCATAGAAAACAAAGGAAATGAAACCAGAAGCTCGATTCACAAAATGCACGAGGGTGGCTGTATGGTGATTCGTGGATTTGACTTGAACCAATTCCGCTGTGCAAGATCCGACATGAAGAGAGAGTCCGCGGTGGAGCTGTCGCGATGTCGCGACCAATAAAGTTCAGCCTCAGCCCAAAAGGATTGGCTGAGAGAAACCAAAGAGCGACCTATTCCGCTTCAATACTTTTGATGTGTCCATGTCCGTCTGCTCCACAGACTGCAGAAGCGAACTGACTGTCATAAATAATGCAGGATGCGTGCATGAATGTTCTTGTGAATCTTTTCAACGTGACAGAATCTATTCATAAGGAACAAAAAATGGGTCAAAATCAAGTGACTTTGCATTCAGAATCGAGCTGGCAAAAAATCCGACGTGGAGAATGGTGACACAGGCTTCAAGGCAAGTCTACTCTCCCAATTCAGCCCCACACGCTCGTCGAGTGAACATATTTCAAGCAATTTTTTTTACAGAAAGGCCAGGACCTCGATGAAATCCCCAATCCGCCTCTGGTTGCGTGTGTTTCTAATGGACGGTGCAGTCCACACGCTTTTGTCCGGAGATCTGCAGAAACCTTTGGCACAACTTCCTGGTTCCCTGGCTCCAATCCCAGACACCAGTCTGGTGCTGGCAACTTGTAGCGTGCAACATAAAAAACACATCTGGGACCTGTGGGTCTCTTCCACTTGCACGCCACGGTGACAGCGTTGAATCGGACAGTGGAGCCGCACATCAACAAGACGCAGAGTCGGAAGTCGCGGTCACGATCCCAAGCGTCAAATCACTTCTTCCATTTCCGGTTCGTTTCTCCGATAAGCCAGGTCGTCAAGGTTACCAAATTAGAGACCGTCACTGATCTGAATATCCTTGTGATGTCTGAGGAAATCTGTGCACGCCGCGGTACCTTCAACTGAAGTGTCAATCCAGCCAGAACAAATACTCGACAGCAATTTCAGTCTGGGAAAAGAGAGACTGTGGGAACAAAACAAACCATCTGAGTCTCTGTGCGATGAACAACTCTGATCATGAACAATCCCCAAGAGCCAGAAAAATTGAAAGGACAAATATACCAGTGCAAGATTTCGTTCTTTCACAAAATTCCCTGTCTGGCTGAAAGAATTGATCAATCTTTTCCAAACGACTTGCACAACAGGAAACACGCCCAAGAAGGAGCGATTTATGCAAGATTTAGCCATTGCATGACAGCAATTTTTTGAAACTTTGCAACAACGGAAGGGACTTGGTCGTGGTTGCTTCCTCTGCACGGTCGCTCCCCGGTTGCTGCCTGCAGTTCAGCCTGGCAGGACCTGCGGAGAAGGCTTCCTGTGTTCGTGGAGCTTCCACTGCATTGTATTGATCCACACGAAGCCACGATAGTGCCATTCCGCTCCCAGAACTCATACATAACAACCCGAGCCCCACGGAATCCATTCACAAGGCCGCTCCCAAATTAGCAGACCACTTTGGAAGGAAACTCGATTCGCATCACATTGATTATTCACTTCTCCTCATTATTTCAAACGGTCATTATGTCAAGGGTGAACTTGGAGCACCTTAGAAGCCTTCTGCAGAAGAGAAACAGTGTACAGTCAGCAGATGGTTGTGACACGCGTGGAAGTGAATCCTGCTGCTGTTTTCATTCAGGTCCCAAGGCAAGGTCCAGTTGAAGCCAGTTCCGTCCCAGCGGGCCAGAACCTCAACCGGCCAATGATGAAAACAATCAGCTGCCAATCTTGATCAATTCCTGGCAGCCAGTGACGCAACCGCCACAAATTTCCAGCGAAAGGCTTTGGTTCGGTGAGCAATTGCAATTGCAAATTTTCTCGCCCACGCAGGATCAGCCGTCTTTACCGTGGGGCGTCAACTCGCCGGTTTTGTCCACGATGGGAATGGTAAGGCACGTCGTCAAGGGCAACCTTTGTTGTCAACAGGAGATTCAGAACAAGTAATCTACACTTGTCACTAAAGTGGTTTGACACTTTTGTACTTTGGTTGCCTTGACTTGTGCCTTACAACAAGTAACCAACAGACAACA
>JAAUXT010003484.1_pt1 | contig 21221 bp, 20 predicted proteins | sample 7278171 | NCBI WGS metagenome assembly JAAUXT01 (sample SAMN14350112, study PRJNA611818) | marine sediment metagenome | isolation source: surface marine sediment (1.8m) | place: French Polynesia: Moorea | collected 2018-08 | reverse complement strand
GATTTGGCTCCAGCTGATTTCTGGTTCTTTCCATTCCTCAAAAGCCAGATCAGGGGACGTGCATTTGCTTCAGTTGCGGAGCTGCAGGATGCGCTCATGGTGGTGATTGGGCGCATCCCCAAGAGCATGTTCCATGAGTGCATCCACCAGAAATTACCTGAGAGATGGCGTAAATGCATTGCAGCAGGAGGTGATTACTTCGAGGGGGATAACCTGGTTATGCCCAGTGACAGTGAGATCCTGGAGTCATCCTCAGACTCAGACACATCGTGAACTGTGAGCGCATTCCGCTCAGCGCACATGAACTTGTGTTCTCGCATCGCGCGCATCCCATTAACTGCTGTGCACATCGCCGAATTCAGTGACAGTGACATTGTTCTCATTCGATTTTCACATTGACAGCAAGCAAGGAAATCAGTTTCTGCATTTGGATAATTTGCACAATAAGATTTGGTTCCTGAACACAATTTGTCATTGGTTTCCATCGCACCGTAAATGTGCAGCGCAACAATGTTCACGTTCATTTGGACAGGCCTCGTACATGTACAGCGATGCAGCGCCTGACGACAGAGACGCACGGCGCAGTGCACGGCCCGTCCAGTGAAATCAGGCCTCAGCTGCTCCCTCCCATCTGACCCGCCCACCTCCTCCCGACGCCTGGAGCTGCAAGGCTCGTGGAGGGTAAATATTTTCGCAGCGCGGAGGCATTCGGCGCGCCTGCACGCGTACAGCGCGCATTCCGACCTCCTGTGATCCCCGCGCACCAGAAACAGGATTGCCTGGCAACACTAAGTTCCCCTGGCAGAAATTTGGTGGCCTCGAGGAATCGCGAGGCAGAACACAGGAGAGCGGGCTCCACCGCAACGAAGGTGGGGATCCAACGTGCGGCTGCGAATCTCGCCGCGCCGCCTCCAGTCAGATTTACTCGTCTCTGTCGGGGAATTTGAACGGAATCATAGCAGCACAAAATTATTCTCAATTGACTTTTGATGTGTTTGCAGTACAATCATTACAATTATCGACAGCTTGACATGTTTGCGCATCGTTCAGTTGTGGTGCAGACACACACAGAAGGGGGGGTGTCCCCACTGCCACGAACACAAAACCCAGTCAAATTTGAAATTAAAACACGAGCATTTGCAATGATCAATTTCTTCAAACTCGAAGCGTTCACAATCAACCCTGAAAGTCTGAGAACACACAGCGTGTTCGAGGCACCCAACGCACGGTGGGCCGTCCGCATGTGAACCAGATTTCTACACGTGTCGCAAAGCTGTGTGAAACTGACACGTCGGACCGTGTGCAAAACGTTCGCTTTTCTTTGGTCAACAAATGGTGAGTTCGCAGATTATGGTTTAGCCTGATCCTGTTCCTGTGCGAAATGCTCCCCGCGAACGTACAAAGACGTCCGCACGTGTACCACGTGTTTCTGAACACGCAGCGTGTAACCGAAACCACCATCAAACAGCCGCACAACAGATCCGCCGGGAGGGATCGCGGTCCGATCCCGCGAAGCAGCTCCAGATCCGCCGCCCCGCATTCCGCATCCACAACGCTTCCACGTGCGTTTCACCTTTGATCGACGAAGAAGCTTCACGCGCGTTCAGTTCTCTCTGGCACATTCTGAAGATCTCTGCTGGAGCGGCTTTTCGTGTTCCACATGATCTCAGACTGGTGTATTCACATGCAGAGAACAGAGGAAAATTGCAGCAACCGCAGCAGCCAAACCGCACGGAAACCAGCTTCAACTTGCTTCAGATTGCAAGAGCTGATCTCAGATACGACTGAATCCCGCGCGATGCGGCGCGTCGGATCAACAGGTGACGGGACGGGACTCGAGAAATCCCAGATCCGCCGATAGCGACCACAACGTTTCAGCCGATAACAACCATCTCCAGATCTCCGCCCACAAACCGACCACAAGATCCGGAGATGGTCGGAGATGGTTCCAGAGATGTGTGCGGGTGCCTCTGTGTGTGTGTGTGTGTGTGTGTGTGTGTGTGTGTGTGTGTGTGAGTCAGTCAGTCAGTCAGCCTCCACACACATGGCTAGTTCAGTAAAAGATTCAGCCTCAGTGCAAAATCTCGAGGACAGAACAACATTCCTGCCAACCTCAAAACAGCAAAAACGCCAAAGTCACTGCCCCAAGATATTGCCGGTCGTGTTTCAAAAAGGATAATTCTCATGAAAGGGGAACCTGATTCTGTCAATGACGAATGGCACTTTTCCACAAACACGGTGCTTTGTGCAAACACATGTCATCGGGCCGTAAACGGAACAGCGCGTCCTTTCAGTCGACCTGGGCCGGAACCACAACTATGTTGACAATGCAGCTACGAGTTTCACTCGAGCACATGGCTGTGGAATTCTCTCCAACCCGAGGAATATGTCCCATTCTGAGTGGGATCAAATCAATAGAACCTGATCAATGTCTTCACTATCGCCGCTGATCAAACAGCGAGGTTCGCGCGAGTCAACACTGCGCTGTTTGCTCAGTGTGGACAGCGCTTGTCACACGTACATTTCAACTTGTAAACTTCATTCGCTGTATTTACCAGTTATTTTATTGGCAGGTCAAAAGCCTCGACACTATTCGTCTTTATCTGTTGAGTAGCACTTGAAGGCCTCGTCCCTGTTGACTACGATAAGCGGAGCGCGGCCCGTCCGTCCGGCCGCCCGTCCGGCCGCCGCAGCGCCGAGACAGCGCGCGGGGTCCACGATTTACGACAACCGTAATGTGCCCACTGATGGACACGATCCAACGCGACTCAAAAGCGCCGACATCTTCAGAGTCATAAAGTCTTCGATAAAGTGACTCAAGAGCGTCAAAATTTGAAAATTCTTACCGTACAGACTCGTTTTACGATGCCGGTGTCTGAGGACCACTCAACGTCTGATTCTCTTTTCACGTCAAAGTTGATCCGAACAAAAGGACTACAAACTCCAAACTTCGCGCGCCGATGTCCACGCAGATGACGCTGTTGTGTGAGCAATGCTTGTGTTTACCTGGGCGCAGGTTTCCTCGAAGAATAGCTTGCGTCAGTTCGTGTCCTCCTCCCAACTGCCTCCCTCCGTTCACCAAACTTCCTTCCTTGTCGGGGACAATGAAAGAATTCCTCGGAGTCAACTCAGCATTTCCCCGTCTCTCCACACAATGGCAGTAATCTTAGATCTGCTCGGATCTGCTCACACAAAGCCTCCCTGTTCAGTACGTCTGCGTGTGAGTGCGATGAATTGGTCCTTCTACTCAACTGGACCCTTTCACAAAAACTGCGAAAAGTACAGGAACTTGAGCGCAGGGTTCTTGGTCCCCTCTGTGACAGCGCAAGTGATCCAAATAAGCACTCGCTCGCTCGCTCGCTCGCACCTCCACACACAGCAGAACCCACACGCTCCACTGAAGCCTCTGAAAAGCGACGCGGAAAGCGATGCCAGGTTTACTGCCTCGCAACACAGTGGAGATAACAAGGACGACAGCAGGGAAACCGCGACGACAGGACCATCACGCCCGTTTCACACTGGATGCGCCTCCCACTCACGTCAATGAGCGCACCTTTACGGAGCGCCCGTTGACGCCACCAGTGCGAGGCAGGCAGCACCCTGCGGAGTGAGGCCCAATGAGGAGTTGAGACGCGTATCTCAGGCGCATCTCTTATCAGCGTCCGTCGAGAGGCTGCTGCTCCGAGAGCGACTTGGAGCGACGGCAGGAAACGGACACACTCCGCCAGTTTTTTCGAGCCTCTTTGTCCCAAACACGTAAACTTTGGTCCGCGCCCCGCGAAAAGAGTCAGATTTTTGCATTCAGACAAACACGAACGAAACTTTCAGGGTCAAACATACTTTACGATCAATGGGTCAGACATGACAGCTGTTGTGGTGAATTTGCAGGTCGACCTGAAACGACACTGCACTTCTTTCTTTCGGGACACGGTCAAACCCACCAGATCTCTGAACCACTCAAAAAGCCACCACGAGAATTGCCATTCACATTTGTGCGGACAAAGTGGTGTGCAACTTTTTATGCCTTTTCCTACAAACGGTTTCAAAGAGAAGAGGCACTCAACCTTCACTAAAGGGCATTTCGTGTCGTGCAGACATCAGAGGCAGAACATATGATTTCCATTATCTCCTGCTATTCCCCCTTATCTGACGAAACTTCAAACATAATAATGGCTCTTCCTTTCAATGCGATTTCCATCTCGTTCGGGGCAAATACCGCTCACTGGAGGAAGCTTTTAAATCAGGCGCGGGTGCCACCGAAGGGAAAGCTTTCTTCAAACACTGACATTTCGGAGAACAGGAAGATTCGTATTGTTTCAGAAACCTGTTGTTATATCAGGGTGTGGCTCAGGAAGCGTCACAATCTTCATTTCCGCTGTGCAATAGATTTCAAAATTGTGTCAAGTGACCCGGAGAGGCCCAATGAAAAGTGCAGTGTTCAGCAAACAAGAACACCTGTTGGTGATGGCACGTGTCTTGGACGCCCACATTCGTTGGTCTGTCTTGTACTCGCCCAACACATGTAGTGATATCACAAACACACAGGTTGGTATCTCAGGAGAGACTGTCCCCAAGGGTGGGAACCTCTGTATTTATTGTGTACATAATGGTGTGGTTCTAATTGGTGTGTCACACCACACCATACTCCTCCCCTGGTAGGGGGTGTTGGCAGTGCCTGATAATTTTTAATATTCTGAATATTTTTATAATAATTAATTAGATAGAAAATAAATACATAATAGCACAATATCACTATTTTGCTGGCTTTGGCCTGCATTCCTCCCCCCACAGGGGTATCACATGATCAGGGTTTTGGCACTCTTTCACACAAAATGGCTGCTGCAGAAGGGAGGCCCATCACTTTTGAAGAGACAGAGCTTTTGTCATTCCTGTACCAGAATGTTGTTCGCAAATTGTGTGAAGAGGCCCAAAAGCAGGGTCTGCCCAAGAGTGACCCCTGGGTGGTGAGAGCCATGGTGGCCTACTTCAATGGTAGCCGGGCCCCCCATGGGGTCTTTCCATAATCTGGTACATTGCCTGGCACACTCGTTCTAAAGGTGAGTTTCGTGGTTCTGAGTTCAGTCACCCCACAACAACCAAGACATGCTGGTGTCTAAGTGCGAAATGATCGCAAATTCGGGCGTCCCTTTTGCCACCCTGAAGGACAGTGCTCGGCAAACCTATGTCATGTCGACTTCCTCGTGACCTTTGACTCCGCGCAGCCCCAACCTGTTGACACAACGTTCACCGCTTCAATTATCAATTTCCTGAAACACTTGAAGCCGCCTCAATTCGACTCTATTATCGCTCTGAATTACCCCAAGTTTATTGCAAGACAAACAGGCTGTGTGCTGTTCGACACTCGAATCGTGCGAGGCTCAACAAAGCCCCGTTTCATCGCAGGAAGACTCCCGTTGTCGAAACAAAAGTCCAGAGCAGTTACGTGTACAAGCCCAGTCCCAAAATTGGATGCTCCGTGGGAAAGGGAACGGTGAACAGAAGTCAGCGTTACATCGCACGAGACGGTCGGGGACTGTTCAACTGAGCCACCAAAATTCAGGCGTGGGCACAGGTTTGGCGCCGAAGGCCCTTCCGGAAAGGTATGTCATCCTTCAAGAAAACATTTCGCTCCAAGCTTTCACTTGCATTCCAAAAGTCACCAAGAGACCTTGCAGACTTTCTTGGCAACAAAACAACAATTTCACCCGATAAATCAGTGTTTTTGACACCGTTATGAAAAAGTACACATCCGCCGGTGAGCGCAAGCCACTTGAGGTTCAAGGGCCCTCACCCCGGGATAGCGTCAGGGCCTGAGACCTTCGCACTTCTCTGACCTCTGTGGCGCGATACATGTGGATTCGACCGGTTGATGTTGTGATTCGCCCAAGCTACACAACAGGGTCCTGCTCTCCTCGGAGCAAAATCAGGGCTGCTTGTGTGAGAAGCATTCAAGCGTTCCGACAACTGCGACAACGGCGCTTCTGACAAGTCAATGTGGTTTCGCTGAAGAGGGTCGCTTCACTCCACTTGTCGAGGGGCGCGGTCGTCTTGCGCTCCCACTCGAATTCCGGAAGCTGGATGTTTGTGTGTCCATGTCAGTGACCGTATCGTGTCCCCGCGCACTGGAATCTGACCCGCGCACGCAGCGCCACGCCCACTTCCGCTCCACATCAACTTCCGGTGGTCACTCAGCCGAACCACGGCCAAACAACCCCTGCGCAGAAACAAGCCAAAAACTCACTCTCTTCAGACACGCAGTCACTCTTCCCTGTGGAGGTGTAACTGACCTGAAGCTCAGAGCACTGCACGGAACAATTTTGGGTGATTTTTTGACCTAACGTTCAGATCACTGCTTTGCCGAAGGTTCTGGAGCAAGAGAAACCGCGCTTCTTCTGTTTTTCCTGATCCGCGCAGATTTCATTCAGCACCCTGCACTCGAGGCGCAATTTCGATCTCCGGCGGGGCAGAACGTGGAGGCTTCGCCGGAGACTCCGCTGGAATGCAGATGCAACCCAGTCGGGCGCGCACGCCACTCGGTTCCAATCTGCCCCTCCACTCCAATGCAAACACTCGTACAGACCCGTGTCGCGGGGGCGATAAACAACCCGAGAGCGGCGAAAAGGCGCTCACCACGCGGCCGGGGCGGACCCACGACTCCACTTTGAGGGCAAGATGCGCGGACTGACTCTCCACTGCCCTCAAGGAGACGATCTCACCAGTTGAGAAACAAAGGGGTCTGGATTTGAGATGAGGCCAACCCGACCGGGGGAGGGGAGTGGAGGGCAGCACTGAAAAGAGCCAATTCAAAGCGGAAATGGACAGCGCCGGGGAGAGAGCCAAATACACAGAAGGATCCGCCGCTCTCCGCGCTGGATCCACCGCAGCAACCTCCATCCCTGGGCAGCTTTCCCAACCAGCTAATCACTGCCAGTCTCAGAACCCAATGCCTCGTTTCCACACAGTTATCCGTGTTTTTCCGTCCGCTGCTCGTGTGAAAGTCGAGGCAAAATGCTCCCGCACATTCCACGGCAACATGTACGTGGGTCTATTTGTCCATGTTCATGGAAACCACAATGCAGACACAGAATTTGAAACTTGTTGGGATGGCTGGCAGGTACATTGCGCAAACCGTGAGCATCGGGCCCCAATCCATCAGCTGAACTTCCTTCGCCCCTGGGCTCGAAGAGAACAATGCTGTAAGATTGCAGCACAAGGCAGAACAGACACAAACCACTCACACTGAAGCAAACCGCAGATGTTGCAAATACCTCTCCCGCAAACAAACGCACATTGGCCAGATCCTCGCTTTCCACCGCTTCTTTCATTCTTCCCACTGACAGGCTTCGACAGATCGTTGGACAAAACGCTGCTAGCGTTACGCGTGTGTGTTTGCACCTGTTGCGAGTTTGCGGCTAAATCTGTTGGCAACGAGCTTTCCGACCCACTGGTTCCCTTCCGAACCAGTGAAACGCAGAAACGGGGTTTTCTGCTCCCGGTAAGCCACGCGTTATCCACCGAGAAAGCGAGGAGCCAAGACTCTTGTCAGCCACATCATTGAAATGTTCTGGTGTCGTTGTCCTTCATAACGAACAGATTTGGTGCACTCGCTAGCAATGCAATACAGTGCAGTCAAAGGGAAGCAAGACTCTTCTTTTCCAATCCACGTCCAAGTTGACATGCGAGTACGAGTTCAATGTTTCTGTGCTGCACATGCAGCATACCGTTTTAAGCAAAACCGCAGAAACACAGAGAAAGAAAGCGCACTTCACCCACCTCCATCCTGTGAACGAAGCACAAAGCTTTGTGGAACGAAGATATCTGTCCACAAGCCAAAGCAAAGTGCGCAGCTTCCTCTTTGTCGACTCGCTGTTCTTTGTCCCCGGTACTCGAGTACCCGCACAGAACAATGGCAGCAGCAGCAGCAGCACGTGTGTTTGCCGTGTTTGCAGTGACCCCGTGAGCGCCGCGCCCCGCTTCCCTGTGAAGCAGCGCCCCGCCCCGCGCAGCCACGCTCCCGCACGTGTGGGGGCGACACTCCCGCCGCCCGCACCCTCCCGGGCCTGGGGCCTCTCAAGAGCCCCTCAAACTCAACAAGCTTCCCCACACAAGTGCCACCCAAATTGACTCGAAAGTGGGCGTTCAAACCCCAACGGATTCAAAACTGCGTTGACACTTTTACAGCAGATGATGGTCATCAATGGACAGTTTGACACCTTCGCACATCAGACTCTTGACGGAGGTGTGCTCGCAGAGTTGATGGAACACACCATTCACGTGGCCATCTTTGATCCGCAGATCCACTTGATATCAAGATCAGGCCACCAGCTTTGTCAACAGAACTCAGAAACTCGTGAGTGTTGGCAGCTCTTACGCAGCCCTCTCTGCCCGCAGGCCTGCCGAGACAGAGCGGTTACAGCTGCGGCGGATGACATCTGTTGGGATCAGTCCCGTCGCTGTGAACTCGACGCGCCTCGAGTCGCTGTGATTCACCCCGGAGACTCGGGACCCAGCTCCTCAGCGACGCGATCCCGCTGCCTACTCACCCGGTTCCGCAGAGCAAGAGACGCTCCTCCGCAGCCTCTCAACAAAGGATCTTCCGTGTTTGTTTGTGCGACTGACTTTCGCTGAAGCTGACGTTCAAAACATTTCCGAAACGACCAGCGCAAACTCTCGGTGCACAACCAGAAATGGTGCACGCGGAAGGAAATGAACGAGTCCTACGATTTCACAGGTCAAACCGATGTCAAACGTTCGTTTTGTGCCTCCTCCCACTGCACCTCAAGGGTTACAGGATGCAGCGCTGCGCACATTAGTCGAGTGAGATTGTAATGAGGCTCGTCAGATTAGCAGTCACGGGTCCCGATAGCGACTTCAAACACGACGCGGCGGGGCGCTCTTATTTCCTGCAGCCTCCCCGCAGAACCGATTCAAACCCCAGTATTCCCAATTGATACAATATCAATCTTTGTTCCACTTGAAGATGTCTGCAAAATTGGGCTGCAAGAGTTCAACTTCAGGCTCTTCTCTTTGGAAGCCACGCATTCACGTCCTTGCTCAGAGTCGCAAGAGGCGACGCAGAACCCGCTGACGTTGATATCCTGACGGGACTGCTCTCCAACATAAAGTTCCACTGTGTTTCAACCTTGACAAAGCTTGGGCACAGAGACCTCAACTTGAACACAACCACAACCACAACCAGTGATCAAGATTCTGCGTGACTACAACAGCTTGCGGCAGATCCGACCTGCAGTTTGAGCTCCAAACATCTCGAGTCGTCATCAGATGGAAGAGCAGTCAGCCCAGCAGTCAGGCGGCCCACCAACGAAGTCAACCTTTCTCTCTCTCTTCCGTGCTCATGGATGCAGAAGTTGGACGCAATCCAGTTCAAATTGACGCGAGTGCGATTCAAGATGAATTCACAACCAAAGGCCGAACTCGGAAGCACCAGATTCGATACAGTTTCAAAGTAAGTTTCTCCGCCTCTACGAGTTTCTGACACGCACCATTCTGACTGTATCTGGATCAACAGTGAGGGGCTGACTCCGCTCCTGCAACAACAAAATCTCCAAACTTGTCGACTCACCTGTCGTCTCTTCCTGCCTCAACGAGAGACCAAGTCCAACTGACTCTCCAATATGCAAAGAACACTCGGCCGCTCGCGCCATCTGCAGTTGAGTTCTGTTTCACCACAACGCCCCCACTGCAGCCATCTTCAGACATGGACCCGTGGTGCGAAATTCAACTGTTTTTGCACGCTGGACTCCGCCACGGGAGATCATTTCAATCCAGAGACGAACCCCGTAGGGTGGGGGGTGGGGCAATCCGGGGAAAGTGTGGACAGGCCCGATCCCACCCGACAGCATCGCCAAGTTGATCCCACCCAGTGTCACGCAGCAGTTCAACAGTGTGAGATGGCGTTACTCACGTGTCGTCCCTGTAGGAGAGGCCGAAGTACTCCTTCTCCTTGAGGCTGAAGTGCGACGCGACCAGGTCGAGCAGCTCCCCGGCGTACAGCTTCGGCTGCGGGGACAACACGGAAGAGTCAGGTCCTCGTGCAGCACTGTGTCCCACGGTCACACACAACGCACTCGCAGGTGAACAGGTCGAGCAGCAAAATACGGCTATCCACAGTGAATCGACAGGTGTGTGTGTGTGCGTGTGTAAGACAGACAGACAGACAGACAGACAGACAGACAGACAGACAGACAGACAGACAGACAGACAGACAGACAGACAGACAGACAGACAGACAGACGTGTGTTGGTGTGCTCCACTCACCTGTATGAGGATTTCCAGCCGCCGATCGTCGAGCAGCATGACCTGGGCCTTGCGCCCTTCGCTCATCTGCAAGACACAAACAGGTCAACATCAATATTTGAGATCCACACGAGCTTCTCCAACACCTGGCGATTTGGCCGGGCAATTTCCTGATCCATATTTCATACGCAGGGGTTTTCTGAGGCAATCTGCGTGTCTCGAACTCACAAACACTGAAACCGAGTTTATGTGGGCCCTTCATGTGCAAACCGCACCAATCCAAGTGTGAGTACCTGTAATTCGCTTATCGTGCGGCAACAAATGTATCTGATCAAAGACGCAGCGCGATGCCCGCGAGATAGCAGCGCTGACAGCGGACGGTGCTTCCCCTGACACACAAGTCAACATGCCTTCGAGCTGGTTGTGACGTAACGATGTGACATCGTCACAAAGGACAGACACAAAAGCGGGTTTGAAAGAAACACGGATACAGTTCTGTCATCTCTACGAACAGATCTTGACCCTCAACTCTGATTGTCAGTGTCCAATTTTTCATCTTCCTCCAGAAATGGAGAATCGCTTCACTCGGGAGACCGACCTTCGAATTGTGCGGCACCAGTTGTTACAGAACTTCACCATCCACAACGTTCTGTTTTCCACGCATTCCACGCTCATCTTCTCCGAGCAACGCCGCCAATCTGCAAACCAAACAATCTCCGAACTTCCTGATCCTCGCCGATCCTTCTCACCTTTTTGCTGCCGCCTCGGAAGAAGCATCTGAGCAGATCCTTCAGGAGCTTCATCACAGATCCGTTGCTGCGGGTCCTTCCGTCATTAGCCAGTCATTCCGGTTGTCAGTTCTGCGCTCAGCGCTTCGCATTCCCGCGATGATAACTGCGCACTGTTCTCCTCGAATTGTTGTTCAACGCTGCGAGTTTTGGTGCCGTGGCGACACTGTGGAACCAAAGGCTCCGCACTCGCCAAACTTCGTTCCGATCAACTGCGCTCGGAAACGGAACAGCACCACTTCCCCACCCGCCTCTTTGTCCGGCCACAGAACAGAGCCAAACGGACCCAGGTTCTGCCTCCCTCCCCAGGGACGCAGCGCGCGATGTTGACGTCCCGCCGCGGCTCCGCTGCCCGGACCGTTTCCACAGCGCCGCACCTGAGCAATTCCTCCTAATTGAGTGGAAGCAAACTCCTCATATTTGTGGAGCATCGCCTGGTGAAACGCGCCAGGTACCACACAAGTACAACGCGGTAAAAAGACACTTTTCTGGGTACAATACCCAGGAAAAAATTGTTTACTGCGGAGCGTTCCTGTCGATTGGAATTGCAAATGAAGCACGAGCTGATTCAGTGCGCTGCGTCTTGCACAAATTTACCGGGTAAAACACACTGACCAGAAACACGCCCGAAACTTTCTTGCCCGCCCGAGAGTGAATGAATCAACTCAATGCGGGAAACTCGAAGCTCGGGAAAACGTGCGCTGTTTTTGCAGCTGCAGATCTCCGATTCTGAACATTCAGCAGCCTCGGAATTTCCAAACAGCGCAAAACGCTACTGCAGTGAGAACGCCGCCGTGAGCGTGACCGCAGCTCAAAACGCACTCGCGACTCTGCAACAGAGCCGTTATCTTTCAGGGGAGTTTTGACGTAATCTCCCACGTTTTCGTCAGGATTTTCACCAAGCGCGAGTTCACCGTGCGCAGCGGCGCGTTATGAAACTTCCGCGAGGGCAGCAGCCGCCCCGCCGAGAACATTCAATCCGTGTAACAACTTTCTCCGTCCATCGCAGGCGTGTTTTTCTTCTCGCAGAGAGATCGTGAGTTTTTGCATGTTCTAAGTGTACATAAATAGAGAGGAATGTGCAACGACACTTGTACAAACACACGGTGCTGTTAAGAGGAGAGTAATCGCAGCAAACTGCGAGCGAACCTCTGCGGAAACGCGCTGTGTCTCTCGTGGCCTCCACAAACAGACCGACTGACGCGACCAAAGGCGTCGCCGCCATTCGGCGCACAAGGTCACCACCAAACAGCCCATTGTATCGAGACAGCAACACCGCTATTGTTCGCACCTGATCTGTCACCACCCACCAAAATCAAACAAACCCCCAAATTCCAAGAAGGTAGAATTCTCAGCTCTGCACGACACACCCCTGAAAATTCGACAACACCCCACTTCGACATAAAGAAATCGACACGAAGAAAAGGCGAAATGTGAGTGCTTTCTCCACGTGTTCGTCACAGTTCGCACATCTCCCATGGTATTCCCAGTCCTCTCGCAAGGCTCTACCGTCACAGGCGCAGTCCCGTGTAATTTCCAAACAAAAGTTACAATTCCAAGTCAAGTCACTTGCTGCTTCTTCCAAGCCAAGTTTACACTCCTATTTCTTTTCCAACCACAACAACAATAGATCACTGCAACTTGTGCTGTTGCAGGGTCTGGTTGTTGCGCTCGTCGGGGCGGCTTCGCTGCGGACCCCTGCTCGCTGCGCAGCGCCGCGCGGGGCGGAACACGCCCGAGCTGATTGGACGTGGGCCGCACCTCCGTCTGCAGACGAGTTCTGCACCGCCAGGGCGCCGACCGGGAGCAGAGCACTCACCGCGATGTGTGTGTGTTAGTGTGTTTGTGGGTGTGTGTTTGTGTGTGTGTGTGTGTGTGTGTGTGTGTGTGTGTGTGTGTGTAGTGACCGCGTGGGTCCGTAACGAGGGGATGCCAGTGTTGGAAATCACGTTCTTCGACGAAATGTCGAACATCGAGCAACACGAAGCGCATCAAGACGACACATCTGTGTTCATTCAACCTGTTCCGTCTTCAGAGTATGCCGACTGCCGAAGACATCGCAGTCACTCTGACGTCTACCCGTTTGGGGGATCCTTGCACAGGTGAATGCGCGTGAATTTCCCTCAACTGTTTCAGTTTCAGCACATTCGGTGCACAGGAGCCGAGCAACGCACTTTCTGTTTCTATTTTTCGTTTCACACATATCGCCGCCAGTTGCGGTGCTATCGCGTTCGGCTATTCGATTCGGGCCTCTGCAGCGCGCACCTGAGCGCTGCACCGAGTCTGGATCGGGTGAAGCCGCCATCTGCACCACTCAGCGCAAATCCAGATGGCAAACACACCGACCGGGCGAATTTCACATCCACAACCCAGTTCGCTCGACCTGCTTCTTCACGAATCCGTGTTCAGGTCAACAAAAACTCCCGTTTCCCTGGAAACAGGCTGACCCGACAGGAACCTCCGCGCCGGCACAGAGCCGTCGTGGCGAATCTGATGCCGGCCCATGTAGACCGTCGATGTCAACTTGAAAATATTTCTGTGTCCCATCGACGTTTTTCTCAATAAGGTCAAGTCCGTTCAACCCAGCCTGCCGGATTCACGCTCACCGCGGTCACTGACGCAAGACAAATTCCTCAGGTTCCGGTGAGTGTGATCCTTTTCCGCCCAACACCGGACCAAGTGGTTTCAAGTTTGGTCGATGTCAGTCTACTCAAGTTCCCTTCTCTGCAAAGTTCAGTCACACAGCACAGATCTGTTTTCCCTCTGTGGTTCAGTCCACGCTTCACCACAGAAGTTCCGACGAGGCACACAGTGCTGAGGTGGGTTTCCCCCTGGAGATCCCCGGGGATTCTGGGCGGAGGCGGAAGGATGAACAATCCGGGTCAAAAGGCTCCAACTGAGCCACGAGCTGCAAAGGCTCCGAGGCTCAGGCGCCTGAGATATGAACCGCTGAGGAGCCTGCGACGCGTTTTCCTCTCCAAATGACACACCTCAGGAGGAAACAGCAGATCTGCAGTCATTGAAACTCAGAAATGAGAGGTTTCCACTGATAATCAACAGAGCTGCAGAAGCAATGACAACAGAGTGGATCACAGCCAGCGCCCTGCATCTCAGGAGGAACGGCTCGCACTCTGCTGCTCGCAGTGGCATTTCGCTGCTGCGCGCAATCTACGGGGCGGAAACAGACGGGGAGTCCCAGGTGCGAACCTCAGGATTGTGCTGCCCCGATAGCGAAAACCTCTCGAGATCCTCAACTCGGAAACGATGCAATTTACGGACTGAACCAGGTCGAGATGAGGCTGGTTTCTCCCTGATTGCGAGATTCGAGTAAGTCCCAACAATGAGGTCAAGAAGCTCCAAACGGGTCAAGAGCGTCAGAGATGATCCGACAACTTCTGAAGGAGAAGAGCCGTCCGGGGAATGGGAAAATTAAGTGTCATTGTGATGCCGCTGCTGTGGCCGCCCGAGATTGATTGGAGGCTCCACTCACTGCGTCCTCGATTGCAATTTACGAATTTCTGCAGTTCTCAGCTCCGACTGCAACAACCACTGGGGAACAAAGCTGAATTCCTCACGGCTGCAGAGATTCCAATTGCTTCAATTTAAAGTGTCACATATGACATGTGTGCAGGACCCTGGTACAAAACCAATGAGGAACCCGATCCCCAGCTCTTCGAACGTACACACGGTTTCATGGAGGTTCCCCTCTGAGGGCAGGCTTTTTCCGCTTGTCGTGCCTGGCCCGCTTGTGCTCTTGGAAGTGCCATCTCCTCCCATTGCGAACAGCATGACGAATTGCAACACAAAATTGCACTTACAGCACGGATCCCCGCCACGCTACAGACGCAATCCCCCTGCACACGAAATGGACTTGTGACAACAGCGCGCTGTTCCCTTGTGACGCTGGAGCCTCATTCCCTGGGATCAGAGCTGCACGGAAAATTATCCTGCTGCGCATTCGGTGACATACGCTCATTTCTGGCTTCATTGGTTGTTCCTTCGTCCGCGCGGAGAATTGCAGTCGCAGTCGAAAAGACTAGTGAACGGATTGACGCTGAAGTAACCAGATCGAATTTACATTGACAGCAATTCCCGTCAAAATTCCGCAGCGCCCGACAGCAGAATTATTGCTCGCTCTCCCCGGACCACTCCACGTCACAGGAAAGAGATGGACTCTGTCGACTCGCTCGACGCTCGCGACCCTTTAGCTCGGGGACCTGGTCCCTTTCATGCCCGTTCAATGGGAGGGACGGACACGCAATTTTCCGATTGATCACACAGATCGGGCGCATTGAGCGCCCATTACACAATAATACACGGGTCCGGAGAAGCCCATTTGTAGCCGTCGATCTGAATGTGCTGCTCTTCGCTTGTCCACGAGTCTTTTGATGTACGCAAATACTTGGGGCACGCAGAGCCACTGCCATGCAGACCAACTGCGGACAGAACAGGGCTCATCGCTCCAGGTTCACTCTTCCATCACACACGCCGACTATCAGCCGGTGCCTTGGCCTCCTCAACAGGATTCTTTAACAAGCAATTTATTTCACTTCAACTCGTTCGCAATCTCAGCAACAGCCACAGGTTCTGAGCACCGGCACACCACTGACCAACAGCGCTGCCTTCTCGCGAGGCGTCGGCTCCTGCACGGAGACCCAGAGCAGCCCGAGACGACTCCGCGAGGCGCTCCGAGTCTCGCACGTGTCGGCGCATAAATCCCCCGGGTCCGATCATCGACCCTCCGAACACGACACCGCCGCCGTCTCCGCGGATCCAACCGCCGAGACGGGTCGGGCATGGAAGGGGCTGCACTTCCATTCGTACCTGCGGGGCTGCACTTCCATTCGTACCTGCCGAAACTTAGTCCTTCAGAGGACATACTGGCTGTCAAATAGCTGCAGATGCTTGTGGCACTTGCCAAACAACGCCCCCTCTCGTGATCTCCTTTTCATCTCACAAATTTCCCACAACCTCAACTGTCACACCCTTTTATCATGCCAACCTCAGTGAGCACAAAAACTCGTATTTGTCTCGACGTCAGTCAGAGAACCTCAACGATGCTGATGTGGAGGCACAGCACAGAATTCGTCTCCACGTCAAGTGCGCGAGGCCCGCTTCGAGCACAATGACTTCAGCCTCTTCAGCTCCCGAACTGTCAATCTGATGTCAGCCGGGGACAGACAAAAGAAACTCTACGTCTGGGAAGACAACGCCGCTACCCACGCACGAACAAACGGCGGTTTCGTTCTGCAAGTGTGTTTGACTTTGAGACCTGGACGAGACGCCCCGGCACACGCACACACAAATGCACACGCGCACGCACACACGGCCCAGCTCTTGGTGAGTGCGATGCGCGTGCAATGTAAATAAGCTTGCTTCGCATGCCGCGCACTTGTAAAAGCCCCCGCCATCCCTGGTGTAAAATCATTCACTCCTCTCACAAAAACGCCTTGCGCCACCGAAGTCTCCCCAAATCCTGCAGCTGCCAATTTCGCCGACAATGGCGACTTGAGCCGGTTCACATCACGTGCGTCATGCACAAGTCTCAGAAACCTTCGCCGCAAGCAACGAACTGTCTTGCACAAAAGCGACCTGGGGACCACAAGTAATGCTTTTCACGTCAACGCTTTACTCACGTTTTAGACACACGTGTGGTGCTGGCACCTGCAACGTGACGCGTTATCCTGGCTTGAGCACGACAGTATCGCACCCAGTGTGAACCGCAGCACCTGAGAAACCTTTCATCAGCGTCGTGTCGTCCCGACTGACAAAATCTAATTCAATTCAAAGGTGAAAATGTCCTTTTTGAACCTTCCATGCAGAGAATAGAACTCTCAGGATCAAAACCAAAGACACTGTCACAAGGCGTAAATGACACGGTGGGAGAGGAAAATGTCTTTCTGGCATACCATGTGGAATTGTGCGCGGCTCCGCTGAAAATCACATCCACCATATGCTACCTGCCTGTAACACGTTGCGATGAGATAAATATTGCTTAATATGCTTGTAAACAGGCTCCGACCTTGCCCAGGGTGGTTCCTCGTGCATGACTCGAATATTTGCTCCGAGATTCAGTGCCTGGTTGCAAAAAGAAATTGATCTTGAGCGAAGAGCCATTTTGTGCCTCTCTTTGCTCGTGTCTACATTGTGACTCTTTTTCAATCAAGTGTTCAACCTGATCCTAATCGGGCCTCAGGTGACCACTGTCGATTTGCGTAAACGACACGTTTGTCGCGGAAATGGGAAAGAAACACGAGAAACAATTCATCAGGACGAATTTACGCAACCTTCACTCACTCCGCAGCCAAGGTGAAAACGCCACAACTGGGCATTGCCCACCAACTGGCCAGATCCTTCCTTCCTTCCAGCCTGCATTACTTGTGACAGTCAGTCCCTTCAGACGGAGACAAACAGCCGGAAACGTCCCTTCCCCCGCACCCGGCGCTTCTCCATCTCCTCCATGCATATTCCATGCGCAGCATTGTTTCTGCGGTTAATGCAGCCCTGACAGCGAACAATGGGACGGGCCGGCGCCGCCCCGCTGCGGCGCACAGCGCACCTGCTCAGGTGAGGCGCCCGTCCGACCGCCTCCCTGCAGGGCTGCGGGAGCTTTCCTCACACCACTGTCTCACTGAATCTTTGAATGTTCTGCAAATCATGTCGCCCAGGACAAAACAGCTCTGGACGACAGGGATTCGAGAAGGAAATGGAAGTGCTCATTTGTCGGGTATCTCGTCACGTGCACTCTCACGCACGCACGCACGCACACGCACTCACTTGTGCACGCAGAGTTAATTTCAGATCAGAGTTTTGAAAACAGATTGAAGACAGGATTTACACTTGAAGCTTTGAACAAACTCAATTTGCGGTTTCACTCTTCCTGCAGGTCCCTGTGGGTTGCGCAACGCCACAGCCCATCTGGGTCGACAGCAGGTTCATCAAACCTGGTGCGCCGTGAGTCATGCAAAACACGCAACACGCAGCAGTTCCCCACGCCACCGCATCTGTTTCTCTGTTTCACAAATGGGTGTCGCAGATCACCATGTTGTTTGTCAACACCAATTTCAGCAACGGTCTCCAACGGCAACAGCAGCTCGGCGGGTTCCACAATCCGCGCCGTCAATCACTCTGTTTCCGCAGCGCCACTGCTCTGCAACCCCCAGATTTTCCCGGGGACGTCAAGAATTGCCTTCATCAGCCGAGCAGGGCCGATTCTCCCGTTCCTCAATGCAGTCAATTTAAAGGCTGTGAAGGAAACGACAAAACGCAAAACACCTTTGCCACGAGTTCTGCTCAAGGAGCCTGAAGCTCTGAGGCACTTGCCATGGCCATTTCTGTCCGTTTCACGCCGAATGCGTCGACGCGTTGCGTCCCTGGACAAGTCACGTGTCAAGCGTCGTCTGACACAGTGTCCATCCGGAGCCTCAGCCTTGCTGCAGGCCCCGCCAAACATCGCAATTTCGCCCATTTCCCCAGTGTTTCAGGTGGCGTCGCAAGGGTGTGGCTTGGCGCTTCTCGGAGCGAACTGGGCGGCGCCACGCGAGGCGCAACCCGTGAGCGGAGCTCCAACTCTGCTCCCACCACAGAGGATTGAATCCTTCAGTGCGCCTCAAGACGGACGCGGAAAATATTGGAACAATCAGCGGCGTCGGCGTCAATATTCTCCTCACACCGCGGTGCGGGAAACATATTCAGCGGCGCAGAAGTCATCAGAACAGCGCGTGCGTGCAATTCAAGAAGGGGAGACCCATGAGCAGTGCAGGAAGTTTTGCGTGAAGAACCCAGCGTTCTTCACCCGTTCAGACACACGTGTCGTTGCATCGCAAGCGAGGATCTCAAGCTCAGCTCAGCCAGGTGAACACGAACGCAAAGCTCGTCCGAGGCGATTTGCATGAGAGACGCGTTTCCCCTCCAACACGACACGACTCGCTGTTTCCGCCGGACGGCGCGCAGGGCTCGACCCGCGCCGTGCACCGCACCATCCGGTCGGTGCGGGTCCCGCCGCGCATACCTCGCAGTGTCGACTCGTCTCGTTGGCAGGTACGCGCGCATATCAAGATTATCTCCGAGACGATCATGCGAGTATCAACACAAGTCAACAGGCAGTTGACACAGTGACTTGCAGCCCGCAGAGATCGTGTTGCCGAGTCGAGTGTGTGTTCAACTGTTGAGCAGAATGAATTCGTGTGAAAACAGTCACTATCACGTCTCTTGACCAAGGTGCATCGAACATGACAAGTCTTGTCAGCAAGGTCCGCGGAAAATGACAGTTCACAAAGCAGATGACAGTGCACATTCAATCCGTATGCAGTGATTCAAGCTCTGTGGCCTCTAATGGTGGCACACACACAAGCGAGGCCCCAGAGCTCTCACAGATGATCAGGCTCAGCGCTGACGAGCGTTCCCATCAGCAGTTCAAAGCGCTCAGGCCACTCCGCACACAAAGACAAGAAAGAGAGAAACTTGGCACAGCGTCGCGTCCCCCTGTCGTCCAGGCAACTCATCAAAGAAACGTGCTGCAGGTGTCACAGCGATGCGTGTGCAGGTGAGAAACTGCACCAAGAGGCGGCGACCGCAGATCACTGCACTCTCTCGCTACCACACCCGAACTTCAGAGGAACGAAACCAAAGCTTGGGTTCCCCAATTTGTGCCCTTCCCGTCTGACAGATCCGTCACCGATCACCGCAAATTTCCTGTGACAAACAACAAGGAACGAAAACCGAGGCTCATTCGGTCCAAAACAAACAGGGCTCCTCTCACTGCGCGGTTTCTCTGGAAGGATGTGGGTGTGAATCGCGTATTGTACAGACCTACGGAGGTCTACACCCTGGTTTGTGAACACTGCGGCAGCGCCCGTGCGCGCGCACTCGTTCTCACGAATCGCGAGGCGAGGTTATCAACTTATCAGTGCTCGCGTGTTTGAGTTTCGCACAAAAAAGAGTCGTCGCGCTGTTTACCTTGAAGAGAAACGTCAACATCTGGATCAATATCCCGGTTCTTCCTCGAGAAGGTTTCGGGTCTCCTCGCTCCGTGTTAAATCCATGACACGTTCGCTGTGCCGCGAAGGTTTGGGTGATTTTGTGCATGGGTGTGTGAAGTGAGTTCTCTGAAAATCTCCACTTGACACCATCTCTCTATCACATGATGGTGTTTGTGATGTTGTCAAGAGTTCCACCTATCAGTAGCGCATACTTTGAAACAAGTACGCTCTGCACAACGCGACCCTCACTCTCCGAGGAAGCGAGTTGCTCTCCGTGGAGCCGAGCTGTCCACAGCTTCTCCTTTTCAGCCTGAGTCCGAAGCGCTCAGCGCCGCTGCTCCACTGCGCGCTGTCCTCACTCAACCCGCAGAGCCCGAGACGTCCGTCTTCAGTGTCCGAGTGAACGGACACGACCGCTGCGCCGGACTTTCCCCCTTTCCACACAGAGATGACCAACACACACCGGTGGAATTCCAACCTTATCTCCCAGAAAGGAAACAGAGACCCGCCTCGTCCGAAGCTGGTGCGAGTGACCGGGGGGAAACCCGCAAATCCAGATTCGACACAGGATCCTTGAAGCTGAGCTCAAGTTTGAAAGTGAAGAATGATTCACAACAAACCGTACACTTTCACGCACTGAATGAAGTCAGAGACCAAATGCAGACGGCTGCGTAATATTGAATAAACCGCAGCTGATCAATAAGTAACGAACGTCAACAATTAGTCACCGCCGACACGCACACAGATTTGTACAGAATTGGGATTTGCACACAGTGAGATCGATGCATCACTTCGCTGCAGAGACAAAGACACGACCGTTGCTGATCAGTAATGTTGCAGATAACAGTACGAGGTTCGCTTTTTATTTGACCGATCCACCGCTCTATCTCAGGAACAGGATTTTTCAGAAATGCTAAATTCTCTGACAATATTCAATACTCAATTGTCCTCCCTATCAGACAGTGTCTTATCTTGTGGCATACTCCTGACCTCAATCTTTTAACCCTGAAAGGTTGTCTGGTTTGTATTGTCCACTATTTTTCATGAGCAGCAGCAGTGAGTGTGGTATTGTTCTCTGAGGTAAATTTCAGTATGGTGGGTGTTTTCCTTGCTTTGTTGTTATTTCTAGCCAAGGAATAGATGAGGACACAGAAGAGTCTTAAGAAGAAGCATGAGTTTTACTGCTTTTAATTCT
>JAAUXT010097567.1_pt1 | contig 21227 bp, 20 predicted proteins | sample 7278171 | NCBI WGS metagenome assembly JAAUXT01 (sample SAMN14350112, study PRJNA611818) | marine sediment metagenome | isolation source: surface marine sediment (1.8m) | place: French Polynesia: Moorea | collected 2018-08 | reverse complement strand
TAGCTTGTGACACCATAGAGGAAGGTAGCCTAAACCACTGAGCTCCAACTCATACTCTACAATAAACTATACTACAACATCACTACTGGGGCTTCACTTATATATACAACAAGGGACCCAGGTGAAGCCGCACGAACGCAGGGTCGGGGTGCGGCTGGTGGTGCTGGCGATGTGCCCTGTCCTGCGGGAGAGACTCACCCTCACGCTTTGTTCTACAAATCTCAATGGTCGAGACACTCAAGGCTCAAGCTTGTCCGTCGAGCAAGCACCAACAACCCAAAGCTCACGCCAGACTCGAACACACACGAGAATGTGAACCAATCTCCCGAACACACTGTGTGAACCAGGCCTCCACACACAGTAGGGAGGTTCAGATGCAACACGCCGACGTCACGGGTCCGTGCAACGTAGCACATGGAAAATAGGTTTTCCACGTGCACTGTTTCCCTGTCTATTTCACTGCTTTTTCTCCTTTGGTAACATTTAGATCTTTTTTTACCATTTTGCTGAATATAGAGACAAAATTCAAAATGAAACGTCACTTTCCACAGCTTGAAAGTGAGGCTGTTTTGCACAAATTTCCACATGTCGCCAAAAAAACGCGGTGTTCCATGTGATACGGGCCAAAAACAGCCCCGCACGTGTGGCATCTAAACCTCCTTACTCGGCTCCACACGCGTAAACGGACGCGAGAACGCACAAAAAGACGCAGCATTGGAACATCCATTGTTCAAGTAGCTTTATATTGAACATCATAAAACGTTAACGCGATGACTTCCTTCTGTACGCGCCTCGATGCAGGCACTGGAACGGTCGTGATAAGTCATGGATTTCTGTGAACAAGTCCGCTGTACATTTCTACACTTTGTACAGAAAATGGCAAATTGTGAAGAGCAGCAGGTCTGCTCGTGTATGGTGTGTTACACTGTGAAAATTTATGCCAAAAGTGACAGACCAACAAAATTTACACGGTGGACGAATGAAACGTGCAGGTTGATCAACAGCTCCACCATTGGAACTGACCATGCGCAAAAGAAGACACGTCCCGCGGCAAAAATCACTGACCGCACGACAGCCTGGCAGCAGGGGTCGTCTACGAGGGATGGGTGGCACTTCCCTGCTGTGTTTAGCAATGCAAGAGAAATCAGGTTCAAACTTGGAAGCAGCACCACACCTGGATCTGCCCCCTGGATCTGCCCCAGGATTGACCCACAAACAGCTCGTTCCTTTTTCTGGGTCAGTAGCTGAATGTTCTGATGCTTGCAACATCAATTTCGCAAAAACAGGTTGTTTGCATCACACAAGTTGAGTCAAAACAAGTGGTTCTGGGTGATGTGTATCACACGGAACAAAACAGGAGCGACAGATGTTCAAACAGAACGGTGCGCACACTCACCACGCATGCGCACACAGCTGCTGCGCGAAAACACCGTTTTGCAGCGGATCTAGAGGTCAGGGAGACAGATCCATATTCAGGGTCAAAATCTTCAACTTTGCAAAAGGACACAAGAGCGAATCAGGAACGTTTGCGCCTTCAACACAAAACTGGAGGGGATTTCGTTGCACTGGTCAGAGGGGGCTCAAGCCCCGGCCCCTGAATCTGCTGCCTGCTGCTATGGGGCGGAATTGGCGCAACTTTCTATCAGGAATTCTACAGATGTTGAAGAAAAATGAAACGCCAAGTTCTTCACGAGCCGGCGCGTCTGTTTCGTTTGTTTGCACGGGAGTGACCTGCAGATGGGCGCACAGCCTTCTCGGGTCAGCTCCTGTCATGTCGTCCTGTGTACAGATGATGCATCTATCACAACGTCATCATTACACTTACGGCGAGCGTCGGCAACACGATTGCTTCACGTTGACGTAATCGCACGCTCGTATCACACTTGTGTACCAAAATCAGAACTGGTATGAAAATAGCAATGTCACAACTGCGTATTGGTGTGAAGAATCTGCACTGATGTCCAGGTCTCTTTTGTTCACTGCTTGGTGCCGAACCTCGCGGACATGACGTCAACTACGTCGGCTGTTTACGCCAACGCATTTCCGAGTACCCTGGACCTCTGCGTCCTTCTACGTCGCGTCACGGACGCCAGCGTAACGTCGCACAAGCGTCGTGAACACTGCACGTCAATTGGATGTCAGACGCACCAGCGAACGCCACGCGACGTCAGAGGGCGGGCGATGTTGAGTGACGTAGCTTGACGTGCTTTCGCTGGGCGAGCGACGATACTGGAAGAACGTCGGGCGAGCGACGACGCTGCGCGAACCACGTGACGCCAAGCGACGCCGCTGGCGTAACCCGTAGATGCGTGTCGATGGACGACGCCAGAAGATTGACGCTGGATGCGCGACGTTGGCAAGTTTGCGACGTGTGCGACGCAACACAAGCGATGGTGTGGGAGAAACGCAACGCCAGGATCACAACACAGCGTGCGAAACGTCAAGCGCGCAACGCAACGCAAGCGTCGCGACGTTGTAGTGGCGCCACAACATCATTGACGCGACGTCACGGAGGCGCTGCAAGCCCATGCGACGCCACGCGAGAGACGCAGTGTGCGAAAAGTTTTAGCCCGCAGCGTAACGTGGGCGTTGCAACGCCACCGAGGCGTCACGGCGTAGTGGAGGCGTCGCTACGCCAGCATGTCGTCGAGGAACTGGCAGCCGATGACGATGGCGAGCAGTAGCACGACGGCGCCTGCAACAAGTGAGACATACAAGCCGTGAGACGGGCACGAACAGGGGTCCGCGGCGTGCACGCACACCTGTCTCACACACGCACGCAGCCACACGCACACGCACACACACGCGCACACACACACACACACACACACACATTTTGCGCGCCTGCAACGATCGAGACCCAAGCCGTGACATGCAAGGGGACACGCAGGATCCGCAGCGTGCACGCACACCCGTCTCACACGCACACAACACACACGCACACAACACACACGCCACACAACGGCTTCTTCCAGCAGTGGACGCACCAGGCATACACACTCACTCTCTCACACTCGCACTCTCTCTCTCTCTCTCTCTCTCTCTCTCTCTCTCTCTCTCTCTCTCTCTCTTTCTTTGGAGAGGCTCTGTGACAGTTGAACACAAACTCATCATCTGAACGCCGACAAATTTCAAGTGCAACAAGGTGCCGTCAAAACGTGACACAAAACTGGTCTTTCCACACTGCCAAGGTGAATTGTGTGTTCGTGGACAGACAGTACGAGTTCTGAAACAGAGCACTGCTGTGCAAAGATCAATCTCAGTCAGAAATCTGCGATTGACCACTGGAGGGCGGGGGTGGGGGTCCAAACTTCCCCTTGCAAAATTCACGTTCACTTCTCTTGCAATCTCACATTGGCTTAAAAATTTGAGTGGCAGCTCCACGCTTTTGAAGCCTGGTTTGGGGGCCTTGCGGTTCCGACCTTGGTGTGGACCAAGGTGGGGTGTGGACCCTGACCTGAAGCCCCTCCGCCCCCACCCCACCCCCCACCCAGAGGACGAAACAATACTGAATCAAACGTGCAGCACAACACCACACAAAGAATCTTACGAAACACCGTATGTGAAAAGCGCAGTAGTTTTCCTACAGTAAATCATGCGCTTGTGACAGCAGCAGCACACAGACACATTTGCCTCTCCATGCATGTCAACCTGTACAGCAATGTGACCCGAAACGATCATCCATCCTCAACACTTCTGTGCGCAAAAAGATTTGCATGATGCTCCAACAGTTTTCAGTGCAGAGAAAGTTTTGACACAAATTTCAGACAATGAGAGGGGAAGATTGATGTGGCTCCAGGCGCGCATCCAGGATTTGGTTCGGGTGGGTGGCTCCCTCAGCCCCCCCCTGCCCCCCGGCCCGAATTTCAAGTTCAAGGTTTGAGTCACAAGTTAGGTCAACCTGAGGGTTTTCGAGGACGCTTGGGAGGGGGGTTGCTGGAGCCGTGGGCCCCTGGATCCGCCCCTGATTCACCCACCTGTCCGTCTAAAATGTCGCTTTAAGAAAAGTGAGAAAATGTGTTTCTTCTGAGCAACGTGTAAAATTGGATCACATGGAAGAGCAGTCATCTCGGGTGAACTGTGAACAACCGGGTTGACAGGTATTCATGGTTGAAAAATGCGTCATTCTTGGCAAAAATTGTTTGTCAGAGCTCTCAGGAGCCTGAGTTCGATTTTCGCAGGAGGGGAATATTTTTTAGTGAGATAGAACGTACCCATGTTGACGTAGATTTGCTGCAGGAACGTATCAAAGTTTGAAACAACGAACACGGGTTCGTCCGGTTCGTCCGTGACGTCACCAGGGGGCAGGACCGGCGTCTCGTCCGCTCCCGTCCTCTCATAGGTCGGGTCCACTGGGGTTCCTTCCATCTGATTGGCTGCCTCACCCGCCAAGCCTGAGGGGCCAGGAACCAATGGCGTCACAGTGTTGTCGTCACTGGTGTTGCCCAGTACATCCTGCATACTTTCCTGCGTACTTTCCTTCACAAGGTCAGTTGGGAGTGGATGCGGGGCCTCAGTCTCTACCACATCCTCAATCACGGGGTCCTCCTCACCCGCCGGGTGCACCACGACCCTCGGGGGACCAGGGCTCATTCTCCGCACCACTTTGGGGGCGTGGTTTGCGCCGAGACTGATTTTGCGCACGGGGGAGTTCTCTCGGGCGACCCTGTGCACGGGGCCTGCCGGGGCGCTGATCTTGCGCACTGACGTCGCCTTGATGCCCGGATGGTTCCCTGGATCCAGGGGCCCCAGTGCGTCCCCAGCGCGGTCAGTCTCCGAACCCTCACTACTGGACGTCGACCCCGTCCTCTCCTTTTTGTCCCTCTTTTTCTTCCCCCCTTTCTTCTTGCGGGGAGGGATTTCCAAGGAGTCCATTTTGAACTTCCTCAGCTTGTTCTTGTCTTTGTCCTGCTCTTTCTCCTCGTCTGAGACCTCGTCCTTGGTCCGCACGAACGCCTTGACCTTCTCGTCGCTGAAGTCGAAGCCCGTCGACTGGAGCGACACGAGTTCGCTCAGCATGTTCGTCGGTTCGTACCCTTCATCCTCGGGATCATCCGACTTCTTCGTCGCCTTGTCCGAGTCAACGTCCTTGAGTTGCTGGTCGGCCGCCGTGTCTGCGCGAAGGTTTTTGTAAGGATGCGCGCGCACGTTGTAGACCGAATCCCATGGCCTTGGTTTCGGGTCAAGAAACTGGAGGAACTTCTTGCGGGCCTTGTCTATCAGCACCGCCGACCGCACCATCTTGCGGATGTTGGTGGAGCCCTCTTCAGGGATATTCTCGTACTCGGTGCACGTGCCCACTTTTCTGATGTCGGGGTACGAGGTGGAGTGATAGTCTGGCCGAAAACTAAAGGCATCTCCTTCTTTAGGGGTGGGCGAAGGAGACTTTTTGTTCGAAAGCGGCGCGAAATGCCAGTTGTCATCCTCCTCCACGAAGTCCTCGAAGGGCGCGGGCGGGGTCAGGGACTTGTTCATGCGGATGGTCGAGTCACTGTTGGTGCTGCCATTGGAGTTGGTGTGGTCCTCCACGCCCTCGTTCTGAGGGGTGTTCAGTGTCGCCATCTTGTCCGTTTTGGTCCCACGTGACACGTAGCTCAAGGAGGGGATGGCGCCGTGGTCCTGACTCAGAACCTCGAAATCTCCGAGGTCTCCCGTCTCACGCCGCGTCACCCCGGTTCTCCTGCCACCAGACACAGAGTCCTGGGACCCGCGGTACGACAGGGGCTTGTGGTACCCTTGGGTAGAGTCGGGGTTGGAGTCAGGGTACGCAGTCTCTTTCGCAGCTCGCTGATTGGTTTGCATGGCGTCAGCCTGCGCGAGTTCCTGCTGGATGTCGTCGAGCGCGGCCTCGTCGACCTTGACGTTGCTGACGACGCTGGAGGACGGCGTTCCGAGGGCGCTGTCCCCCGGGGACGGCGTCTCCTCCTCCCGCGGCGGCACGTCGACACTCAGCGGCTGCTTCCGCAGCTCGCCCCGGTCCCCTCGGTCCCCGCGGTCCCGCACGATCCCCTCGTCCGTATCCGAGCTGTGCTTCTGGTCCATCAGTTTCTGCCGCATCTTCATCATGTGTTCTTGCTGCTGTTGCTGCTGTTGCTGTTGTTGCTGCTTCGCAGGTTCTTCCCCCTTCACTTCCACCTGAACTGGGTCGGGTGGCCCGTGCCTGGACGTCTGGGTCTGCCCCATGGTGTCGTGTGCCCTGAATGCTCTGGTATGCTCCTGCTCCACAACGTGCTTGACAAAGGGATCGATGACGGCGCTATCAACACTGCGCGCTTTGTCCAGTGGAGACCTCTTGTGTCTGAGTCTGTCCTGGTGCCTGGGAGGCTGGTTCTGGAGGCCTGTCAGTCTGCTGGAGAGTTCCTCACTGGCTGGAGTCTGCATCATGCTCTCAGCGGAGATATAGCTCATCTCGGAGCCGGAGTCACCCGAAAACAGCCGAGCGTTGCCGAGGCCCGAGGCGCCGCCGCCTCGGAACGAGGCTCGGGACGGGCTCTCGGCCGGGGACTCGTAGCGCTCGGAGGCGTCGGACGCCGTCGTGGTGCCCGAGTCCTGCTTGACGAGGCTGCCCTTCTCTCGCCGCAAGATGTCCTCGTACCACTTCTCCGGCTCCACACCCCTGGGTCTCCCGGACTGGGCTGCGTCTAAATCAGTCACGCCATTGTGTTGTGTGGCTGATAACTTCTGGGTGCGAGATAACGGAGTTTTGTACGTGGATGACCTTTCTGAGGCCGAGTGCACCAAGGGCGGTCGGGACGACTCTCTCCTGTAGTAACTCATGAGGACTTCGTCTCTAGGACTCGTTTCCTTGGCAACTGGCCTGATACTGTTGGTTGTTCCGTTGTTCATCTGAACGTGAATGGGGTGTGTGAGAGGAGTGGTGTTGCTGGACGGACTGTCCATGATACTGCTGTCTATCTCTGTCTCGTAATACTTGGGGCTTCCCGGTGGGCCCCTGCTGTCTGTGTTCTGCGGGTCCGAACGCGGTGGTTTGGCTGGGGGACCTTGAGCAGAGCGAGGGCTGGAGGGGACATCGGTGGGTCCGGGTCTGTACCCGGGAGAGGAGGTCGGTGGACCCCCTGGGCTGGCCGGGTGGATCCTCACGGGGGAGGTGGGCAGAGCGCCCGGGGTCGTCCTCTCCACCCGCGGCACCACGCCTCCGTCCGCCGCGCCCTTATTCCCGAGCGAGGCCGACTTCATCGCCGCGAAGAACTGACGCCGCGCCGCGGCTTTGGGCAGCTTCGTCGTTGGGGACGGGAGCTCGGCGAGGTTTTCTCCGGACTGGGTGGGACTGACCGCGGTCAGTGAGCGTGTGCGCATGAGCCCTGGGTTGTAGTAGCCTGACACCGGATGCTGAAGCCACGGTGCTCCACCAGGGCGCGTGGGCGACGCCGTCAGCGGGTCAACTTCCGGTCCGAGCAACGCCTGGACGCCCGTGTCGCGCATTGTCTGGACGCTGGCGTCCTGCGTTCCCGACGCCGAGCCTTTTGGCGTTGCTCTGAATTTGACCGGCGGCGTCGACAGGGTGCGCCTCACGTCCGATTTCGTCCCACGTGGTTCCACAAACACATTATCGCTCAGGTTGCTGTCGGACGACTTGTGGCGATCCTTCTTGTGAAACGCTTTCTTCCCCTTCTCCAAAACTGACCCGAAGAATCCCGATATCCTCTCTCGCTTCGAGGACTTGTCGCTCGACTTGCCGACGCTGTCGTGGCTGGCGGTGGAGTCTGACCTCGGCAGCGTCGTCGGCTTCGGCTTCCGGCTGCGGGAGGCGCGGGCGACGCCGCCGCGCTCGGGCGTCGAGGCTCCCGGGGACCCGGCCGCCGCGTCCCGGAGCTCGGGCAACTTCGGGTCCCTTCGCGGCTCGGGGGAACGCTGGCTCTGCCGCAGCTCGGGAAGTCTCGGGTTCTGCTCGGGAGTTTCCGCGGCGGAACCAGCTGTGCCCTTGGGGTTTTGTGTTTTCTCCTTCTTTGAGCCTTGCGCCTGTTTCCCTACTTCCTCCTTTGCCACTTTCGGCCTCGTCGCAGGGGATTTCGTTCCCGCAGTTCCCTTGTTCTTGTCTTTTGCTTTGTCCTTATCCGCATCTTTCCCCTCCTTTTCGACTGCTTTCTCTGTGCTCTTCTCAATTTCCTTTTCCTTCGCGGATGTTTCTGCTATGGTCACTTTCTGCTCACTTTTCCCCTTCTTGTTCTTGGTTTCCTCGTTGGGTTTCTTCTTCTTGTTGTGCTTGTCCTTGGACTTGGATCTGTCTCGTTTCTTCTTGTCTCCTGACTTGTCGCGAGATTTGGATCTCTCCCTGCTCTTCCCTCTGTCCCTTGACTTGGACCTGTCCCTGGATTTGGACCTGTCCCTGTCCTTAGTACCCCTGGATTTGGACCCGTCGCGGCTCTTGCTGCTCTCCCGGGTCTGAGGGTTGTGCTGCGGCGGCGGGGGCTGCGGGGGCTGCGGGGCCGTGCTCTCCTCCCGCAGCTTCCGCCGCAGGTACCCGACCTGCGGGTTCCTCTCGGTCGCGAGGCGGGAGAGCAGGTCCGCCTCCGACTGGGAGAGGTCGGCGCCGCTGAGCAGGGTGGCGGCGGCGAGGGTGGCGGTCTGCTGCCGCTGGGAGGGGGAGGCGTCCGGCGGGGGGAGGGCGGGGTGCGGCGGGCGGGACGCTACGCGCGCAGGGTCACCACGTCTACCGTGCAACACAACACCGTTCGAGTTGGCGTGCGCTTCATCTGTTGAACAAAAAAGCATGCAACACTGAAGGTGGACCAAAAGCTTACGACGAGCCACAGCCTTTGTCTGCTTTCTTGCAAAAACATGCAGCGTGCACGAAGATGAAGACAAATACAAGGCTGCACACGCAGACGTGCAAAACACAAAACAAAGCCGTTCTCAGCCCACATGCAACACTGTTCTCAAATTTGATGCGTAAACTGCCAACCATCAGCGACAACCACAGCGCAATGCAGAAATAGAACAGCGCTCGTACTCACCTCCCAGCACGGCGTACCGCGCGTACCCCCGCCCCGGCGGCGTCGCGTCCAAGGCCGGCGGCGCGTGGTGCACTTCCGCCCGGTGCGTCACGGCGGCCGCCGTCGCCGCCGCGGCCGTGGCGACCGCGGCGACAGGAAAGCGCTGCTCGTCGGGGGAAGGGTCGGGGACGTCCCGGCGGCCGGCGGTGTCCCGGGGCGTGGGGCCGGTGGAGTCCCGGGGACTCCTGGGGGAGGGGCCGGCGGAGTGCCGGGTGGGTGACACGGGAGCAGAGCTGTCCCTGGGGGAAGAAGCGGTGGAGGTGCGCCCCATGCTTCGGCTTGGGAGGGGCTCGAAGTGTGATCCCAGCCGTGTCGCGAGCTTATGCTGTTGCTGCTGTTGTGGTTGTTGTCGTGTATCATATTTCGCGAAGGCATCCGGCGAATGCTGAAAATAATGTCCGTGGCTGTCGCGATGAGGGATGGGGGAGCTGGGGTGCCGCGGCGACCGGTCCTCTTCCGACGGGTGGGGGGACCCGGGCTGCCGGGGGGACCTGGGGTCCAGCCGCGGGTTCGGGTGCGGACCCACCGAGTAGGTCTTCCCGAGACTCCTGGATCTGTCCCCACCACGTATGAAGTGAGGGGATTCCCCTCCACGGAATTCCCCTGGGGGACTCCGTGCCTCTTCCCTGCTGTAGGAATTGAGGGATTCCCTGGAGGAGTGTTGCTGGGCGTTCTCTAGGCTGGACCTGCTGGACGACAGGTAGCGCATGTAGGTGTCGGAGCGGAGGCGGGACCCGCCCCGCGCCTCCCCGTACGTGAGCGGCGGCTCCGCGGCCGACCCCGCCATGCCTCCCCGGGGGAGCGCCTTCAGCGGCCCGCGGCCCTCGGACGTCGGGCCGCCGCCCCACCCGGCCACAGGACCACCGTTCACCACTATCCGCGGGATGACCTTGGTCTGGGCTGGGCCCTCAGTATCCGACGTTTGTTTCACGTACACACGTGAAGCTGCGTCTAATGCACTGACGCTCTTCCCCTTCTCACTCGAGTTATCCTTGGACGAAAACGCTTTCTGCAGGGAAGTTTGTATGGATGTTGTTCGCCTCTTCCCGTTCTGTTGTAAATTCCCAGTGGACGCTGGTTTTACTCCAGTGTGTTGTTCACTGCTGGTTGCGCCCCCAGGTGGAGCCTTCCCGGACTCAGAAGGCTCGAGCTGCGTTTCAGGGGCGATGTATGAAAAGTTGAGGTTGGCGCAACTGGCAGTGGCGTCAAACGACAGAGGCGGAGCCCTGTTCACACGACGCTCGTACGAAACGTTATCAGAAGAACGCGAGCGTCTTTTGGGACGTGAGACGCCGTCGGATGTGCCTGTGGACTTGGAGTCCTGGGATTGGTCCGTCTGTGATGACGTCACACTTTTGGCGTAGTCAGCGCTGTCATGTGACGACGCAGTGTCACGTGGGCGGGAGGCTTCCCGTCCCGTGTACGAGGTGATGGGGTTGAAGGACTCGGCGTAGAAGGCGCTGTCTCCTCCGATGCTGGAAGAACTGCGCGAGTCCCTGAAGTAACCTGCAATACAAAACAAGGACTCTTGTCAGTGTTGATACACGCTTCAGGGTTGCTGCGTCTTGTCAATGCGAGATGCATGCTTGGTCTCTCGCGTGGTCACATATAAATTTATCCCTTTATCTTGGGGGTCCCAAGCCTGGTTCTACAAACCGTGGATCCACCCATGTTCTCTGCCAATGGATCTGCCCTTCTTCCCTGACCTGAATCAGACTCTGCAGACTCTGCAAAGTTTCCCAAGCCTGGACACACCCTGGTTCCCCAACCCTGAACCTGCGCTCCTATTTCCCAAGTCAATCCTGATACATAGACACATTGCAATTCCTGATTCAGCCCTGTTCTCTAACCCTGGGATTTGGCCTTGTTGTCAAACTCCCCGATTCTAAACCTCGCGATACTGGTTTGGTCCCTTTCTCCAAAATCACATTGATTTTTCCTGGTTTCTCAGCCCTAGATCCCCGATCCTGGATCCCCGACCCTGGATCCCAATCCCTGGATGCCCATCCCTGGATCCTCATCCCTGGATCCCCAACCCTAGTTCCCTGACCCTGGATCTCCAACCCTGGATCTCCAACCCTGGATGCCCAACCCTGGATCCCCGACCCTGGATCCTCGACCCTGGATCCCCGCCTCTGGATCCCCGACCCTGCATAGCGGGACGCCGCACGCACCCTCGGAGCTGGCGGCGGTGTGGAACGTGTCGATGGAGGAGCTCGAGTGCGCAGCGCCGCCGCCGCGCCGGAACAGCTGGATCTTCTTCCGCTTCCGGGCGAGACGCGACTCTGAAACACGGGGAGGCGAGAGGTGAGAACAACCTGGAAACACGGAGATGAGAAGCTGTGATGAAGATGCAGAGTCGGGTTTCAAAGGGAAGTTTGTCACCACAGTGGTTTCAGGGTTGGGGATCGGGAGGGAAGAGACCCTGGCCCTCCATCTCTTTCTCCAAGAAATTTGGGATCGTGGTCTGTTAAAAATTGCAAAAAATTTCCCTGGTTGCAAAGTTTGCAGGATTGAGTGGGCGGAGCCCATATCTCTGTCTCTCTCTGTCTCTCTCTGTCTCTCTCTCAACCTCTCTCTCAACCTCTCTCTCTTTTTCTCTCTCTGTCTCTCTCTCTGTCTCTCTCTCTCTGGCACACATAATAAAGCCCAACAGCAGGTGGTTGGGTTTTGGGCATCCAAGGCTCCAACTATACGTGCAAACAAGAACATCGACACTTCGAGTCTCACTGTTTGGGTTCCATGCGGTGTGGGTCCCCGTTCAATTCCACTTTTGGCTGTTTTTCAACACGGAAAACGAAACAGGAAACACGGAGGTGCAATTCAGTCTGTTCACAGGCAGCAAAACAACGCGCTGAACAGAGCAAGTTTTCTGTGCACCCCTGTGAAGAAAAACTGCGCGAGCGTGCCAGATCACAAGGGTTCGCTCGCTTTACTGCTAAAGCACAAATGACAAATGCTGGCGCATCGGTGTGTAGCCACTTTCCTCAGTGAGGACCACAAAAAAGTGACAGGAATTTTGACTGTGTGGGGCGATCTTTTTCCTCGTCTTGTGCAGCGGAGCCAGGGGGTATGGACTGGCCTCCCCACCCACCCTTTCGTCCTCCTGCCCTATTCTTTTTGCAACACACAATTTCAGTTTCCTGTGCAAATTACCAGGGTCGCCATTCGGTTTGCGTCCCCCCCCAACCTGACCTCGCCCCTGGATCAGCTGGACTTGCTGCATCTGTCTTCGTTGCTTGTTCTCGATTGTCTAATGAAGACGGATGACAGAGCACTGTGTGGCCGGGGGCCTGGAGGGTCGGGACTGCGATACAGAACTTGGGCTTCAGCGCAATATTTGAAGGGCACTGAATCTGCGAACGTACACACACGGACACACGCACACACACAACACACACACGCAGACTCACACGGGAAGCAGAAAGAGTCGGACACAGAGAGATAGAGAGAAAGAGAGACATAGATGAAGAAAGAGACAGACAGACAGACAGACAGACAGACAGACAGACAGACAGACAGACAGACAGACACTGGAACCAGACAGAAGGCCTGAACCGGAACCTACAAGGAACCGAGGCCGAAAACAATTCATGCGCGCTTGTAAGTTTTCAGACGCACTTGAATCTCGGAAGTCAAGATGTTACCACTCTGAACCAGCACCCCTGCCTTCTCTAAGACTTGGTTTGGATTTAGATAGCATCTGCCCGATAAACCAAATGTACAGCCAGGCTCCTCGGCCTCTCAGACTACATGGCTGCATCGATGACTGTAACACGAGGAGTCGACACACTTGATGTATATGACTTTGACACGGGACTTTTTTCCCCTCACACTTCAATTCGTGTTCAGTGCTATTGTGCTGGTTTGATAGCGGTTCTGTAGACACAAGCCTTGTGTTGAAAGCAGGGGGTTTGGCTTGGAATTAACAAGTTTTAAACCCATCCAAATCAGTGGTATCGTTTTAACATTGTTTAATCTTGGCAGGGTGCAGCAGGTGCACACGCACACCAAACACACACACACAAACAAGCAGAACTAACACACAGAACACAGTGCACACACACTTTGTTCACGCACACTAAAACACACACGCTCACAAACGCCCAAAGACGCGCAGTCCCACACACACGCACACACACGCACACACACGCACGCACACGCACACACACGCACGCACACGCACACACACGCACGCACGCACACACGCACACACGCACGCACACACGTACCTGCAGTTCTGCTCGTCTCAGATTCACTCTTCGCTGTTTCTTTCTTCCCAGTGTAAACTGCAAATAAAAACGAAAATTTCCTTTATTTTGGCTTTTTGGCCATTTTCGCTTCACTTGCGTGTTTTTGGCTCTCTGGTGCCCTCCTTTCGTTCACCCAACAACACAGTGGAATTTCGTTGGCAACGCTGCATATTTTGCAATCAAATTGCCTGACTCCGAACCAGGTTGGAAAGAAAGGGTGATCCATCCCATGTGCGTCACACTTCGAAGTCCAAGATAAATCTTTTCTCGTCTCCTCGTTCATCAATGTCGGGTGAATACCCCGTCACCTCTAGCGGATCCCCAAAGTATAATTTTTTTTGCAAATTGCCCTCATCATGCTGCACCACTCAAGATGCACGCAACAAAATTTTCAGTTTTTTCACTACAAATGTTTTCAACTTTGGCCAGTTCACTCCCCCCCCCCCCAGGACCGAGTTCCAGTCAGGGGCAAGTGGACCTGATGAACCCCAGGGTGTGCAAAAAGTTTCTTGAGGGGTAAATTCTGCCATTGCGTTTGAAACTCCAATCAAGGTCACAACAAAGTCTTTCTTGGCAGCTGGGTTTGGGCACCTCACCAAAAGTTCCAAAAAGTACGCGGCTGGAAAGAAGTACTTGCAAACAAATTATTTGTTGACTTGATCTTGCGCCCAGCGCCCAGCGTCAACGTCAAGGGCAAAACATTGTTTCCTGTGTTCCGTCACGAACGCTACGTTCGCGAACGTTTTGTTACGTTGAGATGCAGTGCAACGAACGACAGGGACTTTGAGCATGACGCAAACTTTTCCGGCTCCTTACGTGACTGAACAGGAAAAATAACCTGCCAAACAAATCGATGGGTCTGAGATGGATTATTATGACGTGTTTTAAGTTATTGAAAAAGGAAATGACAGCGTTTATGCACTACGTGAAATTGGTGACAGCGTCAGCTTTTTCTGACGTTGACGGCAACTTTTCTTGACGGTGTCAAAGAATGGTCTGGACCATTGCTTGACACCCACCAATTGGGTTAAATTTTTGATGTTGACGTCAAAATTCTGCTGAACTTTGACGACGTCCACGGCACCAATGTGAAAACGGCGTTATTGTCCAGGGGTCGGGAGCACGCCAGAGACACGACGAAGCGCACGTAGACTGCACCAGAGGACGTTGACTCGGTCCTGAGGACGCGGATCCATCTCCGTCTCCATAGAGACACTGTTTGCGTCTCCGTCGCGACTCACAAAGCGGGAACCAGGGCGGAAACGTGTCGCTACAGGGAACCCGTCACCGACTCCTCCGGGGATGACAAATAGCCACACGAACAGCCACCGCTGCTTCTGTGCGTGTGGAAAACAGCAACAGCAACATTTTGGAGTCACTGTAGCAGATTCCAAGGTCCCCATTACTAGGTTCATGTAGACAGCCAAAGCTCCACACAGACAGTTGCTGGGCATTCAAGATTTTGTTCAAGGGGCGCCAACCCCTTGGGAGCAGAGGTCCTGATACAAAAACACACGTTGTTTGTTTGGGGGGTGATCAAGTGTGTATGGGGTCCTGGGGGTCCTGGGGGTCCTGGGGGTCCTGGGGGTCCTGGGGCGGATCTCCCTTGAATCCGCCCCTGGACCAGGTCCGCCACCTCTCTTCTCTGCACCCAATAACCACGCAAGTCATTCCGCGCATAGTTTTCCATTTTATCTGCGCTTCGAGCGTGACGTATCTTCTCTCACTGTCCACGTCTCTTGTGCGTTCAGCAAAGACGTGCTCTTTCTCTATCTGATCCCAGTTGCCTCAGCAGCAGTCAGGAGTCAGACCCATTCAACACGCACTGACACGCTCGGAGCACAGGAAACCACGTCAGCTCGTCTGTGCCCGAGGGGTAAAGTTTGAGCGTGAGGGGACACGGGCCCTGAGACTCTCCAGACCCTGAATGGATCAGAACCTGCAACACAACAGAACAGAGGCTCGCAACACTGTTCTGTGTGCGTCAACACATCAAGGGTGCGGACCAATCCAGGCTTGCCAAGAGACAGCGAAAATGTGAAAAAGAAAACCAAGAACCATATTCTGTGCACCATAGGCCTCTGGGACCCAACCCTGGGAACAGTCATTCCCTTTACACCGGGTCTATCTCGTGTCAGAAGAACCAAGGCCCTGAGGACTCAAAGGGGCTGCAGGCCTTTCCTCCCTGGGCCCAAACTTGCGTGCCTTCCGCTGCACAATGTTTCCATTGTCCGGATTCAGGTGGCAGGGCATCGGCCCCTGACCCCCTGTTTGTTAGTCCGAGCCCCAAAACAAGCAGGTGACGACTCATGTCCAAACTGATCCTGGCCACCCCTTGGCTTCATGAACTCCCCCCTTCTGACCTCCAACCGGGATCGATCCACTGCACTAGCCTCCAGAAATTCCTCGCTGGCCTCTCTCGCATCAATGTCCAAGAGAATCCCCGCTGAGATTCTCCCTTTGAGTTCTCTACTGATCCCTTGATCAAGATCCCTACGAACGTCTGCCTGACCTGCCTGACCTCCATCCACTTGGACAAGTCCTCTGTCCGGAGGTTTCTCCACCCTGATTCTGCTGCACCCTCCCCTCCCCCCTTGTGACCTCAATCCTAGATCCGCTGAGCAGGCTGCGTCATCTGCAGATGACCTCTTGACCTTGACCTCTGGCCTGCGTGAACAATAACTCCCCCTCACTGGAAGCTCATCGTGACCTCTATGTGGGCTCGGCTGCGCCCTTATATGCCTCTGCAGATGACCCCCTTGACCTCTATCCTGCGTGGACAAATACTGCTCCTTAGTGGAAGATCAAAGTGCTGCTTCGCAGGGTCCTTACCCCTGCAGATGACCCGTGGACCTCTGTGCTGCGCGAACACCCCCCCCCTCAGTGTGACCCTGTGCTAAGGTCGGCCGCGTCCTTACCTCTGTAGATGCGGATGTCGACCTTCCTGCGGTCCTCTCCAAGGCTGTTGCGCGCCGCGACCGTCACACCCTTGAGCGGCACCACCTCCGACACGGCCGCGATGCGCAGAGAGTACTCGTGCCCGTTGTCCGACAGGTAGAAGTCACGTGACGAGCGGATCTCCCGTGATCCCAGGTACCAGCGCACGACGGGGGCCGGGATGCCTGCAATAAGAAGGGAAGGGTGAGTCCAGGGCACTGCAGAAGGGAAGGGTGAGTCCAGCACACTGCAGGAGAAGGGAAGGGTGAGTCCAGTGCACTGCAGAAGGGAAGGGTGAGTCCAGCACACTGCAGGAGAAGGGAAGGGTGAGTCCAGGACACTGCAGGAGAAGGGTGAGTTCAGCGCACTGCAGGAGAAGGGAAGGGTGATTCCAGTGCACTGCAGGACAAGGGTGAGTTCAGCACACTGCAGGAGAAGGGTGAGTTCAGCGCACTGCAGTAAGAAGGGAAGGGTGAGTCCATCGCACTGCAGTAAGAAGGGAAGGGTGAGTTCAGCACTGCAGGAGAAGGGAAGGGTGAGTTCAGCACTGCAGGAGAAGGGAAGGGTGAGTCCAGTGAACTGCAGAAGCAAAGGGTGAGTTCAGTGCACTGCAACAGAAGGGAAGGGTGAGTTCAGCACACTACAGGTAGAAGAATGGAAGGGTGAGTCCAGCGCACAGTAGAAGAAGGGTGAGTTCAGCGCTGCAGGAGAAGGGAAGGGTGAGTCCAGCACACTGTAGAAGAAGAGAAGGGTGAGTCCAGCACACTGTAGAAGAAGGGAAGGGTGAGTCCAGCACACTGTAGAAGAATGGAAGGGTGAGTCCAGTGCACAGTAGAAGAATGGAAGGGTGAGTCCAGCGCACAGTAGAAGAAGGGAAGGGTGAGTCCAGCACACTGTAGAAGAAGGGAAGGGTGAGTCCAGTGCACAGTAGAAGAAGGGAAGGGTGAGTCCAGCACACTGTAGAAGAAGGGAAGGGTGAGTCCAGCGCACAGTAGAAGAATGGAAGGGTGAGTCCAGCACACTGTAGAAGAAGGGAAGGGTGAGTCCAGCACACTGTAGAAGAAGGGAAGGGTGAGTCCAGCGCACAGTAGAAGAAGGGAAGGGTGAGTCCAGCACTGCAGGAGAAGGGAAGGGTGAGTCCAGGGCACTGCAGAAGAAGGGAAGGGTGAGTCCAGGGCAATGCAGAAGAAGGGAAGGGTGAGCACACTGCAGAAGAAGGGTGAGTCCAGGGCACTGCAGAAGCAGGGAAGGGTGAGCACACTGCAGAAGAAGGGTGAGTCCACACCCGAAACACAACAAAACTTTCAATGTTTTCCTCTGCACACAGAAGGCTTCTGTGGAAGCCACTATCTCTTGAGGATGCCAGGGCGATAAAAGAGAAAGAACAGTAGATCACACGTCACGCTCATCACGAGATGACAACATAGATCTTGGCAGTGACAGGAAGTACTGAGCTACGGTACACGAGAACACGACGTATTGTCTCCATTACTTAACATTCCAGCGCAGCCATGCCATGGCGACCGAGAGAATCAGACTGTGTCTCCATGGAAGTCACACATTTCCTGACACACACGAGCACTGCTCTCAACCGTCTTTAGGTGCGACGTGACATGCTTGGTGCATCTGGTTCACCGCTTTATCGCAGTGTGTGGAAGTTGGCTCTTTCCTCAACCAACCCATAGGATATGGGGTCAGGGGCACAAAACCAAGGAGAGAGGTAACCAAGTTCCAAGACAACAAACCTGCACTTTGAGAAGGATTTAATTTTTTGACCTGCTCAGGTTTGTTGTGAGGTCAGCAGGGGATCGAGGACCTTGGATCCGCTGGAGATGCACCTGCAGGATGAGTCCCAGTGATGAAACACCTGGGGAGAAGTTAGACCTGCACAAGAACACACTGACAGGGAAGTCTGTGCCACGAAACTTTTGTTTCTCCCGTTTCTTCCTGCTCAAGAGAAACCAAGGTCAGAGCAGAGGCCCCGTTCTGACTGAGGGGTTCTGCAGAAGATCCAAAGATCCAGGATCCAGATCCAAAATCTGGCAGGTTGGGGCGACTCAGTGCAGACTGGAGATTCAGCTATGTAGATGAAACTGCCAAGGTATCTGAAAGCTCAAATTGGGCTGAGGGCTGCTGAGGAACATAATTCTTCTTTCTGTGGACAAGGGACCCTGGATTTTGCTTGGAAATCCTGACAAGCATCGCTGCTGGCTTGTTTACGAAACGGCGCACACTACCCCAGAGAAGGAAAGCGCTCCCCCAACGTGGAAGCAATGAGCTAATGTGGGGTGTCAAATTGGGACTTGACAATTGTGTGCGGGTGCTCAAGATTTGTTCGTCTGTTTTCCTCTGGCCTGCTCATGCAAAAGTCTCATTGGGCCAGAAGTGTATCAGTTGTTCGCCTGTTGTCCCCATCAATCTCAACACCTACAGAATTCGGACTGACGGAAAAACACCTTTTTCTCTTCAATTCCACGAACTGTGAATCATGGGTTGTTTGCTTCAGACGTGGAATGCGCAGGTAAAGGGAGGTGTGTTGATTCACTGCTTCCTGATTTGTGGTGTCTTTTTTCAATCAAAGGCGACTGGACACACCTGATCCCACAAAGTTCCAGCTGCATTCTCTACGATTTCAATATCCTCAGGATTCGAACCAGAACTCAGAACCCTACCAACCTCGCAACCGTTGTCAAGGCAACCCGTTTGAATCAGCCGCGATTTGGAAACTGACCAACAAAACAAAAACCACACTTTCACTCTTTTGAGATTCCTTTCAAGCCCAGCTTGTTTTTCAGCAAATTACAAACAAGTATGGAGAGGGACATGACGGTCCCAGCACGACCAAAGCACACACTTTCACTTTTGTGTACTTCAGACAGTACGAAGAATTCCCTTGTCAGTCGGCCATTAAAGGCCATCAAACTCCCGAGCCAAACGGCTCCAGTCAGACACACAATCGTCAGCCTGGCACAGTGAGACCTTTTCTCCTCGTTTCCATTCAACTCACTGCTGAAAATGAAAACTCATTGCGAGTACGAGCGTACAGACGGTATAGATCTGCCATGCACACATCGCAGGTTGACTCGTCCCATGCGTTCTTCCCTCTCGTGTCTGCATAAACATGGCACCTACCTTCGTGTCCTGCCCACTGTGTTCGGCTGAGGTCGTGTGATCCGACCAGGGTGTCTGACCCACCTTTTTACGTATAGCACGCAGATTGCCTGTGAATGGCGAGGCTTTACTGGTTGGTGCCTAACTGCGTGCCTATCTGACTGACTTGCATTGAGACACATGATAAAGCTCTCAGGTTTAGGGTGCTGTGTTAAAAAGGATGAAAAGTATGTTGGGTTCGGAACTGAAGCCAACGATTCGATTTTGTGTCTCTTGCACGAGTCAGCGAAGTTTTGAAAGGTCAAGACCCTGGACTTCCGATGATGTTTCGGGGCAAGATTCAGTGCTGTCTGTCTGTCTGTCTGTCTGTCTGTCTGTCTGTCTGTCTGTCTGTCTGTCTGTCTGTCTGTCTGTCTGTCTGTCTACCTGTTTGTCTGTCCTGTCTCAGGCTTCCTCACTGTCAGCCTTTCTGTCAGTTTGTGTTTGAATGTCTCAATCCACATGCCTGTTGGTTTGATTATTGAACCAAATGACCTTCCAACTTTGTGCCAAACGGAAACATGCAAGTGTTTTTGCTTACAAAATTATTCCCTGAGGTCCTCCAGTTTGATTCAGTTTTTGTTGATTTTTCGTACTGCACACAACGACAAAAAATTGAAGTTCTGCACTCGGACCGAAACCTGTCGTCGGTACGAGGACCGACCCCTACTGTTGGACACGGTGGAGTCAGCCGAGCATGGACCGTGACCACGAGGTGTACCGCGCTGTACAGGTGTCTGCGCCGCCGCCGCCGCCGCACAGGCCGAGGCTGCGGCGGAGAGGCCTGTGCATCACAGCCAAAGGGAGATCCACGCTCTCTGTGGGTGCGGATCCAGGGGCCTGGGGCTGACTCCTGGACCCCTGCACGAAAAGCAACGTGTGATCCCTCTTTTCAACAAAAAGTTTGAAGCAGAGCGGGTGTTTCAAGTCAAACCCTGAGTCTGTTCATGAAATGCTTGCACAGCAGGGAAATACCGAACTGAGACGGAAGATGCTGGAATGAGTCCTGAAACGAGTTCTCTGTCATTGATCTCTATCATTTATCACAGGGCCAAAGACGGTCTGCAGGATCGGACGAAGTTTGAGCCTCTTGGATTCAGAAAAAATGTGGAGAGACTGGGGTGAAAGCGCTTTACGTCTCAGGACATGGTTGAGGACAGACGCGAGGGTTGCCCTTGGATTGGACGAAGATTAGAATCTACATCAAGTTTTATTGTCGTGTGGAAGAGTTGGCTCTTCCCACGCGTGCGATCCAGCTTTCGGGCGAGGCACTGAGTACCGATGAAGCGGCTTCAGCGGAGCTGCGTGAAGCTGAAGCTGTGCACCAGGCTCGCAACTCGTGCCACCTACATAAAGCCGTGACCATGACACCCTGCATCTATTTAGAGCTGGATAGCTTGAGACAGGGTTGAAATAAATGTTTGTAAGCATACACTTGAGTCTTACTCCACTGTGGCAGTCTGGCCAAGCCGAGACTGCTATCGGCGGTGCCGCAAGTAGCGGCGGTTGTGAGGACGGGTTCTCCCGGGACCCGAACCGCACACAACATTATAGCAGGGTGGTCACCTTTGCCAGAAATAAATTTTGAACTAAATCTCTTAAACCACAAACGAACATGAAAATAACGCAGTGTACAGAACGTCGGCCAGAACCTGAAGTTTTGTACTGTATTCTGCTGTTTGACACACACACACACACACACACACACACACACACACACACACACAAACAAATTTGAGATGACGGCTTCTGAACAACACTCTGGGATAAAAAAATGAGAAGCAGTGCTCAAGGCAACTGCAGTGCGAAGTCCCTTGTACCGTACAGCAACCGTTGCAAGTCACAATCCTGCTGAAATGGGCTTGGGGAATTT
>JAAUXT010065214.1_pt1 | contig 21235 bp, 25 predicted proteins | sample 7278171 | NCBI WGS metagenome assembly JAAUXT01 (sample SAMN14350112, study PRJNA611818) | marine sediment metagenome | isolation source: surface marine sediment (1.8m) | place: French Polynesia: Moorea | collected 2018-08 | reverse complement strand
GGACCATTTGATCAGACCCTGTGCCCCAGGCCAGAACCAATAGCCACCAATAGCCCCCCATGGGGGGATGTGATGTGACATGATGGGGACATCTTCCCCAAAGTGGCATATATACAAACAAAATTTTCGGCACACCACTAAGTGCTCTTCCCTAAAGGGACATCGCACAACAACGAGTGGACAAAGACGAAGACGAGCTGCAGCGCAGGTATTGGTATTGGTTTGTTGACCATGTAGGACAACAACACACAAACGCGCCACATCCGAGACCATAACCGTAGACAGCCGCCGCCGATTTCTCCGGCTGCCGCAGAGATACAACTCCAAGGTCAAGGCAGCTCGTCTAGCAGCTAAGGGCTTCACGCGCAAGTCAAAGGAATAAGTGGCCATAATTTTCGTGCTTTCGGCAGTCCAGAATCTTCAAAAACAATGACGTCGGAAGAGAAAGAGAGCCACGTCTACAGGGCAAAGCTTGCCGAGCAAGCGGAGCGATATGATGGTGAGTTTCAAAGCGAAAACAAGTTGTTGGTCTTTGCCGCCAACAACATGCCGGAGAATTTCCGAACGTTCAAGGAAGTGGAGAATTTGTTGGAACCCGTCGTCATCAGAACGGAACAATCAAGTTTCTGATGTCACACGAATTTACACCATTGCCACAGATTTGTGTGTTGCACTCGGGACGCGAACAAGGTTGCAGAACAGTTCTTGATGCCGAACAAGAATCTGCATTTTGGAACAAAATTTGTTTGTCCGAAGGTGTGGGCTTCTGACCTCTGACCATTCTCTCCACTTAGCATTCAGACTTGAAAAGTTTTTCAGCATGAGCATGGGGTTCATCTGACAGTAAATCTGTTCCAATATCCTGTTCCCTGCCTTGTTCCACCTCTCTGAGTTTGTAGAGTCGCGCGACAGATTCCACCTCGTGATGCATGAAAAGCGAGATCCCAGAAACCATGAGAAGGGTGTTGAAACACTGATCTTGTCTATATCCACTCCACACTGCTGCATTGACCAGTTTTGACTTGCCCATTACTCAGCATTGTCCAGTGAAATCATGTCCGATGCGTTTGTGCACTGACAACCCAATTGCTCGACTTTGAAATTCTGTCGGCGGCGGAAATTGTGTGGATAGATCTAATGTGTTGTGGGTGGACTCTATCTTTCGGGAAGGTGCAACTTGCACCTTCTTAGACGTGTCCCAGAATGTCACCTGCCAGTTACGAGTGCAGCACATTTTTGCATCACTCGCACGTGTACTCGTACGACCGCGGTCTTTCCACAAACTTCGTGTGGCAAGTTGTTTTCTTCCAAAAAGAGCCACCTTGTCTCCAATGTTCAGTTCTTCTGGCGTCTGCCCAATTTTCTGAAAATTGGTACTCATTAAATTCTTTAGTTCACAGTCCAGGGGTGGAGGGTGGGCGCATCAGCAAATCGCGTCGTCCAGAGAATGTTAGAGACCATTATGAATTTGCTGGTTTACCCACTCACAGACTTGCAAAGATGGATGGTCAGAGCAATCCAGTAAATTTCAAAATGGCCCTGTCGAGTCTCAAATACACCGGATTCTCTGATCTTTTGTTTAGTGGGTAAAGTTTGAGAGAGCGGGAGAAAGTTTTTCCAACAACTTACGCTTCCAAACCTGCAACAAAAAAACATGCCGCTCGAACTACAAAATACGCCGTCGTGGTGCCACACCACACAAGGCACAGTGATTAGTCACACCACAAATTCCGTGTCACACATTCTGAAATGTTGCTCAGAGACGCGCGTGTCACCTGGGTGGGTGTTCCCGGTGTGAGGACGCACCACCCGCATTCCCTGCGAAAATCGACAGTGCAGCTCCCCACCCAGCATTGCGTTGTTGGTTGTTGTGAGGGGCGGCGCTGGTCGTCCCCCCCCCCCCACACACACACACCCGCGCACGTCTGCAAGAAACTCGACACTTGCATCTCCAATAGCACTTGCAGCGCCTTTGGAAACCCTGCGTCTTCCACGTGACTTGTCATCACCCCACACCCCCACACTGCCCTCCCCCCTGCTGTTCTGCCAGGGATTTCTGTTCTGTGACACTGAGAAAATTTCGTAGCTCTTCATGTGAGACTTTTGTGATTGAAACCGGAAGCCCTTGGTGAACTGCGCAGAAGAAATAGTGGTTGTGGAGGCAACAAATTGTTCCTTTCGTGTTTGCAGAAATGGTGGAAGAAATGCGCAAAGTCGCAGAACTGAACTGCGAGTTGTCTGTGGAGGAGAGAAACCTGTTGTCAGTCGCCTACAAAAACGTCATTGGAGCGCGGCGAGCCTCGTGGAGAATCGTGTCCAGTATAGAACAGAAAGAAGAGGCCAAGGGAGAGTCGAAGCATTATTCGAAGGTCAAGGAATACCGAGATAATGTGAGTTCCTTCACTATTTGTCCCAATTGTGTTTTCCAGTTATTGGGGATTTAGATTGGTTGCAATGACTTGCAGTCGCACCAATCTCCGGACTGTCTGGTTGTCCTCTTCCCCATCCCTTGCTGAAGGTGTTTTGTTACCTGTTGCGTGTCCTTATTTGCAGATCGAAAAGGAACTTCAGAAGATCAGTGATGACATCCTCACGGTGTTAGACAAACATCTGATACCAAGTTCTTCAAACTCTGAATCAAAGGTCTTCTACTACAAGATGTGAGCAAGATACGCTTTGACTTGTGTTTCTTTGGTATGGCGCCGTTGTGGCGATAAAATGTCGACACTGTCGTTGGGTCAGGGATGGTCAAGCATCGTAGTTTAGTTGTTGCGTGGTGCGAACTGGGAAGTCCCATTTGAGAAAATCCGCATCGAATGGTTCTGGGCACCTTGCACGAACGTGTCTTCTGTGCTTTTGTCTGCATGTTCCCGTCGGTTCTATTCGCTGAGGCGAGTTTTGCCGTTTGGTGTGCGCAACGCTCCTTGATCACGTGCACTAGATTGGCAATTTTTGTTGTACAGGAAGGGTGATTACTTTCGGTACTTGGCGGAGTTTGCAACGGGCGACACAAGGAAAGACGCCGCTCAGAATTCCCTTGTCGCGTACACAGATGCCAGTAAAATAGCGACTGACGAGCTGGCCCCAACACATCCCATCAGGCTGGGTATGTCATCCAACATAAACGACACGTTTGCTGTGTTTTGAGTAAAATTGACAGACGCGACACAAAAACAGTGGGTTTTCTTTGTTCTTGCAGGCTTGGCACTGAACTTCTCTGTGTTTTACTATGAAATCCTGAACTCGCCGGACAGAGCGTGCAAGCTGGCCAAGACGGCATTTGACGAGGCCATCGCAGAGCTCGATCAGCTGAGTGAAGAGAGCTACAAAGATTCAACCCTCATCATGCAGCTGCTAAGAGACAACTTGACACTGTGGACGTCAGACATGCAGACAGAGGGTAAGTTCCGTCGGTATTCATTATCTGTGGGTTTTTGTCAAGGTGTTTGTGACTTGTGTAAACGCACTGGAAAAACATCAAAACAACTGAAGATTGCTTTGATGCGTTTGGTGTTCAAGTGACATTCGTTCACACTTTATTTCAGGCGACGGAGACAAGAACCAAGAGCAAGTGGAGGACATTGAAGACAAAGAGCAACAGTAACCTTCCCGACCTGCTCTTTCCAATGTCACACACAAAGCCACACCAACAGCACCAGCTGGTCGTCTTCTGTGCTCCGCATTTGTATCATTGACCTCCTCCTGTTCTCGTGGACTAAAACAAAATCATAACAGAACAACTTGTCATACTTCGGAAAAATTATCTTGTGTCAGATCAACGGAAACAAAACAATTCCAGGAAAGGTAGCGTTTGCCTGAGCATCATTTCATTCACCTGTGTCTGCGTCCCTTGCATTGATGCCAGTTCCAGTTCGTCTGTTGAAAAAGTGATCTGTAGCATTTGACCGGTTTCATAAAAAACACATATTGGTTGTGACATTTAATTTATTAGTGTATATTTTGTGCGACAAATTTTGTACGATCTCGACAGTGAGATTTGTCGAGAGCGACTCGCTCGTCGACCAAGTCTCTTCTCGCAACAAATATCCCACGCAAGAACAAGGCACTGTGTTTGAGCCCCAATTGTGATACCTAGGGAGGAGGTAAACAAGGTTTATCGTGAAATGTTGGTAAAACATAGGTATAGTCTTTTCGTTCCAACATGTGTCCAAGAATGCACTGAATTGACATGTTGACGTCGTTGGCACCAAACACGAACTTTCCCCAACCATGCTTTTTTGTTTGGTACTGTACTGCCTCTTTTCACTTGATTGCGGTGAATGAAGGAAAACTTTGCGCGCGTCCCACTCGGCAATCAGCTGGGACGAGCTCGGGCCGGGGAGTCGTTCGTTTGATTTGAAAGTTCTAGATTTGAAGTTCTCTTGATCAAATTATTTTTGTTGGAAGTCCTGTGGAACATGCATCAGCGGACCAATTGCTTTGACATTCTTTAGCATTTAATTGGAGTTTTATTTTGTTCAGAAGAAAAATGGTCGAATATTCCAGTCTCCACACGTTTACTGCACATTCTACCTATTCGTGTACACATCGTAGCACACGATTAGTTTACGTGTTGATATGATGAAAGTATATTTCAATCGTATTGATCTGTACTTGTTACGCTGTGTGTGAATATATTGCTCTATTTAAAAACAAAGACAGGAGTCAAGGGTATACGTGTAAAAACCGTTCTTGTCGTAGTTCAATTTTTATTCCAGCTGTGCTTGCGCAAGTAACTTGTGAATTTTGTTTCCGAACGTCTCCATTGCCGGACGCAGAAAAGTCAGATCTGTAACATTCGAAATACTCAAGAAGGATCGGACGAACGTGCACGCGCTTCAATTTGTTTTTCGAGTGACAGTTTGCACAACCACAAAAAGCAAAGTTCTGAAAGGGGGAAATTTCACCGTCTGCAAGCTGTCGTTTCAGTTGAGTTCCAGTTGTCCTATCTAGTTAGTGTTGTACTTGTGCATGATGTTCATGTTTGCGAAAAGTGACATCTTTAACATTTCTAGAATAGTTTATTTCTGACGTAGTTCCGCATCTAACTCGTTTCAAAATTACACGCGCAATTTCATTCGGAACGCAACATCAAGACAAGTTCATTTGTTCTTCGCATGATAAGCACACTTGCCTTCATGACGGAACCATTGCCTTTCTAGATATTTGGGTTCAAAACTCGTCCGGTGTGAATGTAAGTTTTGTCGGCTAAAGTAATGCTTTTAAAAAATTTAATTAAAATTGTCATTGTCAACATATAAAGTGCATTTGTCTTCCTGTCCAGCACTGTCCAGCAGACGCAGACATAGGGAGAATACGCATTGAGCTCTGTCTGCTCACGAAAATGCCGGCCAAGTAATGTTTCAACTAGGATAAAGAGGTTGACTGCGTCAGACACGCAGCCTGGGCAGACTTCCGTCGAAACTACCGGCAGTTGAGATTCAGACTTGATGTCTGGTTGTGGTCGAAATTTTATTTCCAAAACTGAGAAACCAGGCGAGATCGGCTTTGTGTCGAATCCAGCGACAGAGCCTGCTTGCAGTTCCACTGAAGGAACGAAGTTTCAAGTGGGCTTGGTCAGTGGTTCAGATCACATTTCCGGGACCTGAAGAAAACAGCGAGGAAGATTCGGGTCGGATGTAAGTGCTACACGAAATAAACTGCAGTTGCACAAAGCAACAGCAATCAGAAACATACCGGTAATACGCCATGTTTGAACGCCACCAAATGGCCCCACAACAGATTGTGCTCTCCTAGCGGACACTGTCCTTCCACCGGCACAAGGTGCTCCGGTTCGTCCCTCAGGAAACGACGCGCCAAGCAAGTGTCGTGCCCTTCCATAACACACCCACTGTGGTAACAACGTAGCGTTGTGTCGTCTTTCTGAAAATTTACAGAACTTCATGGCCGTTTCGAAACCCACTTTTGGTTCATCCGAGAAAGGGAAAAACAAACAAAACAGACGCATCACTTTACCTCGCACAGCGTGTTGTTGCATACGGTGCATCTTGAATTGGAGATGTTCGGCAAGTCGTCAGATTGCAATCTTTTGGCTGCGGCAGTCTTGTTTACTCTACAAACCGCCTTCACCGGGCCATACGCCACAGCCATGTGCAGAGGCGGCGCACAATTGGGTGGAAATTCTCTCACGTACTCCTGAAATTCGTCAAAACGTTGAAGAAAATGTTGTGGTTTCCGAGGACAAACTGCTCACACAAAAGCTTGCTGCTTTTCGACTCTACTGAGGGAATTACCTGTTTCAACCACCTGACAGTCAGTGGAAGTCTGTTCCACGGCCCTGAAGACAGCATCATACTGAGGACTCTGACTTTGTACTCATAACCCTTCTCCTTCCTGCTTTTCGTCTTGCCATCAATGCTTTTCAAACGACGAGATTTATGTGGGTTTTGCCATGCCCATTCAAACTGTAAAGAAAAACATAATACACACAGCATGGCGATTCTCTTCAACAGCCGAGACTGGTGAAAGCCACAACATACACATGTTTACCCACGTACCCTTAGTGCCGATATCTTGTTTGGAAATCCGTGCACAATGAGTACCATGTCCCTGAAAGATACAAAGCAGGTTGATTGAACTGGCACATGATCCCAGGTGTTGCCGCGGGACAAAACATGAAAAGTTAATTTAGCACAGTTTCAATGGGTACAAATTTCAAGTAGACTCTATCTGTACACAAATAAGTGGGATCTATCTGCCCTGTCTCTCCATCTCCAAAATGTACCCGTTCGTCAGAGACGTACCACGGACCCCTGCCGCTTGTGCGCTTCGCACCACCAGACTTGCTTCCTTTGTTGTGTTGATTCACTCTCCGATTTGGGTCAACCGTGAATCCAATGTAAGTATGTCCTTTGCATGTTTCATTTCGACTGTAAAGAAGGTATACACCAAAAAAGTTTGCAATTTCGTGGTTTGTGGCCATTGAGGGCGATATTTGAGACTGCGCACAAAATACCGCAGGCCTTGATTTGGAAACGACATAGGGCCTGTTCGATTTCCCAACCCGGGTTGCAGCGATCAATCCCGAGCAAACAGCAACCCATCTCATAAAATGAGCGGGTTGCTATGGACCGACCCAGCTGAAAGCCATTTTATTTTCACCAAGCTGTTGCAATCCGGGTTGCCAGATCACTCCAATCTCACGGCGCCAAAGACGGGTTGCTGTTTGGGTTGCTCGGGATCGATCGCAGCAACCCGGGTTGGCAAATCGAACAGGGCCACAGATCTATTTTGAAGCTGCTGAATTTGTCACTCAAATTTTTTATTTTACACAATCAGGTGAGGCTAGTGACATGGTCCTTGTCGTTGTTACCCAATCAGCTTGTGATACCGGTTCGTAAGAGTCAGATTTCGCGCGTGTAGATCAGATACAAAAGGCCTTTCAGTGGATCAGTGGACAGCTTCTTGTCCGAGTGGGGTGGCGAGTGTGCCACTGCCCCAATTTTGTGAACAAAGGATGTCAGGCACCGCCTTCAATGGCATCCGATCCGTTCAAAGCTGGTGCGATGTCGACATCTTTTGCAACTGGACAGTTTTCTTGCAGATAAATAAGGCAAAGATCTACTGATGGCTGGACTGGCAGGAAAATGGCACCTTGAACAGACGGAGAATTTTGACGAATACATGCAAGCCCTTGGTGAGTTTCAGATGCGATGCTTGCTGAAGCAGTCACGCGTCTTCCAACACACAACCAATGAACCAGTTTGTGCAAACTTGCACAACCTACCTTGCACAGTGTCATGCGAACGGCGTCTTTTCGTCCTGTGACGTAACGAACTTTACGTTCATGCACGTGTTTTCTGTTCACGCTTTTCAGAAAAGTGTGCCAGACACATCTCCCGGTGGAAAGTTGGAGGAAATTGAAATGTTTTAGACTTTGGCTGAAAAATTTGGGCCCTGCTTGCAAAGCTGGATTGAACCACCGCGCCCTGAAATAATCATTTCAGAATCTGACCGAAAAAAAAAAAAAAGAAAAGCAAAATGCCCCAACCCCCACTCCAGAGACTCGCCACTGGGATGTCAGAGAGTTGACATCTTCTGCCGGTTGAGTTTACGATGACCGTGTTGCCGGCTCGTCACTTCCAAGTGTTCTTTTGCAGGAGTGTCTTGGATGCTGAGAAAGATCGGAAACCAAGTGAAACCAAGCCAAGAGATCAAGTTTGAAAACAACAAGTGGGAAATAAACACAACATCGACCTTCAAAAACACCCACATCGAGTTCGAAGAAGGCGTGGAGTTCGAAGAAACCACTGTCGATGGGCGGAATGTCAAGGTGAAGTTGTCCGCGCCCGCCAAACGTGGGATATTGTGCCACACCAGCTCTGAGCAGATGCATGGGATGGAGGGTGGAGTACTGCTCTGAGCCAAAACAGCTGAGCCAATGAGAAACGCCACTATCCTGTCCTACCTCCATGGAGGTTCAGCAGAATCTGCAATCTGCTGCAGGGGCGGGGGTGGAGGGTCACCCATTTGAAACTCGTCGACGTACATACGGACAGAAGGGTGATGGCAAACAGCCCGCTTCTGCCACTTCGTGGACAAGGGAAGAAAAACTGTCCGGTCCCTTTTGCACAACAAATCTTTGTCGTTGCTGATCAAAAAGTCAAATTGGAGTTTTTTTTCTGTAGACAACTGCCAAGGTTGAAGGTGACAAAATAATTATGGAGCAACAGGGCGATCCGTGTAGCACAATAACGCGCGAGTTGCTGGATCCGGATACCATGCAAATGGTAAGTCCTTTTGAAACATCTGCACAAAAACAACATCTCGCCCAAAGCGAAGAATGAACCCTGACGCAAGATACCTTCAACTGAGTTCTTTTGGCTCGAACACGATGCACGGAAGGGAAAACGTGCGTCAGAACACAGCTTTTGATTAGCAGCCGCACAGATAATGGGTTGCCCCTGTGTCTGTGTCCGTGTGTTCTCTTGACGCTCAATTGTCCATGTTACGTACCTCTCCCTCCCCTGCCCAGAGAAATTTTCAACTTGGACATTGTCCTGGTAGGCTGTTGTCTTGGTGGGACATTGTCCTACCCCACCCAAAACCCACAGAAATTTTCAACTTGGACATTGTCCCAGTGGGACATTATCCAGGTTACACACACACAACACACACACACACACACACACACACACACACACAGACACACACACACAATTTAAACTCAGACATCACCTCTGAGATGAAGTGTACGCGGCGCGCGTCTAATTCTCCACTTGAAAGTCGTTTTGTTTTGTTTTTCAGACACTGGTTGCCAAGGAAGTCGCTTGCAAAAGAACGTACAAGAGGGAAAAGGCAAAGTAACGGTCGAGGCACTCTGCTCGCGTTGTGCACACGCTGAAGTTTCATGATGCGTCTTTGGTATCTGGGATGCTAGAATGCAAGTGTCGTACTTGTAGTAGAAATAATTCTGTTTCCTGTGTGTATTCCTTGTGTTGAATCTTACCATAACAAGGTCATTGCATCAAATGCGAGCCGCAAGTTACAATCGCAGTCACTGCAATCTTTACACCAGTATTGTTCATTGAAGTCACAATTCGAGAGTTCACGTGGTGTGTTCTTTCATCTTGAATGGAACCATTCGGTCCTCATTCGTTGACTTGGTTTGATTCGTGACGTATTCCATGTGGTTTTGCTGACAAACCAAAGACTCGTATAGTTTTCAAACTTCCAGAACTGCACGTGACCTTCACGTCCTGTCGGTTTGGTGGTTTTATTCAGCTTTGAGCTGTGGCTGTCGGCACTTGCTCAACGACACAATTTGTGGTTGATGTTCGTGTCATGTTTTGACTTGTATTGAGATTATACGCATGTAGCACTTATGAAATCAAGGCACTCTTTTCCGAGTCGGTGCATGCTTTGGACAAACTGAGTGTGTCAGGTTTCAGAAATACATTTTGTGTGGAAGAATCCGTGTTTCACTGCAGTTCGTTCGCATTTGTTGGTTTGCATTCGCGTTGTACCTTCAGAGGCCTCAAAACCTGACGCCGGAAACTACACATTCGGTGTTCAATTTATTTTGCACATTTATTCTTTGGAGCATGATGCAAGACATGACACCTGCGTAGCACAGAAAACAGAAAAAGAACAAGTGTGCGCTCAGGACTCCGTTTTCAAATGTGAAGGGAGATTCGCGTCGGACTTCTTCGAAATAGCAGCTTCTCAACATTCTCGGTACCAAAAGGTCCACATCAAGAAACGTGCGCGTTGGAACAAGCAAATATCTGGCACTTGTGACACTTCAAAAATAGATCTGGAGTCAGTGGCCAGAACACCCTGATTCAACGTCAGAAATGTGTCGGGCACTCTCCTTTGTTCGGGGAGGAAATGGACTACGTCTTGCAATGCTTGCGATTCATTCGAGAAGTGGAGCAGATGTGAACTTCGTGCAAAGCCGATGTCTCAACAGATCGACTCTTCTGTCATTAGCTTCGTCTCCGTTTACCGGCCCGACAACTAACTTCATATTCCGTCCACCCAAGCTGGAAAACTGCAAATGAACACAGTGATTGTGCGATGTCCCTTTGTGGTTGAAACCGAAAAAAGAAAAATTCGTACCGGTATGAGTGGGCGGCCAAGATATGCCACGTCCCATCCCATCCCACCCCCAAGTGGGGCCCTGGGCAGGACCAATCTTGGGCAACTTCAACCACTTGGGTGTTGTCCGAAAATATCCCAGCACGTGGAAAGCACACACACAGCACGTGGTCCAGATGTCCCTCACATCACACCCTACCTTGTATCCCAGTCATACAGTGTGTGGCACTCTAGATGGATCGTATCCCATCCCACCCTGTCTCCTGCCCAAGCCATACGCAGTATGTCTCCTGTCCCAGCCACACAGGATATGGGATCTCAAACCAAATGTCCTGTGTCCCGTCCCACCCCGTATCCCACCAATACAAATTTTAAATTGAATGCCAAACACCCCTGGGACATCGCGCACGCAGTTGCCTCACGCACAGGTTCTTGTTTTTCCATTCGCTTCAATCGACCAATCGACCAATTGCTGATACATGTACATCGGAGGTGATGGACGGAACATGAAGTTCGACGGAAAATCAAGCCGTGTCCAAGAAAATACACTCAACTTGTGAAAAAAAGCTAAGCAAATCACAGAAATGTTTTCGACGAAAAGCTCAGCAGATTGAATGCGCGTACAGAGAGTCGGAAGTTACCGGTACGCACAGCCCACAAAAATAATTGCTGATTCACAAAAAAATAGCTCTTCTGGTTTCGTTTCAGGATAGCCCTGTCAAACAGCAGACCAATCATACAAGCAGTTTTTCGCAGCACAAAAAACATTTTTCACGCAGTTTTCCACATTTGCAAACAGATATAGCGCTTTCTCTGAAAGGTCGGGCACAAAAGCAAACAACCAGAACGACCGGTTAGAAACTGAACTTTTTTCCAACAGACCTTGCGAAAAGAACCCCACGTTGTTCTTGCGTTCCAGAAACAAACGTCTCCGACACAGTGGATCTCAGCGCGCCAATGCTATTTCAATGAGCCTTTCCAATCAAAAACAGATACTGCTTTTCTTCCGTCAAACCCTGGAGACCTTCTTCAATTTCGTCGTGTTTTCTTTCAATTTTGGCACTGACACTGGGTCTTTGGTTCATGCTGAGTCCGATACTTCTCAAGAACGACAGAATGGAATCTGGCTCTCTTGAAATAACATTGGTTTAGATTCTTCGGTTTAGATTACAACTTGCATCCTCATGAAAACTATACATTCTGAAGATTGGCCACTTGTGTATTTCCTGTCTGTTTTGTGGTGGTTGGCAGGAGCCTCCAAAGTGAAGCTGTGGATATGCCACTCCAAGCAGAAACAAGACAGGAATGTTGACAAATATCTTCACTCGTCCCCAAAGAAGTCAATGGTGCACAGACATACACAGACGCAGAAACACTTCTAGTGACTGCACTGAGCCTGTTGGCGTACTGTGGGCACATTTTGGAGGCCCAGCTTTTGCTGGGCCAGCAGAGAACAAGAGAAAAGAACCATCGAGTGACCCAGCCCTATGGAAATGCACAAATAGCACGGACGCGGTTGCGTTGTGCATTCTTTCAACAAGTAAACCTGCAAAGTTTTTTTCACCAATTCTGTGTTTTACCACCCACATCTCCTGCCAAATGGCTCTTGATAGCGCGCGAAAACCCTTTCACCCCGACAACAATCTTCATTCAGAGTGAAACAAGGGATCAGAGATCAACGAGCCAGCGACTCCTGACATCAGGCCATGTGCTCACAATGTGCATTGCTCTAGCAAATAGGCCACAGCTGCCTGCCTGAAACTGGTTGTTTTGTCACTGGTCAGGAGGGGGGGGGGGCAAACCAACCATTGGTTTCAGGTCAGATGCATTTCAAACAACTGAAAGAAAACCACCAGTTGGTTTACCTCATAACCCAACAGTTCACAGTGCATACATACAGAACGACACCATCGCCAAAAAACGAAGTCTGCGCTTCGTTGAAATGCGGCTGGCGAAAAAACCCTGACAAGCCGGGTCACAACCGTTTTGAGATTTCGAAAGAAAATCTTGATTTCAAGAAAGACCGGATTCGGTTTTGTCTATGCAACTGGTACACTGACCTTGTTGGGAACGGTGACGTATGTGTACGGAACTCTACGAGAGGCCAAATTCCAAACAGAAGTCCAGACGAATCCAAAATTTACGAGAGGATCGTTTTCAAACTGGAAGGACAGGGATGTGCTAGTTCACAGGGATTCAAGTCTTGCTCGGGCTTGGTGCAGACAACATTTTAATCGTGCTCAACTTTCGCTACTGACAAACTTTCACGTGCAACAAAAGAACACTCACGAGTGCAGACACGTGGCATTGCCTTCTTCAGCTGGCATGACCATCAAGAAAAAAGAAAGTTGTCACCTGGTATCGAAGCACCCAATAATCACCAAATGTTTCTGGCGGAGTGGTGGTGTCTGAAACCACTTTCGTTTCCAAGGTGACCAAACAGCTTTCTGATTCACACCAGCATTCTTTGTTGGCAAGACATTTCAACCAGAATTTTTGGAAAACCACGTCTGGCCATTTGCACAGCTCAATGACTACAACTGATCTTTGTTACTTTCGTCCCGATGGATCAAGATCTGTTGAAACTTTTTTGCAAGGGGAGGGTCTGACAGTACCTTGGAAACAACAAAGCAGAGTGTTGAACACATGTGTCTTTCAACCGTTTGTTTGGGAACAGCGACATTTCCTGGAAGATTGGCCTGCTTGCTGGAACAATGTGTGTAAATGGAAATGGAGGAAAAAGAGCCAAATGTTATAACAATGGTTTGGTGAACAGCAGCACCAGCAGCATTGACCCTAGCAACAAAAAGGTCAATTGTTCCCCTCCCCCAAATAAACCAATGATCCACACACCTGCACACATACAAAACAACACCATTGCGATTGCACTTTGCATGCCCGCGCTCAACGGAATAGCGCGGACAGGAGAACAACTTTTTGCCCTGATGAGATTTGTCATTGGGGGGGGGGGGTGGTTTGATGGAACCTTGAAAAACGACACCATTGTTTTTTGGTTGATTCTTCCACACAAACTTTTTTTCTCTGGCGGGCGGCAGTTCCAGTCGAATCTTGGAAACTTTGTGAATTTTTCATCCAAATTCTTTTCATTTCCAAGGCATCCCTCCAACCTTTCACGTCGGGAGAGGTGCGTGCATAATTTATGGAAAAGCGCGATCAAACAGCAGCAGTCGGCGCACGTTAAAAGTCACGAAATTGGGCATGGACATTTTGCCACAACTGGACGAATGAACCTTTGGATATGTCAACACGAAAAGCACGCGCAAGCCAAAGAGACATTGTGTGAAGATTTCTTTCGCGCGGCCATATGAAAAATATATCTGTATCACACTTGATCTCGTCCTTTTTTTTTCCAAATACGGAACTAGTAAATAGACACCTGATCAAGATTGTTCACAATAACAAGCACATTGAAGACCAAACATGACATTCGGCGCTGAAAAGTCCCACGAATGCGAAAGTAGGTCCCGGGCATACAAAGAGAACGACAAAAAAACTAATCTTAGTCTTTGCAGCACACAAAAATTCGCATGAAATCACAGTTCAGCAGTTTGTAAGATTTGTCAGACACAGCGCTTTCGATCTTTGAATCACGTCTCTCTGGTTCACTCCTCTCTCTGCCAGAGAGTGTTAAATTTTTGCTTGCGTGTTCATTTTTCAATTTTTAGCCTTCGTCACACTTTTCACCCATTTCTGACGTGAGGGATTTGAAACCGCATTTTCATGCTGACTATTTAGCTACCAAGATCGTTTTCGCGACAGGAAGCTGTATTCTTCCACAAAGCGCTGATCTTGCACAATGCGACAGGTTCGGCAAAAACAGCAGACAACTTCAAAACTTGATTAGCACAACGCACTGCAAGTTTTTCACCCGACTCGGGTTCATACATTATCCAATACTCAGTTTGTGTTCACAAAAACGTATTGTTCGCTAAAGAGAAACACCAGGACTTCACCATTCTTTGGAACACTGGTGACAAGAACTGCAACTACGAAGAACCCAACTCCCAGAGAAACAAAGACCCACGTGGTTCTTTCTTCAAAATGAATCGCAGCCTCTGCGAACAATGCCCGAAATATCCGGACGTGTCAAAAAAATTTGTCTCGTGTACGCTGAACTCTTAGTCTACAGGTGCAAATGCCCATAGCAGATCTTCCAGTCGCACTCCGCAACAAAACACGCCATTCACAAGTGAGACTGATTTCTCGGACTGTTCCGTTCAGAGACAACCAAAACTGCAACATGTGCACTGCATCCGAACAAGTTTTCCTTCAAACACGCGTGGTTGGGCGCAAGTAAGACAGCACCGGACCGACTGATCCTCAAGATCAAAGAATGTGCACATCTTGCCTGTATCACAGCACACTTTAAAAGACGCAAATCGTATCAAGTTGCATGCTTTTCAAAATTGTACAAAATTATCAGCTCGTTTGCTTTTTGATTCGATGGGTACGAGGGAGGTCCACGAATTGGCGGTTTCTGTCCACAAAGTAGCGATCTTTTCGAGAGTGCCGGAAACTCTGTAAATACTGGACAGAAACCGCCAATTCGTGGACCTCCCTCGTATCAAACTGAAATGTTCCTTGTAAAAATCATTTACAACCACGGATAAAATCAATGGTATCAAATGAAGTCTTTGGTAAAAACTCACCTCCACTTCCAGACGAGCACACAAGACATCAGCACACATGAAACACACACAAAGGCACAAGTCGCCTTGAAACACCATCAAAAGCACAGGCCGAAATGAAAGTTGGGTTGTCGTGGCGACTCCCCGACCCGTTTCAAGCAGAACGCGGTGAACATCCATGTCACTGTGCTGTCGAACCAACTTGATAAAAAGAATGCGTGCAAGTAAGCGCAGCTCAAAAAGGCGCCACATCACTCAAGACAACTACAAACTCACGCACACAGGACAAAGAACGATCACTGCTTCTTTCTGTCGTTGTCTCCATCCTCGTCTGTGACCGGCAGCTCTCCGTTGGACCAGCCGTTCGTCAAATGACCGTTGTCGCTTCCGTGCTTTCCCTTGTTGTTGTTACTGCTACTCAGCACACCATTCAACGCCCGCTTGTCCGAAACCTTGGCTGCAGTCTCGCACGGTGGCGCCGATGACTGTAGGACTCGATATTTGTTGTGATACGCGTTCTTGCGAAAACGGTACACATCGTTCTTTATCAGTCTTTGGAACAAGATGGTGTTGACGGGCATCATGACCACCATGGAGAGCGAGATGCTGACGAGGTACAAGACGGACACCCTGTCGTACCACAGGAAGATACCGGTGATGATGGCGACCATGCCCATGAAGCGACACAGCACGAACGTCGCCAGGTTTAGCCAGGCATTCAACTGGTACAGCCACGACTTGAAGTCAATCTGCAACAAGAACCTTGTTGATAAGTACACTGGGTTTCGACCAGTGTCTCCGCAGCTGGACGCAATGGCGCACCTCAGGCCTCGAGAAGTTAAAAGGGCAGGGCAGGGCATACATTTGAAAGTGCAAATTTCGTCTGGAGGAAGGGAGGGAGGGGGTTGCACTTATGAATAGAAGGGGCGTCATGACCAGAACGTCTGAGCCAACCCTCGGCGGTTCCTGTTCGCAGGTGCCAAATGGACCAAACCACGTGTGCTGATTGAATACTCGTACAAGTCAAAGCGTGAAAATGGTCTTTTGCGTGTTATACCCGTTTTGGTGGGTACCCGAGATTTTCAAGGCATTGGGTGTTTCATTTCGAGTGGGTGGAATTTGAGACAGAGACAGAACGATCCAACTGAAAACACCAAACCAAACAGCTGAACTGTGTGTGACGTTCGTAACACTCCAGCGGATGCAGAATGCGGTGCCCGCTCCCTTGGTTCCCGACCCTCGTGGGACACCACCAAAAAGAATCATGTCGCCAAACTGTTGCGCCAAGTGCACATTTTTTGCTTTTGATGTGCCTTGTCTCAGAGGTGGAGTTCGCGCCCCTCCGCTCTGCTTCAAGTCAGAGCCCAGTCGGAAGCGTGTGGCCCTCTGACACCAATGCTGGACCCGCTGGAGGACTCACACGTGGTTCGTTGTATGACGCCGATCACTGACAGATAGCACAAGAAGAGTTTCACACACTCGCATCGTGGCATTCACAATTTCTGGGTTTCAAACAATATTTTTCAAAAACGCGACCCACAATGCTCACAACAGTCGCCTGATTGTGCACACACCTGAACCAACTGCAGCAGTTTGCGTGAGTGGAGAAAAAAGGAGTTGATCTCTGCAGTGAGGGCGATCACATTATATCCAATACACTGACAAGTGACCAAGTTGTAGAAGAACATGGCTCCCACCTGCAACAGATGAAATGCAATGAATGGTTTCCGCACAAACTCTTGCTGCCGAAACGCAGATCAAAGCAGCTGTTTGTGGTCGTCCTTTTCGGAACTTCAAGATGTTCAGATGACTTTTAGCACGTCACAGTCCGGTACAAGTTGATTTGAAAACATACCGCAATGTGATGAAGCAGAATTTCCCACTGAGATCTGATTGTTTTGTTCCTGCAGATGTCAATGAAGTCGTACAAAAAATATCCTGCAAAGAAATAACAAAACATTTCAGCACGCCTGAACTGAACATTTCTCACACAGACCTTAGTTTTGTCCCCAGACTGAACCTATCTTTCTCAGCCAAGAATGTGAGATTTTCTTTTCTGTCAGAAATTGATTGCACCTCCACCCCACCCCAATCAGGCTCGTGCTCTTCCGTCGATTCTTTCCTTCTTTCGGTGGGCCCATCCAGGGTACCGTGCGATGCAATCAGAAAGCCTTTTGTCAAGAATGCCAAAATCATTTTGATACTGATTTTCCCAACTCAAAATGCAGGACCCTACATTTTCACTTGGGCTCACTCGCTCTTGGGTGGAAGACCCACTTTTTGGGTGGGAATGCCAACATTGTCGTCATGTCCATGCACGCTGTTTGGCTGTATTTCAACACTGTTGCAGCTCATTTTCAACCAAGCTGTCGAAAAAGCACACATTTGAAACCAAAATGCATCATTTTGACGCGTTGCTTGGACAAATGAAACAGCTTTATATTCATGAACTCAAATCATTCTGCAACAACGGAATGCTTCTGGTGTCGCTGAAGATGAGCTGGATTCCAACATCCCAGGTGTGACCCAGGCACGACATGGCCCTGCCCAAATACCTGTGCACACCCATCATTTTTGGGATGCAACAGGGTCTGCCCCCTTCCAATGTGGCTTGCAGTGGTTGAGTGGGGCAGGTGTGACTGTCCATGAGAATTCCTAAGATTGACATTTCCTGCTTGGTGGATGCCAGTGATCTGGTAGGGACCTTGCCATGAGTTCTTCTTGAGCAAGAAGGGCAACCCCCTCTTTTGTTTCTTCGCCACACATAGTCCCCAAAACTTTTGAGTCAAGTGGAAATCATTTTTGCCAGTCTTGCCCCGCCTCGAACCACTGCACAAAGAACAAGAGAAGCAGTGCTTGAGGCAACTGCGGGTGCGATGTCCCCCTTCATTTTGTTTTGGCAGTCAATTGAAACAGTCATTTCTTAATTTTTGACCTTTGTGCGCTTGCAGGGAAATGTTACCATAGCGACTAAATTGCAAAATCCTGAAAGTGCATTCATATGAACCAAACATCAAGGCTCTATCTTGATTAAAATCTGAGATATGACCATTTCAGTATTGTTCACAGGGGGGATGGATGGGATGGGATGGGACATCTTGGCTGAGATGCTAGTATATATTGGCCACAGGAGATTGCAGTTGAGACACTGCATTCAGCCTCACATGCAATACCTCAGCCCAAATGTCCATTTGGTCTGTCCATGGGGGGGGGGATGGACAGAACAGGACAAGACATCTTGGCTGAGATGCCATACTTTTTTTTTTTTTTTTTTTGGCCACAGGAGATTTTAGTTGAGCCACTGTATTCAGCCTCACATGCAATATATACCTCAGCCCAAATTCCCATTCGGTCTGTCCATAGGGGGGGGGGTGGATGGGGCAGGACAGGACGGGACATCTTTGCTCAGATGGCATATGTATACAAAGAAAAATTCTGCGAGCCACCAAGTGCTCTTCCCCTAACGGGACACCGCACAGGCAATCTTGAAGTTATCTGGATGCATTGAAACATGCATAATCTGTGCCCCCCCTCATCCACAAAAGAAACCCATGTGTACTTGCACATGATCTCTGTCAGCCTGGTTTGTCTTTCAAGTTGGTCATGAATGTTCTTCTTGACTTGGACATGATTTGCCTTGCATCTGAAATTCTCAATGTCCTGTTTCGATGTTTATGAAGGTCAAGCATGTTTGTGCAGGTTCAAAGTTTGCAGGTTGGCCAAAGTGTTTGCAGGCAGGCCATAATATTCCGCCGGTCGTCCACAAATACCTGAACAACTTGAAAGTTCCAAGGATCATCTTTGTTGAGTTTGGTATTCTTTGAACCCTTTTCCACAACATGGCACAAAATGACTTGGATGAGAGTGTATTCAGCAGCAAAACCAATGAAAGGCAGTGCCAAAATGATGAACATGGCAACCATAAGACATCAAAATTGCCAAATTTCTTGGACAAAATCACCCGTTGTTTTGCCATGCATGAGATAAAGGGCTGAAATGACCAGTGCATGGGTGAGAAGTTGGGGTAAAATGAGTTGGTCATTCTGACCCAGGGTTGGTATTTTGACCTGGGAACAAAATGTTTTGTGACGGATTTCCTCACAAGAATGAGTGTCATGAAGCAAAAGTCAGCAAGCAGGGATCTTGAAACGTTCACAACGGCTCCAGTTTTGCCATGAAACACGCGCTTCACTACTGGGTAGTTCGGGGGAACCAGAACAATTGGTCGTCCACCCTTTTCTGTTTGCCGCCGGAAATTGGGGGCAAAACATACGTGCGCGAAATTTTACTGGCTTGCATTTGTGTTTGTGCCACGTGTGATGACTTTCAAATCGACCACCTGACAGAGGGGCTGCGCGTCTCTTGTCTCCGTCCAAGTGATGAGCAGTCACGTTTTGGGTGTCTGTCAATAATTTTGTCAAGCTTGACCAACCGTTGAAATCCAGCTGCCCAGGGTCGCACGCACACGATTTTTTGCTTCATGTTGGTGCGCAAATCTATGCAAAATAGTGCAAGTGTCCGTAAACCAAGACACCAGCACAAGGGCGACACCAAAAGGTTCCAGCAAGCATTTGGCTTTGTCGATTACAAGGTTAGATGTGCAAGTTCAGAAAGCTATTGACTGCACCGAATCTTTTCGAGATGATTGGAGGAAAACCAAAGGATTGCTCTCCTGCCAATGGAAGGAAACGTCACGATTGTTTCTGCGTGGGCTGCAAATTCGTCCACAACCCAATCAAAATGGACCTTCAAAGGTTGACAGCTGTCCTTATCCCCAGCCCGGAACGCGAAACTGCCACTTCATCAAAAATTGATGTGTAGGTGTGTTTTGCGAGGATCTCCAAGGCCGACGGCAAAAACAAACCATGCGGCAAGCACTGACACGAATGTTTCTCTTATTTGGAGCCGAGAGACCAATTCTCAAGTGTCGATCCTTGCTTCTCGTACACTTCGGTAACCAACGTCTGTGAACGTTTGTAGGAACGTAAAGAAACTTGCGGACTTGACACGTCGTCACAAAATCCCGAGGGATCTTTTCATGATTTCCCTCATCACAAGCAAAGGCAACGCTCGACTGAAAAAGGGCGATGCCTCTCGGCTGGCGAGGGTTGTTGTCGTCTGGCTCGCATCGCTTGACATCGACAATGCCTCAATCAATTGGTGATCAATACGGGAGACATGTCAAAACCAACGCTGGTGTATCGGCCTTCCCTTGGATCTTCCAGGCACAGAAACGCGAGGCGCAAAATGATTGAAAAGAATGAGCGTGTGCACGTACGAGTATCGACCAACGACACATGCTGCTGCACTCCGCCTTCGCGCTTCGGATTATTGTTCTGGCTGTGCTGAACGGCGAAAAATACACGCGATTTCCAAAATATTGGTCCGATTGCTTCTTTCTCCCTGTTGTTGTGCGAAGTCCCAAAGCACCTGGTGATAGTGCGGCAAAACGAAGGTCGGCCAGATGTCCCGCCCCCCCCCCCCGCCCAAGTCCCCTCCCCACAAGTCAAAAGTTTGAAAAGACCAAGTGTTTTCACAAGATGCCACCCTGCAACATCTCAGCCGCAGTTGCATTCCGAAGCGGTCATAACAAACTGGGATTTCAGACCGAAAAGCAAAACTGCTACAAGGCGAGTTCAGATGCATCCTGTGGTGACCCTCAGGTACCAGGTCTTTTTCTTGAAACGTGTTGTTGGACCTCAGACCCCAAGCCACACAAATCCACAACGTTCGTGCAATGAAGTCTTCGCCTTTCGTACATGAAAATTGTACAACTACAGTCCTCGCACAGCAATTTTCCAAAAAAAAAAAAAAGCAAAAAAAGCACTTTTTGAAGAAAAAAAAAGCACTTTTTGAAGAAAAAAAGCACTTCTTATGGGGCTTTCTATCATATATTCTGGTTAAAATTGAGTCTTGTTTCAGATACTATTCTCTGATTATGGCTGAAATGTAATATATTTGTACTTTTCTCTGATTATAGCTAAAATGTAATATATTTGTACTATTCTCTGATTATGGCTAAAATG
>JAAUXT010026635.1_pt1 | contig 21235 bp, 20 predicted proteins | sample 7278171 | NCBI WGS metagenome assembly JAAUXT01 (sample SAMN14350112, study PRJNA611818) | marine sediment metagenome | isolation source: surface marine sediment (1.8m) | place: French Polynesia: Moorea | collected 2018-08 | reverse complement strand
CTGGTGAGGGAGGACCCAGGGGTCTGGTGAGGGAGGACCCAGGGTCTGGTGAGGGAGGACCCAGGGTCTGGTGAGGGATGGACCCAAGGTCAGGGAGGGAGGACCCAGGGTCTGGTGAGGGATGGACCCAGGGTCTGGTGAGGGAGGACCCAGGGTCTGGTGAGGGATGGACCCAGGGTCTGGTGAGGGAGGACCCAGGGGTCTGGTGAGGGAGGACCCAGGGTCTGGTGAGGGGTGGACTCAGGGTGCATGACGTGTGTGTGAGAGAGGTGTGCGTGTGTGGGTGCACGAGGTCGGTGTGTGGGAGAGGTGTGGGTGTGCGTGTGTGTGAGGTGTGCGTGAATCTGGCCCGACTGGATCAGCGGTTGTGCAGACTCGGGATATAGATGTGCGTGTGTGGGTGCGTGAGTGAGGTGTGCGTGCATGTGTATCAGAGAGGTGTGCGTGAGAGGTGTGCGTGTGTGTCATAGAAGTGTGTGTGAGAGGTGTGCGTGTTGTGAGGTGTGAGGTGTGCGTGCATGTGTGGTGTGTGAGAGGTGTGCGTGTGTGTGAGGTATGCGTGCTCTGCCCCCACTGGCTCCGCCCCTGTCCCGGACTCTGGAGTCAATGGGACTGGGCCCAACTGTCCCATCGTGCACCGCGCCCCATTCATTATCACGTCCCACCGCAGCGCACGTGTCAACACAGAGACACAGAGCTGTCCGTTCGTGTGTGTGGCTCCACCGGACTGGGGCACCAAGGGTGCGGATCCAGGGGGGTGTAGGGAAGGTAGGATTCAAACATGTGTGTGCGTGATTGTGTGTGTGCATGTGTGAGGGTGCGTATGTGTGTGTGAGTGTGTGTGAGTGTCTGTGTCTGTGTGTGTGTGTGTTTCTGTGTGCGTGCGTGGTGGCATAGTGTGTGTCTATGTACGTATGCGTGTGTAAGCCCAGACCCCTGATCCGGTCCCCACCATTGCCTTCCACAGGTCTCCCCTGCAAATCTGCAGTAGGGGGGATCTCCAAGAGGGGTGTGCTGACTTTTGTTCTTGAGAGAGTGGGGAATACCCAGCCGCGAATCATTTTACCCCCGATCCCTGGTCTCCTGTGGATCTGCCTCAGAACGCGGTCACAGTTTCTACGGAAACAGACGCGTCACCGCAGGACGGGACGGACGCCCATCTCCATATGCAGATTCCACCACAAAAGAGCAGCTCCACAGCTCCAGGGGTCCCATTTGCCCCTTCTGTACCCCTCCCCTGCCCCCTGGATCCCCCTCCCCGTGACACATCCCTCCCCCACCGCACCCCACGTGACAGCAGCATTCACACAGCGCTCACACGGACGACCCATAAACGTCTCCGCTTCTAAAGACTCATCCCGCAGTTTATGCAGATCCGACTCCGGGTCCTTTGAGGCGCGAGGCATTCGAGTGAGAGATGGGACCTAAAGGTTCAGAGGTTCAGGGGAGGGATGGGATTGTTGAGCTGCTGATTCACAGCGTTCACTGTCCCTGGATTGTTGACGTGAATACACACAGAGAGATACTTATATATATAATATATATATATAATATATATATACACACACACACACACCCTCCTTCAGTTTTGAGTGCACTGAACCTCAGGCTGCATGTGGCCTTCTGCCTCCGACACAGGCACACACACACACACTTCCACACACACACTCCACACACACACACACTTCCACACACACTCCACACACACCACACACACTCACGCACACCTCACACACACACACCACACCACACACACGCACACCTCACACACCACACTCACCACACACACATGCACTCACGCACACGTCACACACACACACACACACGCACAGACTCACACACAGTCCCATCAGTGCCAACTGCAGCTGCACCCGGACACGGAACGTTTGTTGTCACTGCATAAGCACGTCATTTGCAAGTCACATGTTGCGTGAGGCCTTTTCACCGGGGCGGAGCATATTGGGGAGAGGTGTGCGTGTGTGTGAGAGGTATGCGTGCGTGTGTGAGAGGTATGCGTGCGTGTGTGAGAGGTATGCGTGCGGTGCACTCACACCTCCCTGTGCACGAGGGCGGGGCCCACTGGGTGCGTCTCTCACGCATCTCTTACGTCAGTTGTGACGTTGACGTCACAGAGACGTCACTGCGACGCAGCGCTCACTGATGCGCGCGGAGACGCAACGCGTGACGCCTCCAGTCTGAACCTGGCCACGGGCGACGCATTCAGTATCAGTGCGCAACGCATTCAGCGTGCTCGCGACGCCACAACGCGTGACGCACCCCACGTGACGCACCCCACGTGACGCACCCCACGTGACGCACCCCACGTGACGCACCCCACGTGACACACGCCACGTGGCCCACGTGTCTGACCCCTGCGCGCCTGTCACGTGAAGCTCATGTGTTTGATCACTGCTTCAGACTTGCCTCACAGCGCATGCGTCATGCGCCACGCTGCATACAAGTTTTCGCGCTTTTCACGTCACGACCGACGTCAGGAATGGACGTCGGGGTCATTTTTAGGTGGTTTGAGGAGCTTGGTCCGATTTGTGAGCTTTTGAGAAAAGTGAGTGAAATTGGAGCAAGCAAAATCAAATTTCCTATAGGCAGGGTCTTGCAAAAGTATGTGTATACCTGTTTCATGGTCAAAATGAGGATCAATTAAGGATCTTTTGGGCTCTTTTGGTTCATTTGGGGTCAGGAATAATGCTTGAGGAAGGAATTTGTGAAGTTTGAATTTTTAGGTTCATAAGGTCAGAAAGTTCAAATTTGGAAGTGCTGGAAATATGGGGTATGGATGTAGAAATGGGTCCATATCTCTGAAAGTACAAATTTGTAAAGGAAGTATATTGATGAATATATATATTGTATGGGGGTTTGAAAGGTAGCATTTGATTTTTGTTTTTTGAAAATTTTTATATGGTTTTTAGGTAGGGTCAAAGGCAGGGTTAAAATATCAGATTTTATGAAAGTGTTCACAATGTTTTTTAGGTAAGAGTTGTGTTAATTTGTGTGTAATCATACATCAAATTATTAGATTTTTTATTTTTTTAAATTTCAGTATTTATTCAGGGATTTTTCAAATGAAAAGTAAGTTACGTAAATTTGAGACTTTTGAAACTATTCAAAATGGAGAAGAGGAATAGAGTTGGGTTCATTTATTAGTAATTAAGTGTAAGAATATCTGATATTTCATTTTTGTAACTGTCCATTCTTTTGGGTTAATTAAAATTGAGTGCAATGGAAGCTCCTGAGAGATCTAGTTTCAGAAAGCACAGCCCATTTTGCGACATCCTAAAATCACAGCGATGTCCAAATTTTTGGACGTTATGTTTTCAGCTCTGACAGCGCCTTTGTAAAACCCCTTGTTGCTCGCGAAACCAATAATACCCACGAGGAACAAACAGCCGTGCTCGGTGCTGTGGAGTCAGCAGCGTACACCACGTGTCGAGACGAGACGAGACGAGAACCTGCGATCACGTGTTTGTACAATTTCGTCACGTGTTCTGTGTTGAAAGATGTTCCATCATTGTTCGTGCTTGTCACCGTGGAGGGACCACAGTGAAAACGACTAAGTTTCCTTCCGTTTGGGAATCTGACGGGCACGAACGAAATGATGATGGGGACAAAGGTATATCTGCTGCAAACTCAGTCAGCTCAGCGACGCAACGCAATGATTCTCCAGTGTGATCTAGACTTCAGCGTCCCACAGCTTTATTCGCACTCAGACCTGGCAACAAGCGAGTTTTCTGTGTGTCCTCGCCTGGCAGAAGCTCGACAATATCCAGGGACAGAGAAATGCTGAAAGAGTTTGTGGGGTTTCATATTGGGTGTCATTTTTCAGGCTGGCGTCAAAAATTCCACCATTGGGTTGAACGGAAAATTTGTACGTTGACGTCAAAAACGATCTCGCGTCACCCAGTGTGAAAATTGCTTCACGCGTTCTGTCGTGGAACTCAGTCGTTGTGCGCATGAAACAACCGAGGCCACGTGCTGTGGAAATGGGTGTCTTGTATTCAGGACAAATTGTGCACCTGCAGTGGCGCTCTCCAGGACCTGAAGGACACACGCCACTTCTGGTTGAAACTACGGGTCCGCTCCCTGGGGCAAAGACAGACCCTCAAATGTCATCAAAAAGTGAAAAACTTTTGCACCATGCTGACCTTCATGTTTGGCACGCAGCCAGATGGTGCAGGCCCCTCGAGCCGTGTGGCTCCGCCCCTGGAGGGACAGTCCATTGTGTCTGTAGTCTCTGTGCAGAGTTGATCCCCGCCTGTCCAGCACAACAGGTTTATGGGACGAATCAGCATCCGGTGGACTGAGACCGGTTGCGTCATGCGCTGCACCGTTGTGCAGGTCTGTGGGTGTTGTGTCTCACTGGGACCAGGCTCACACCGGTTGCGTCGTTGGCAAAGTCCCTGTCTTGTGCTTGGATCTTGCATTTCGTCAGCGATTCACCTCAGCGGCTTGGCTCCCGGGGTCTTCACATCCAATTCGATCCCTCATCTCACGTCATCTCCCCCATAGATACAAAATTGTCTCAGGTTTGCAGCCCCTTAACTTTCTAACGAGGAGCTCATGCCTCCTCAGAATGGAGACCACATTCACAATCGGGTCGCAGCCCCTTCACCACCCCAGGTGCGTTGAATGGATGTTGTGTTGTTGAACCATGGTCACACACGCCACAAAGTGTGATGCAAGGCATGGCGCATCCTGTGTGAAACGGGTCTCAGACTGCCCGCTGAAGAGGTGAGAGCTGCAGTTTGCTGATGCCTGGGTGGATCTGCATGTGTGAACCGAGGACAGACGCTGCATTCGAATCGCGTGTTGACGTCATCCAGACGTGGGAAAGGAATGATCCAGCGGTCCTCCTGCCCCACTCATCAAGCGTGAATTCCCTTTGATTAGTGCAGGGCACACCAATAATTGCTTGCAACGGGTACTGATTCAACAGGTGAGGGCAATGATCACAATGACGTTTCACAAATGTTGACGCAGCCACGGAACAGCGGTCCAACTGTACGGACTGCATCACACTGAGTATTTGGTGTGGCCCATCATGTGTGGACCAAAAGCGTGTGCCTGCCGTGACCTCGTACGTACATTGAAGTGCAGTGTGAACTCAGTAGCAGCAAGAGCGTTTGAATCTCCCCGGGGACAGAGCATCCAGCGTGTTTGTGCGCCACGAGTCGGAAATTCAGTTGGTGTCACGTGGCAGGCCTCACACCCGAACCAGCGTCGACGCACGCACACACACACACATACGGACACACACACACACACGGACACACACCAACACACGGACACATGCAGAATACAAATGGTCCTCTGCGTTCAGGCCTCAAGTTTGACCTGAGGATTGTTCGTTTCACTTCACTCGATGCTGGGCGCTGTGTTTAACTGAGTTTCTCTCAACTTCACTTGGTTGGCACAAAACAATATAATTCTATTTCTGTGTCGTCCACAAAGGCAGAGATTTCTGTGTTTGGGCGCAAAGAACAGCAAACGACGCAGAGAAAAGTCGAATCGCGACGCAGAGCGAGAAAAGAATGAAGTGCCCTGGATGCACCAGTTCCCAGGCACGGACACAATCCCAACGTCTCAGAAACACACACAATTATCATAACTGGTCCAAGGTCCTGTGAACCTGGTTCAGACAGATCCGGATCTCATTAAACCCATTGTTTCCCTGGGTCGGAATCGGATGAGACTGAACCGGACGGAGAGGATTTCAGGACTGGACTGTCAGCACAGGATGGAACAGACATCAGGTCTGTCTGAAGCGGACACAGACAGACGGGACCTGGATATGGGTGGGGCCAACCAACTTTCAGCTTCAAGTGGAAAATCTCAGGTAAAAGGTGCAATTCAACGTTCCAGGATTTTGTTCCAAAGGGGGACCCCACATTCAACCAAATTTATCAATTGTGGAACTGATGTTCGAGCGTCATGATTCATCGGACCCCGCAGTCCCCTTGCCGGGACCTGTCCATTGTGGGAAAACAGAGACATGGGTGTGGCTGCCCACGTGGTTATTTGGGCTGTTTGCTGTTCCTGGGGATGTGACCCACGCTGCGTAAGGATTTGACCCGATTCAGTCATGAAAGATTCAAACATTGCACCACCCCCGCACATGGGTGCCAACACGGGAAAGAAACGATTGACTGAAAGAACAACACGCATGACTTTTATGACCACAGGCGTGCGAAGTGTTTGTTCACAGCTACAATTATAAGTCACGCAGTACGGCAAGAAGAGACTGTCCCGGAGACTGCTCGTCACTCACCGTGGGAGTGGAGCTGACAGGAGGGACGCCGCATCCTTCCTCCCACCCGGGCACTCACCGTGGGAGTGGAGCTGACAGGAGGGACGCCGCATCCTTCCTCCCACCCGGAACGGGAGACAGGTGCAGCGGGCACCAGAGACATCCCGTCACACGGGCTCCCGGTTCCTTCCGCCGCACAGCGGGAACCAGGTGACGCGGCGTAAACCACGTGCAGAGTGGGACCCAGGGTCCTCGTCTTGTACGCATGCGCGTGCGGGGCTTCATGCGTGGTTGTTGGGACACAAGTGACAGGGCGAACATGGGCTCAGGGAGAGTTGTTGTTTTCTGCAGACAGACCGGCCATTCTTTGGGCTCGCGACAGAACAAAGGTGCACGCAGCAAGGGACGCATGTTCCAATGGACACGAGCTATTTGTTTTCACCTGACATTTTGGGTCGGGCTGTGACCTCAAGCATTTTGATACAAAGTATTTGTTTGGAAACTGTGGAGAAGCACAAGGCACCACGCTCAACTGTGTCCTGGGTCCGCCCGGTGGGAGCACCTCCAGAGAATCTCCAACAATTCCTGCACCCACTCTCCAAAGGAAGCCAGCTGAATGGAATCAGGTCATTTCGAATCCAGGATAACACGGGTCCTTCGTCCAGGCTGATGACCACCCCACCCCTGCAGTCCCCAGGCCCAAAACAGGGAAGGGGCAAATGACAGGAGCCAATGACAGAAATTTTTTGTGGGAAAAGGAAACTTGTGTCAGAGGTCCGGGCACCCCCCCCCCTCTGCCTCCACCGGAGAACATCTCCCTTCGTTAGCAACAAAATCTTCTGCATCCGGTTTATTGCATTTTATTTGTGAGTGCATCCGTTGCTGAATGCACCAATTTCTTCCCGACACGTCTGCTCCATTTGACGTGCGCGTTTTGGCGAGTACGTGACAAAGCGTGAGGATTCGCGTAGATTCGCGCCCGTTTCTTCAGCCCGCGTTCGCACTTTCTTCAGCGCACGTTCCCACATTACGAGGCGCAGGTTAATGCTCACGGTGACAATGCGGGTAAATCTGGTTAGTGCGGACCCGCCTCACCACTCAGCGCGTCTTCCGCTGGGGAGAGGTCTCAGGGTGGGACATGGGTCCGTCCTCCAGCGGATCCAGGGGGCCCGGGCTCCCCGCCTAAACTATCGAGTCCCTCACGCCTGGCCCGGGGCGAGATCCACTGGAAAAATCTCAGGGCGGGACACGTGGGTCGTTCTCCGGTAGATCCAGGGACCTGGGGTCCGGCCCCCCACCCTACAACAAGCTGAGGTTGAGATCGAGTGGTAGTATATCCAGGGACCTGGGGTCCCACAACAAGCTAAGGTTGAGATCGAGTCCCTCACCTCTGGCGCAATCGGAGATCCGCTGGAGAGATCTCAGGGTGAGGCATGAGCACAACTGCCATCAGACACAAGGACCCCCTGACCCTGGTTGACCCACACCCTCAACCAGCTGAGACTGACCTGGCCCTGGATCCGCTGGGTGGGCTGAAGGCGGGACGCAGGATCCAGCCGGAGCGGAACGCAGGCCTTGGTGCGTCGCGAGGCTCTCAGAGGATCCTCGGGAGATGTCGGGACCCTCAACAAAACCAACAACTGGACGCGGCAAGTGAACGTTGTTGGCGGGTACCCGGTCTCAAAAAGGCACAGTGCACAGGCACAGGCACAGGCACGATCGTCGAGTGGAAAGGCCCCATGGGTACTCTTGGTACTAAAACCTCCTAACGGAGTCGATGTGACATGGGTCAGAAGTACCCATGGGCATTTTCCACTCGATGGTTGTCAGAGTCAAAATGCCCCAGGGGTACTTCTGACAACCAGGGCATTCTGACACTCCAACAACGTGCTGTCAGTTTGAAACCCAGAGTTGAGCGTTCCCGTGTTGTGTCAGATACCAATCTCGTTGCAACCCAATAAGGGTTTTCACGTTGGTGACGCGCGCATCAAAAATTCTGACGCCACCCAACTGCGCGTCACCAACGTAAAAACCTCTAATCTCTTGGCAAAGCAGAAATGAACTCTTCCGCGGAGGGTCACAAGAAGCACCAGCCCCTGTCATTAAGGGTTTTCACGTTGGTGACGCGCGCGTCAAAAAAGACATATAAATGCAATTGATATGTAATTCATTTTGGAATGGAATTTGACATTTTGAGCCAATGTGTTTTTGGAGCAGTTCTGCACACCAATGTCCAATTATTGACCACATAAGTGCAATCAGTAAGGAATTAGTTCCTCAATGAAATTTGACTGTCACTTTTAACATTTGTCTGCTCCCCAAGTCCAGAATGAATTGATGGCCTGCTGTTTGACCCATCCGGGATGTCCCCCCTGGATTTTTCTACAAAATGTGGCCGCGTGCATTGTTCGACCACATCGCTGAGGAAACGAACCAACACCACAAGCATGGCGAGGGATGAAACAGATGATGCAGCAAGTATCAAAATTTTATTTTCTTTCTCTAAGCAGCAAACGGTTTTGCAAATACACATAATGTTCACAGGCTTCTGGTTGAATAGGCCAAGCATGGCCGGGCACACAAATACAATTGTATGTACACAAGTTACGCTGGAACACATGCTCGGAAAGATATCCCATTTGCCCGCATCACAAAGGTCATCAATCCATCACGTGGATCGGTCCTTAACACAACTGTTACCTGATACAACCTCTTCCTCCCAAAGCTTCATGAGTGGTGGACTCAACATGGCAGAACCATGGCTGATGGTATGTTGTTTGATCATAAAAACACCTGATGTGACCTGTACAGTTTTCTGTTTTGGTGGAATGCTGGTGAATCATTTCTGAAGTCAAAGCAAGGACAATTTCATGCAGTTTGATAAACTATGAATTTGGACTGGGGATATTGTAGGTTGTCTGGCATTTCCTGTGGAAAGGAATATTTTTGTTCAGATCTTGTATGTTGGTGAATGCATAACTAGACTGAGGTCAGAGGATTTTAGTTTTGTAGTCTATTGGATGGTTTGTGCCAAAAACATGTCCTGACAAATGCTGTGGACAAATTGGTGATGCAATTTCACAACTGCAACTTTAGAAAACATGTTTAAAATATTTGGGATTGCTTCTGTGTGTTCTTTTTTCAATATCCCAGACACTGTTTCCTTTGAATATGAAATTTCACTTGAGCTAAAATAATATTTGTTGCACTGCCTCGCAGTATTTATTGTTTTGTTCAGGCAGACGATACTTGGTTTGAACAGAAATTGTGAATATTGCAAAACTACTCTTCCATGGAAACCAATGTCATATTTTCCAGAATCATTACACAAACAAATGTGTCAGTTTTTATCTCCAGCTGTGCAAATTATTTTCACTGGTTCACACACTGTGCAAATGTTTTCCGGACCAGTTGAATATGGCCTTCAGAAAATGTTTGAAATGTTCAAATATCCCGCCCAACCTACCAGATGGTTCTGGAATTTTTCATTGGATGTTTGTCCCCGATTGTGTTGTCTGATTACTGTTTGCTATGTGGTGGTTTTTTGGCCAATAACATGTTGAATGGCTGTGCTGATGTCTCATGAATTCTTCAAAATGTTGTGGCCAAGAATCTCTGACAGATTTGTACCTCACCAAGAGAGAACTGCTTCTGACTTGATCTTTATCACCTGTTGTGTGTAATGTTTCTCGCAAGTGGTTGCGCAGTGCCTTCATTGAGTTGTTTACTTGAGCCGTCTTATTGTGCTGTCTCTTTTTGTGGCTGATTCATGTGTCAAGTTATTTTGTGATAATTTTGCAACACAGTTTTGTCATGGGTGTTGCTGGTGTTATTTCTTTGAAGATGAAACTGTGTCTCTTTTATGAGAGGAAAATACGATATTGCTGACATTAGGGAAATAATGGGTGATGACAGTAGTTACGTTTGGACTCTGGAGCACAAAACAAGTTTTGTGATATGTGATATGAACTGGTGTGCTCATTTTCCACAAATCAATTTGGTATGCCCTTTGCACAATACAAACTACTCAGCAAAGCAAACACACACCCTCAGAGAAACAGAAAGCAACTGAATTTTTATTTTGTGCATTCCACACATTTCACAGCAGAGAAAAGAAATGATAAAGGGAGCAACACTGTGCATTATTCTTTTTGCAAGTCATAGTTTTGGACTGATTGAAATACCAACAGAGGAGCTGGCAATTAGAAGCCAGAGGCAGCAGCAAAAACTCTGGTGGAAATACATGGAGAAACTTTTATCTGCATGCATTACCAAAAGATTCATCACTATTACCTATTGTGGAAACCAGATTTCTCGTGGTGCCAGGTACTTTTGCAGCAAGGGGACAAAAATTAAAATTAAAATGTTTTACCGAGCCAGGAGAATATCAAGAGTACTCTTTCAAAGTTGTCTTTCAAACAGAGGCTTGAACATCATAAACTTTCTGAGATTTATTATCACCAGGGTGATGACCTGGCATGTACTTGGAAAAAGGTTTCAAAGCAGATACTTGGGTTCTTTCTTGTCAAAAACAACTGTAAGGGAACTGATGTATGCCAGAAATGTATATAACTCAGGCTACCAAGGAGCCATTGAGAGATATTTTCTGTTCTACTTGTCTAATTATTTGAGGTTGAATGCAACTTTTCATCACATCTTGTTTTCCCAGAAAAATTTATTTAGCTGCTCCCTTGGACATCTCAAAGTCAGTAGTAGCTGCAGGAAAGACAGGGAAAATGTCATATTTACTTACTGTGGCTCTGTGTCAAGATTTACCAATTACTTTCCGGAGCATAGTGTGTGTCTAGTGGTATCCAATGAGAGAAATACCAGATGTAACATCACATTCTCTCTGTCTATTATGGACAAAGGTTTGGTCAAAAGCATTTCACTCAAACAGACAATGTTGCACCTCAAGTCTGGTGTTTTCTTCCCGAGTTCTCAACAAATAGTTTACATGTTTCATATACATGTTGCAAAATGTGACAGAATTGTTGTAGAATCAGTGGATTTTGATCATGTGACAGTTGTCTTTCATGATGGCCCTGGGAAATATTCTCCAGTCATCACTAAATCCTCTGATATGTACAGGACAAGCACCTTTCAATTTGTGGTATTTGTATGGACACTTCATTCACTGGGTGATAGCAAGAGAAACCAAATGAAGTACAGAGTTCATGAACAGGATGGACACAATGTATCACTGGATGTAGAGCAGCTGTACATAGTGGAATATTATTCAGGTGAAGCTTCTGCTTCTTTATTCCTTGTTTACCTTGTCAAGGCACCAGCAAAATACCACATAAATGTGACTGCACACACCATAAAGGAAAACTATCTGCACAGTCCCTTCTGTCTCTTTGGTGGCCTTTCAGTGTTTGACAAATTTCAAACTACAAACTAAGAAATTTCAACTGTTTGCCAACATTCAGACCACGACAATGCTGCTTGTCTATCAGAGCGGTATCCAGGCACGTACACAAAGGGAAATGCAGCTATCATTGTAATATATTCTTACAACTTTTATGGACAATTCAGTGTTAAACTTACAATTTCATCAACTCCTTGTTCAGCAATTAATGTTCACATTTGTTCCCTTGAACAAAGTGATGCCAAGCATTTCAAAAGTCCACACTACAAACACTTCTTGAAGGAGATAAGGAAAAACATACCTCAAATCCAGTTTGATGTGAGGTCCAAAACACAACACCCAAAAAACATGTTCTATAGATGAACTGAGGCCCAAATACATACAAGATCATGCCAGACATCTGCACCTCAGACTTTCTGGCATTCTGCCCTTTGGGAGTTCAGGAAGTAAGTGTGATATACATCTATGGTGAATTTAGTGAAAGTGCTGAGCACCCATTCTTGTGTCTGTGTATTTTTGTTTGTGCTCATTCCCCAGTGCTTGTTAATTGAACAAAGCTGTGCTGTTCTTCTCAGTGTCAGCTGTCTTTTCCCTGGTCTTCAAGTGAATATTCTAATAACTTTTATCGACTTTTTTGTATCAAACTTACAATTTCATCAACTCAGTGTTTTCATTCGGGTTGAGTGTTCAGTCAACAGAAAGGTCCACTCTGAACAAATGTCATTCTGCCAGTGATGTCATTCAGGTGACATGAGTGTTTGGGTAAACTGAAAGCAGAAATACAGTGTCCAACTTAGTTGGAGTCTGGCAAAGGAAAATTGTGTTGGGAACTGCAGGGAACTGCTCAGTGTGGTTCCCTAGCTACGGTTCCCTCGGTGGGAGAATGCTATGAACAAAAATTCGTGAACCCACTTGTTTTTAGTTCTTTGTTTAGTTGTTGCAGTTTGTAATTTTTGTGAAATTTTCATTGTTCCAGGACGTCCTCTGGAAATCACTGGAAACCCAGACAAACTTTACTTTGGTTCCTCGTCCATGTCTCAGGTGGAGAAATACCAGAGGTGAAGTGGGCAAAGCAAACATGTGGGTGGTGGCGAAAGTTTGTGAGATGAGAACACATTTTCCCACAACAAACCTATTCGTTTTGTGTCTCCAAACTTCCCACAGTCATTTTCAAGTACATTCTTTCAAATACATGCGTGAGTGATGTGTCTTTCGCTCATTTTTGCAGGTGTACCAATCAGCACAGTCCTCACAAATGTCATTCAAAACCCGACCAAAGGAAATGTTCAAAACAAGACATCATGCAACTTAAAATCCGCGGTTCCTTTGGTGTGGACTGGTTCATGCAGACCCCATCCAGGCTTGAATTTCATCCCATCATCAAAGTCTCAATGGATCTTTACAAAACCGGCTGGCTTGACATCATAGCAAAGCAAGAAAGAATTTCCCACATTGCAAATATACTTTCAAAGATAAGTAATCCTCTGCAAGAGGTCATTCATGTACAAGGAGGCCAGATGCAGCAATTTAGAGAAATAATTACATTTAGACAGGATATGTTGTGGGTACATTTGAACAAAGAAACACATTTGCTGCACAATGAAACATATGAGGCTCAACTCTATGTGCACACTCAAAGTTATGGTTTGGGTGGAAAAGTGTGGACAGAGCTCAGGTGGATATCACAGAGAGTCTTTTCTGCTGATGCTTCAGACTATTTCATCTCATTGCCTGGAAGCACCCAGAGTGTTTCTATCAGAGCAAGGACCAATGAAAGAGCAGCCAATTTTACAGTTTCTTGGATACAAAATGCACTTCTGCACAAACATTATGAGAGGAAGGGGGCCTATTGTCGTTTACGGTGTGAAAGGCACAAACACTTGGGTCAGTGTGTGAAATTCCCACATGACAAAGGAATAGAATCTGATCATCCTCAGACGTACATGTTGTTCAGGAGGCAAGCTGCTTCAGCCAGTCATAGGTTTGCAAAAAAAGCCGCCAGAACGCCACAAATTAGCTGGTCTGGCGCTGCTTCTCTCTGCCAAAAATATACAGGTTATCTTCCTCTGCTCCGAAGTAAATCCGAAATGAATGAGTTCATCAGTTTCATGAAAGTATCCAGTCTAATGCCACAAGTTGATGCATTGTATATTGGCCTGCACTTCAAATCAAGTCAGAAGGTTAGTTTCTTGTTCTTGTTTGTTTGTCATGTAAGAAAAGCTTTCTCAGTCAGAAATTGTGTTCTGCAGAAGGATGATATAATTTACAGGCATGGCCAGTGTGGCAAAATGGTGACCCACTCTCATTTCAATTGTGGAGGAAACCAACTTCTGCTCAAGATGTAACTTCATACAAATTGACTCACACAACAACAGAGAGAAACTATTTTGGTGTTCTATGTCACAGCAAAAAGGATATTTCAATGTTTGTCTCAGCTTTCTGGCAAACGAAGCACAACAATAGGGGAAACAGCTTTTGTGCTTTTGTCTTGCTGCTCAATTTAGTATTCCCTGAATGGGTGAAGGTAAATTGTTCCCAGCCACAGCTGAAGGATGTTTTTTGTGTATTGCCTTTATCTCAACCGGACCAACTTCCCTTAGAGTTGATGAAAGGAATGGAAGTGTACAGCAATGAGTGTGTGAAACTGAATGGAACATGTTATGTGTTCATTTGGAAAGCAAAATATGACATCATTTCAAACATACATCTGAAATCTGGTGCCAACTACAACATTAGGGATTTTATTTTTTTATTTAAATCAATTGCTGGGCCTTTTTGCCAATGTCTTTTTCACGTGACATGGTGCATGTATTTTCCTTGAATTTCTTTCACAAAGAATGGCACTTCAAAAAAGTTAAAATTGATGGGTTGGACAAAGAGGGATTATATGTTGTTACAAAATTGGCATCAGTGTTCAACAGAGAAAGTATCAATGTATTCCAGTGCAACAATAACACATTAATGTCATCTGTTTTTGTTTGTGATGTGATGGACACATGTGATGGTTTTACTTCAAAGTTTGTGGCTGATTGTTTGAGCCTCAGATCTCTGAACAACACCCAAAATAGCATGACAAGTGGAATTGCCGTCAAATCACCTTTGTGTCCGCCATTACTGTCCACAAATATTGATGGGTCCTGTCAAATGGTACTGCAGCAAAACAAGGCAACACAAGTTTCTCAGCCAAATGATCTCCACACACTGAATGAAACAATCAAGAACAGGTCATGCAAAGACCAAGGCTTGATGCAGTGTTTTGAAGGAAGCCAGACTTGTTTCAGTGTGCCAGATATTTGTGTTTACAAGGTTGATTCTGCACATCATTTAATCCCTTGCCACAGTGGTGAACATGTGCAAGAATGCAAGACATTCAAATGCAACATGATGCTAAAGTGTCCAAGATCTCATTGTGTTCCATGGTCCTACATGTGTGATGGAAAATGGGACTGCCCAGGAGGTTATGATGAGGACAGAATTTGCAATGATTCAACAAGGTGTCATCACTTGTTCAAGTGCAGAGATACTTCACAGTGTGTTCATGTTGCTGATGTGTGTGATGGGAAGGTTGATTGCCTGCAGATTGATGATGAGTTGGCTTGTGAGTTACTTGGTGTCACTTGCCCAGGTACCTGCAGATGCTTTCTGTTTGCTATTTATTGCTTTGATGTTCAGGACAGTTTCATTGTGAGAAGTTCAGCTTTTCCGTTCAGGTTGCTCACATTGAAGAACTGCAAATTACAGTTTGCAGTTCTCATCCTCCAGAATGTGGAATGTATCACGGTTCTTGCAGTAATTAACTGCAGTTTAGAAGCTATTTGCAAGAGATTTCCTTTGAGTGTATCTCTACTGAAATTGGACTTGAGCAGCAACAAAATTACATCTATTTTGGATGGTTGTTTCCATCCCTTCAAGCATGTCAGAGAAATCAATTTGCATTCAAACAATATCTCAGTGGTTCACAAAAATGCTTTCACCTCCCAGGAAAAATTGCTGATGTTAAACCTTTCAATGAATTCCCTTCTGGAGATTTTGCATTTTCCTGTAAGGCTGAAGGGATTGTCCCTCAGAGGTAATCTTCTTCACAACCAGGATCCAGAAGTGTTTTCACCATCTTCTCAACTTGTATTGTTCACAGATGCCTTTACATTGTGCTGCATTGCCTTCACTAAAATATTTTGCCTGAATGTCAAATCATGGGACATGAATTGCTGTCTGCTCTTGGATATCCCTTTGCAACTTGGTCTATTTGTGGCACTTCCTTTGCTGTGTTTTGCAATCAATATATATTGCTGCACAGCAGTTCTTAAGAATGCTGGCACAAATGAAAATTTTAAAAATATTGTGAAAAGCATCACAGTATCCAATTTACTGGGCAACTGTGGCTTGCTAATATTGGACTGGAACAGCTTCTTCTATGGGAATCAGTTTGCACTGCATCAGCAAAGATGGCAGGCAGGACCTGGTTGCTTGTCAGTGTTCATCTTGACTGTAATTTTCAACATATCATGCCCTCTTTTTCACTTGGTGTTATCATTTTGCAGATTGATAATTGTTCTGTATCCTATGAATCCAAAGTACAAACAGCCAAGTTTTGTCTACAAACAGGTTGGCAGTATATTTCTGTTGTCAACGTTTGCTTCTATTTTATGTGTAGTAAACCCCTGGCACAGCGGAACAGCCACCTTGCCTTCCAAGATGTGTTCACCTTTCTTTGATCCAACAAAACTTGCTACTTTGATCAAATTTACAAGTCAGGTCATTATTGCTGTTCAACTGTTTGTCTGTGTTTCTGTTGTGTTTTGTTATATTTGTTTACAAGTGGCATTGACAAGACACCACAAAATCATTCAAAGGTCATCAGACCACAACACAGTCAGTTTTTCTTCTGCCGCTAAGCGTAGCAGTATGTTTGCCTTGTCTGCTCCAGTCTCTTGGGTACCCAGCTCCACAGTCTATCTCACCTGCTTGTATCTGGAGACATACCCTGAGGAGCTGATGATCTGGCTAATACTCAGTGCAACAACAACAAGCACCACTGTAAATCCCATCCTGTTTCTTGTGTGGCAGTGATGTTGAATTGTTTCTGTTCGGTATCAGTCAGAATTGTAATTTTGGTCTGAATGGCCTGGTGAGGGATTCCAATCCAATTTGGCAGAAAATAGTTTGTGATTGCTACATGATAATGTTATCTTATCCAAACCATTGTGTGTCTTGTAGCAATCCTGTTGGTGTTGAGAAAATAATGAGCATTTTGGAAAAGTTTGAAAAAACAAGAAAGTATCAGAAGGATTGTTCCTGGGATGGGAATTTCCCTTTTCTAGAATGGATCCCGAAGGAAACTTCCTGATCATGACTTGAGGTGCCCGATTTCTGACAGACGTTTGACGTGTGATCCTAATCTATAGTTGCCAGTTGAACACACACACAAAGTTTATTGATGGCTTCATCTTGGAGCTAGAGAGTTGGTACATTTGAGAAAGTATCTCTTGTACTGGCATAAGTCCAGAAGGGTTCTGCTTCTTGGGGACATTTTCTATTGGAGTCATCCTTTCCTGTTCAATTGTACTTGCCAGTACCCTTTGTCCTTGTGGCTGTTTCTCTGACAAACAGAATAAAAATGCTGAAACAGCCGACCTGTTGTGATCCATTTTAATAGAATATGTAAGTCGAGAAGGACTGGTTTGTCACGGTTGTCTCTGACAACAAATAATGATTTGTTCCAGGCCTATCAAAGGGGTATTGTGTGTGATCAAGTGTCCAGATCTGTCTCGTTGTAAGGATAAAAAAGGACAAATGGTACGAACCGATGAGAAAAGCTTTGGTCATGGTAAGTATTGCACTGCAGAAATATGATCCAAGCAAAACACACAATTAAGATCTTACCACAAAATGTGTTGATTTGAGACTGGTGTGAAGTCGAAATGCTGTCTGTAGGTGCTTTGTTTCCGTCGCCTTGTTTCGAAATTGAACGCCACTCGACCTCCTCAAATCACGTGAAAAGAATGATACATGCACACACACACACACACACATACACACAGACGCACACACAGTTGGGAAGCAGGGGCTCATCGGGCAGGTCCTCTGCCTCCTGGATCCATCCATCTGATGGAGGCCACGCAGAATGAGGGTGTCAGCAGCAGCCGAGAGTCCTTGGCTCTGAAGTGCCTCGGTCACATCGGCACCCATTGCATTCTGAAGGGAATGGCTCATCTGAGGAGCGCTTCAATAGAGGGGAAACATTTGCCCATCATCACGGAGGGCGTTATTGTTGCCACTCGCCTCAAAGGTCAACGAGTGTGGCCGGGGGTCGGGGGCGGATCCAGGCTGAAATGAGATCCGACCATTGTACCTCACGCTTTGTGGGGTCTGAGCCCAGTAAATGCCATTTAGTTTTGGGCGTTTGATTCAAACGCTGACTTCACCCTGGGAGAAGACGCGCGGCCCATTCCATATCTTCACAACCAGTTGCGCATGCGCAACTCCTGCACAGCAGAGCGTACGGCATCACGACGAGTGACGCATCCAGAGTGAATGCGGACGTGGAGACACAGCGCTGAAGCGGTGATTCTATTGGCGGAGACGGGTGCTGATGAGAAACATGGCGGATTCTGTTCTCTCGTGTTGTAGTAAAGGGGCCGAGAACGAGCGCACCAGGGAGAGGACCAGGGAGGTGGGCAGGAGGGGACCAGGGAGGGGACCAGGCGGGGGAGCAGGGAGGGGACCAGGGAGGGGAGCAGGGAGGGGACCAGGCGGGGGACCAGGTGGGGGACCAGGGAGGAGAGCAGGGAGGGGAGCAGGGAGGGGAGCAGGGAGGGGACCAGGCGGGGGAGCAGGGAGGGGAGCAGGGAGGGGACCAGGGCAGGGACCAGGGACAGAACCAGGGAGGAGACCAGGAAGGGAACCAGGGAGGGGACCAGGGAGGGGACCAGGCAGGGGACCAGGGTGGGGACCAGGGCAGGGACCAGGGCAGGGACCAGGGACGGAACCAGGGAGGAGACCAGGGAGGGAACCAGGGAGGGGACCAGGGAGGGGACCAGGCGGGGGACCAGGGTGGGGACCAGGGCAGGGACCAGGGCAGGGACCAGGGACGGAACCAGGGAGGAGACCAGGGAGGGGACCAGGCAGGGGACCAGGGCGGGGACCAAGCTCCCGACCTCCCCGGGGGAGCAATGTCAACGTTGAAATTTTACCGTGAACGCCAGAAATGTCGCGTAGACATGTGAGGCATGGAGGCGGAATCGTGGCGTGGGAGCCAGATGGCAGAAGCGGGAGCAAAAGTGGGATCCACTTGTCCGTCCAGGCTTCAGTACAGTCATCACAGGAGCAGCGGGGCGGGGGGGGGAGGCTGGAGTGGTAGTGAGAGTGAAGGGGTGGGAGCTGAGTGTGTCAAAGCTTCAGTTCACGGGGCGTCAGTGATCACAGGCCTCTGGTTTGTGAACAAAGACTCCAGACGCAGTACGACTCAATGAAGCGGCGCTCAAATGTAAAGGAGATAGAAGAAGACTCCCTTTTCTCAACCGCTTTACACTGACCCCTGGGCCAGACTGCTTGCGCCAGCGCACATGCATGCCAAGGTAACAACGCACCACATTGGGTTTCACAAATGCGAAGCAGTGTGGTGTGGTGCGTTTCACAAATGCGAAGCAGTATGGCAATGAGGCATGAGTAAATGTGTTTGCACTGAAGTGCATGTGCACCACCATGATTGCGGATGGGGTCCAACCCCAAACATGTGCTGGCGTGTGATGCGAAATGTTGTAAAAGCTGTGCGTGATGCGCTGGCGCACGCGGTGTGGCCCAGGGGTGAGACATCCAGGACCACGATGTCTGTACCAGTTCCGATGATGAGGTTTCGTGTGACACAAGATCCCTTTGGTCTGTTCTCTGAGTATCATCTGCAGCCCTGGACCATGGAACAGCTCCCACCCGTTCCTGGGGTCTGCCCACCCCACCCCGCTGATCCACCAGACCCGCCACCAGTGCACAGGCCAAAACTCGCACCACTCGCATCTACCGAGCTGAAATGTCACTTCAGAGAGTTGGCATTTCACAAAGACGGACCTAATCAGATTGCATTGTCCTGGGTAGCCATAGAGACCATCACAATGCCATTTGAAAACCAATTGTGAGGCCCATAATTGGTTTTCAGTCGAGAGAAACGGCACGAAGATGACCTGGTGTAACGTTGTGAGGACGCGTGCGTTCCCACGTGGCCTGCGCCTGATGGTTGTTATGACAACTGGCCACAGATCAGACACCTAGCGGTTCCAGGATTTAGATCAAGGGGCTAAGAACATGGAGGGCCCAAACTCCGACTTTTAAACACGTTGACGCGTCGCGCAACAACTGGGGGTGTAAAATTCTTTTATTGAGGGTCAGGGGGCCAGGATCCACGCTTCCTGAATACGTGTACGCCAAATGGGTTTCATGTCTGGAACTTGGTACGCCAAAGGAAGAGCCTCGGTCTCTGGACCTTCATCAGAACACGTTCAGAACAAAAGAGTTGATCCTTTCAAGGGAACTGTCGGAGAAAGATCCCAGAGCAAAGCTTACTGAAGGGATCCAGTGAATCCAAGATCCAGCCGTGAGGAGCTGTGGAGGGGACCGACGTCCATTTCCCCTGGAATGAAACCCAAGGGCCTGGATATGACCCCATACTCAGCAGATAAAGGGGGTTTCATATCATATCAGGTGACGCGAAGTCACTTCTCGTCTGACCTAAAAAATTCCATCGTTGGGTTCAAGGTGTAAAATTGACGCTGATGTCCTTGAAACCACGGCGTGTCACTATTGGAATGTCCCCCTTGTGAGTACCCGACACTAAACGCTGGATCCAACTCCAGGTCTATTCCCTCGCTGATCAAGGTTCTTCCCTTTCCTGGATCCACGGGAGGGACCTGAGCCTGACATATTGCCCCGACACAGCAAACACGCCTGATGAACTAATCGACGTTGTGTCGTGTTTCCCGAGCAAAGAAACAAAGGGATTGAGAATGATGAGTCTGCAGGTAACTGAGGTTCCAAGGGGACGAGTCTCTGAACAATGCACAATTCACAGGGCTTGGGACCCCCACCCTCTGAACTCCTAGACACGCGCTGTAGACCCTCCACCGTCCACCCCAAGGCGATGTGGTCCCAACTTTCAAAACGAACGCTTTCCAAACTTGGGAAAAGAATGAGTGCATCTGAAGGGTTGAAGGATATCCGATGACAGTCTCCTCGAAATTTTGAGGCTTCTTTTTCACAGTTGGTATCGGGCCTCTGGGAGCGTTAGGCTTCCAACCCAAACCCTAAATCTGCAGCTCTGTCTAATGATGGTGCGACGTGTGTGCGAGTGTAAAGCACACAGACACAATGGGGAAACAACGGAGACGCACACAACACGGGTCTCTCTGGAAGACGGATCGCGTAGCAACAGTCATCACAGCAGCGAGCGTCGCTGTTGACAATACGAGGCAATATCGAAAAAATCATGGACACGAACTGCCCTAGCGCAATTTTGGCATGTTGAAGCGCAACTTGCGGGGTTATTTCAGGTCAGGTCGATCAGTGCGATCTCTCAGCGATCCTGTAGAAGTGGTTCTGCAAGTTGGCTGCTT
>JAAUXT010008989.1_pt1 | contig 21247 bp, 16 predicted proteins | sample 7278171 | NCBI WGS metagenome assembly JAAUXT01 (sample SAMN14350112, study PRJNA611818) | marine sediment metagenome | isolation source: surface marine sediment (1.8m) | place: French Polynesia: Moorea | collected 2018-08 | reverse complement strand
TGTGACACCATAGAGGAAGGTAGCCTAAACCACTGAGCTCCAACTCATACTCTACAATAAACTATACTACAACATCACTACTGGGGCTTCACTCATATATACAACACTTCAATTCGCAGTTCGTGCGGTGTGGTCGAGCTAGATTCTGTGGGGCAACAGGTGAATGCCTTTTCCTGTGAATGTAACTCCATTGCATGGCTAGTTGGTTGTTTTTTCTTCTTTTTGCACGGCAAAAAATTTCTCCAGCAAAACTGGACAATTCCAGATCTTACTTCAGGCCTTCGGCGCACACACAATGACTGGAGAGAGCTGACCTGTGAATACAGGGGCATCGCATCGCCAAGAGAGCAATCGCTACCGAGTGATCGGCACCCAGTCTCAGTACCCAGGAGGGTGATTGCTCTCGGCTTTCTTGCAGGAGTTTATACCCCTTCATTACAACCAGGGGTGGTTACTCTCTGTAATGATCACCCCTCCCCAGTCACTGCCCAGGATAGCCATCAGGAAAGAAGGGAATCACAACCAAGAATGGTGCCCCCCACGCAGTGGTAATCAGAGTGATCACCACTGCCTCAACCTGTTGCCAAAGCAGGAAACAGGCTCGTTCCGAAGGACGCGGCTGTGTTTGAACAGTCGTGGATCTGCAGATCAAACACAGCCGCGCCATTGCATCTGACTCAGCACGGTGACCACCCTCACGTGTCTTGTCACACTGGGCCCCATCCTTGTGTCTTTCGTGGTACAGGTAGCGAAGCTTGGCCCACAAGACAACGGTTTTGAAGTGTACTGTGAACGAAATCCACCAGAGTGTGTGGGGAGCACAGAGTTGAATTGCATGAAAACCAAAGGCCTCTGCATGAGACAAACCCATGACACAAGTGAGCACTTTGGTCTTCGTTTCCAGCTGTTTACCGACAGTTGAATCTTTACAAAATTAAACAAGCTCTGCAGGATCATTGTGCAGATGACACAGTCGTGAGAAGAGCAATCCAAAGGGGAGAAGCACTTCTAAAACTGTGTCAACGCCAATTTTATTTGCAATTTTGTCATTGGCAGCGGACATAAGGCCCGAACCTTCACGAGATAAAACCTGTTTGAAACATGTTTTTTGGATGCACAGAAAATGGAACTGTGCGCACAAAAGCAAACGTTTTCTATCATTCAGCTGTCTGAGAAGTCTATTGGAGTCGCATGACATTGAAATCGAGGCAAAAACCACTCGAAAAAAAACTGTCGGTAAAGCTCTGTTCTGTTCCAGTGCAGCTCATCAGGGTTGGCTCCTTCGAGCCGTGCACCCCGCGCGGTTCTCTTGAGAAGCCAATCAGAGGCGTAACGTGCTAAATGATTGGTGTCGTCAGCCCCAGGTGTTCTAGCGGTCAGCTCTCCTGCCCCTCATACATATGGCATGAAGCCGGCTCGAGGCCTCACGGGAACACACGCTGAAGGTTCCCTCTGCCCAGCAGGCAACATTCAAGCTCTTTGAAGCTGCATTGGCAAACCTGATGTTGGGAGGTGAGAGTGATGATCAGCTTTGTTCGAACACTGGTTGTAGCTGTGGAATTTTGTCTCCGTTGTATCAGCGTAAAACAGGACGTTTTGTCAACAGCTGGGACCATGACGACCGTGACTGTGCGTGTCGCTGATGAGGTCGTCATGGCATTGTCGAGTGGCCACAGCGACTGCAGCTGTTACACGAGAACATGTCGACCGACGTGGTCTCTATTCTTCAAGCTCAGATTCGGATTTCCACTTCAATTGAAAACGGAAGTCCTACTTCATGGTGGGTCAGTTCGCGCTCGTGGCTTTCATGCGACGGTGAACAATTCAAACTATTGCCGAGTTTTTGTTTGCAGTGGTGCTTGGGTGCAGACATTTTCAGCAAAGACGCTGTTTTTCCTGAAACACGGTCGCCTTCCACTCAGGGCAGTGACTGGGTCCAGTCCCTGGGACTTGAGGACTCGAGTCTGCGTAGACACACATATCCGCGTCCGCTGAGGAAGTGTTCTTCTTTCCCAACTCAAAATGGTGTGAAGATGAGTGCCTCTGGTTGTGAAACAAGCGTGCTGAGGCATGAACAAAGTGTAGAAAAAAATTCAAAGCTCAAACGCTCCCCTCTCTTAGAAACATGGAACAGCAAGGCCAGGCAAAAAAGCGTGCGGTTTCCTGCAGCAAGCATTCTTGTCACAACACGCATTGTTCCAGCAACCAAGTTTGGGGGAAGATATTCTGAGACATTCAAGATATTCTCTTGATGTCACCATACCCCTTGCGGTGAGCACACACACCCTTCCCGTGCGACTACACCCCTTTCCTGTGACCACACCCCTCCCACGTCACCGTACCCCTCCCACGTCACCGTACCCCTCTCACGCGAGGACGGCGACGATGGAGTCGACGACGAGAAACACAAGGGTGGGGAGCCATTTTCTGTGCTCAGAATTTGATACGGATCACCAAACAACGAAGAACTGTTTTTCCTCCACACAGGTCATGTCACCCTCACAGGGAGGGGTAAAGTTGTCTGTGTTCAGAATTTGATGCTGATCACGAAATGCGAAAGCCGCACGCTTGAAACGATCAGTTCAAGCGCCCCCCCCCCCAGTGTCGATCCTTGAGAGAATATTTCAAAACTTGGAAGTCCGAAGAAAGTCAAAACGACAAAAAAGTTGCACAACACACAGGGAATTCCACGTCCTGCGACACCTGAGAAACTCCCCTCACCAAATGATCTTTATCAGATCTTCACAAGACATCAGAGACCTGAAAGCACACGATCCACAAACACTGTGCAGGGTCTCCCTGCCCAAGAACCTTGTTGACTATCAATGCTGTCCACCGGGGCTGGGGGAGGGTGCGCTGGACCCTCACGGACAGGGTTCGACATGGTCACTGTTGCCAGACCCCTGTGTCCACACAACACAACACAGAGAGAGAGAGAGAGAGAGAGAGAGAGAGAGAGAGAGAGAGAGAGAGAGAGAACAGAACAGAACAGAACAGAACAGAACAACACCACAGTGACAAAGCGTAGGACAGTGCACGCCAAAAACACAATCCCAACTTAGTACGGTAATCTCTCCTGAACGATTTTTTGTCCATTTGAAAACATTTAAGTTTTTCAGACCCTTTCTCAGATGGCTTGGAAATCCCAAGAGGGGCCCCCAAAATTCCCTTTCAATCTTTATCTGCACTCAGACCCGTATGAACAACAAAACAACCGCCCAATGCTGTTTATTTGTGTGCATTTTGCCACACCACCGTTCGACGACAAGCGGTGCGTCCCAACGCTACAAAGAAGTAGCGAGAGGTGTTTTCCACTTCACTCAAATGGGAATGACAAGCGACAACTTTGGAGATAATTTGAGCGGAAATTTTCAAGCTTTTTTGAACGATTTCAGAAGGAAAACGAAAGTTCTGGATGAGTAAGCAAACGCGTCTGTGTTTACGTGAAAAGCGCGTTCGATGTGACACGGTTGTTTGAAGTGAGCAGCTTCAGGCTCTGCCGAACGGTCCAGCTTCCAAAGGAACACCAGCTCCGCGTTTCCGTCAGCAACACCAGTCTGTACATGGAGACGCTTCCTTTTGCATCTGCGCGAGTCTTTCGGAATTACCGCTCAGTTCGCAGAATGGCTCGCAAGTTTGGATATGCCATCTTGTGAACGCGTTTCGTTTGGGAATGTACGAGTACATGTGTTGACTATTTCAGGATAACAAGTCCTTTGGAAATTGAGGATTACAGCTTGGAAGGTCGTCTGTGATTTACACTGGTGGAAACAAAACAATTTTTCCAGTGCTCCAGGTAAGTCTCAAAAACTTGCAAACATTCCATCGATTCCGGAGCCTCAAATTTATGACAGAATCCAAATTTACCGCTTGCAATGTAGTCACCTCTTTTGTGTTTGTTGGAAGCCCATGTCAGTTTGATTTCAATCGGGACTTCCAGGTGAGCTGCATCCACAAAACATATTCAGCGCATTTTCTCCCGTCATTTCACTTGCAACTGAAGTGTTGACAATGTGCAATTACTGTCGTGTCATCAATTGGATATGAACCGGAGTTACTTGCAAATTGATCTGCCCTGCACATAGTCGGTCGTCCGTGTTGGACATCCAAACCAACACTTCCTGGACACAGAACAATGTGCATAGCAACAGCACACTGAACCTCAAAATTCGATGTAATCGCTCGATGAATGAATGAACAGCAAACACAAAACACAACGGAAAATAACCTCCGCAAACGCGTTCTTGGAGGAAATAATGGTCGCTTGAAGCACAGCAACACAAGCGGTCGACCCAATGACACTTGATTTGATTACAAGCAATCCCAGAAGAAAAGAAAGAAAGGAAAGAAAAGAAACAGAGAGAGAGAGAGAGAGAGGGGGAGAGAGAGAGAGAGAGAGAGAGAGAACCAGGCAATAGAGACTCTCTGTGCCATCTTTTGATCCGACAGCAGAACCGGTGGATGTTGTGTTCTTACGTACCGTAGTTTGGTGCCAGGTCTTCGTCATCTTACGTCAATAACTGACAAAAGGAAATCTCAACTCTGGCGTGTTGCAGCCTGTTGCAACCCACAGACTGACTGTCGTGGATTCCAAAAGAAACCACACATGTACAAAAAGTCTGTCATGTGGTCACTGACCTCAAGTTTTCTCATCATCGAACAGATCAACATCGAACACAAATCGACGTTTCTCTGTGCAAACAGTCGTATTGATCCGATTTACAACGAACATGAGTTACCTTCTTCGGAGACCTGATCCACAGAAAACGCTTGTTTTGAAAATCATCAAGATGTTTTATGATCAGGACAGCCGTGTATTTTATTTATACCAATCAATGTCGCTCCACTCTGAAGAAAATTTGAAGCACCACACTTCTGAATTCAAAATAGAATTTTGAAACTTTGTGTGTACACAGAAAGGTAAAATCTTTCTGAAATGTCGCTTGATGACAACACAATTCTTGTGCTGTCTGCTCAAAACTGTTTGCCAAACTTTCAGCACTCGGACCTTCAATGCACGACCAGATGGATCACACCTGCACTCTCTCAGCACCACACATGAAACTTTTGGACCCAACTGAGCAGGCAAGAATAGACTGCTCAGGGGCTTGAGAAATACTGTTTTGAAGAAAAAACATTCACAATAAACCTCGCAAAGTCATACGCGAGATCAAGCTCCAGATGAGAGAAAACATCTTCGACCCAAGAGCGTTTCAAACTGTGTGAAGAGAAGTTGCTTGAGAAGTTCTTGCTTGAAATAGTTCTTGACACAAATCGCGACGAAAAGTAGGCAAACCTGAAACACGCACGTGCTTGCTGCTGTCATTCACAGGTCCATAACAATTGTGTCACGCAGCTTCCCAAGTGAAATTGCATTTTGAAGACTTTGCACACGACGTGGATGATGCGTGCAAAAATGCGGGGGAGGTCGGGCACCTCTCATGAACAGGTTGTTGTGGGCAGCGCTTCAGACATGTGCTGACTCCACGGCAAAAGCCTGTGAGACCTGAGAGTAATGGAGCCCACTGCCCGATTCATCTTTCAATGTCAGCAGCGATTCTGCTCAACAAATGTGCACACTTAGTGACGAACGAAATATATTGCCGCATCATCCATAAATATTTGATCGCACGTTGAAATATACCTGTGAAACAAAGGAGAACGATAAAACGCCAAGGAAGTCTTTATTTTGCAAAAGGGTAAATGCGAACTTCCGGTTTCGTCCAGCCCAAGGTCTTGAAAGTTGGAATGGCACGTATGGCACGTCAGTCAGTGTCAAATTTCGTTCCTACATAACTCGTTCCGAAAACATTTTTGCACCTTTACCCAGTGCATTCCATTTTGAAGTTGCCCAAATCTGGCCCAGAGCGGCCTCGTCGTTGCTGTGATGCTCATTTGCAGCGCCACGTCATGGCTCAGAGCAAAACCTGCGGCGGAGTTAACAAGAAACGTTCAACCGCAACATCTCCCCATCCATCCATCCCCGCTCAGTCAGCATGTTTTCCAGCAGTTTCCCAAACTTTCAACACTGGGCACCGACAAGATTCCGCCGGAGGAAGTTCCACTGCAACCTGGAGGGGGACTGACCCCAAACTATCAGGCCACGCACACATGGTTATCATTTCCGTGTTTTGGAACTCCATCCGACCCAAACTTCGATCGAACATGATGCACGCTGATGCAGGTGACATGTTTCGTTTTCAGGCTCTGTCGACAGCTTGAAAAAGGCAGAGCCTTGTTATTTCTCCGCAGAATTTCCTCTTGAACAGAACAGTTTGGAATGTCAAAACCACCAGATTGCCTGAGAGGTGAAGGGTTCTTCAGGGCAGAATTTAGCTGATTGCCATTTCGTCAAAACTCACAAAAGCAGACAGTGCCAAAGCCATGGCGACTCCGCAAGAAAGTGAGTACAGATGTCAACACGCGAGAATTTTTGTTTGCCCTTTTGGTGTCAGACAAAAACAGAGACTGTGGCATCTCTAGCGATTGGTATTTCACGGCAAAGCCAGGAGGGTTTGTAGGTCTGTTGTTAACACTCGCTATTTGTTTTCTGCTGTGGCTATTGCAGTCGAACGTCTGATCTAGTCGCTCCGCCTGGTGCGAAGTTGTTCAGGAATCAGTCACTCGTCCAACTACCGTGTTTTGGACCGTTACAGCGATGCCATGTCCCTTGCGTCTTCCTGTGTTGCTTGTCTGGACGTTCAGAATTTGAATTGCTCAATTGATCCAGTTATTTTACAGCATTTGTTTGGGACTTATTTCTCGGGAACCTGGATACTGGTTTTTGTTTATATCCTTGATTGAACCCAGCAACATCGCGCCCCATATCAACGCTGTTGCATGTTCTCTGATAAGAAGGTTCCGCTCCTCCAGCCCCGGCTACAAGAGAATTCGTGTCAGAGCAACGCAAAACCAATGCGGAGTTCCACCTATTGTTTTGTAAACAAGTGCGTCGCAAAAAAAAACAACTCGTGGGCTGAGATGGTGTTCAATGCACTCGGAAGCACTTGATGCATCACGGTGAAACTGGATGGTTGTTTTTGAGATTCCCACAGTCAGGAAAAAAGGAAAAAAAAATCCCTTGTTTTGCACACAAAAGACACGAAAGGCCACCACACAATGACTTATTCGTCTTGTGTTTGGCAAAAAAATCCCCGTTCCCCGTCTTGTGTGAATAAGCCTCAATGTTATGAAAACTTTGCGTTAACGACGGCACGACTATTGAGTTTCACTTGTAATTCGGCTTGACGAGGATTTCTCATGCGCGAGGAGAATAGGCGCTGTTTTCACAGCCCAGGTTTGTACATCTCCCTTTTCATCAAATCAATTTCCCAGCTGATGTGACACTGCCAACTGAGAGGATTCGCGTCTGAAAAACGATCATCGACAAAAAAGAGAGACCTGTGAAGCGGGCCTCCACCACCGCACAACTCGATCGTGCGGCCGCTGTGGCAAGGCGACCGCAAGAATCCTGCGGTATCGCCTCCACACAAATGTGTTTTTGCTCAAATCAATGGGAAACCAACGTTCCGTGCTGTCATGAAGGAGTTTTTGCACTCCCGTCCAGGGAGGGGTCCCGTCCCAAATTTTTCAGTGGCTCTCGAATCCGCAGTTATTACTGCCTGCTGTGGGCCGGTCTTTCTCCTGTGCGCTTGAGACCAGAACATTTCACTGCTCGTGGGCGACAATTTTAGAGCGCTTTGCCGGGTTATGGCGTGATTTTGCTTTGTTCTCGCGTTCATGAAATCCCACTTTTGCGCAGCGTTGTTTCGTTCTGATGGCGGTCTGTGCTGTCGCAAGGAAAGGACTCGCCGACTTCCTCGTTTGTTGCACAATTCGCGGACGAAAAGCAAAGGAACTCCCTCTCAAGTGTCCAAGAGTCGTCTGCTTGTGTCAAGAAGCCCAATTCGCTTTGAGCTCTGGCGTAAGAACCACAATATCATAGTCACATCAAATCTCGCATACTCGCCAGAAATTGTTTGAGATTATCCACGCAGACTTCTTTGTACGTCCAGGGGCGTTTGCAGCCAGTCGATTGCAAGGCAGAACTGCGAAAGTCACCGTCAAGCACGGAAACCCGACGCCTGGCCCTGCTCTGCGTGGGTTTCTCTGGAGCACCCTCCCATCAAAAGTGCGTGCCTTCTTTGTGGTTCAACCTGGGAGAACACAAACAACAGCCCGCGTGCATAAAATCCCAAGCAATTATAAGTGGTGCAAACACAGGTTGACACTGGAGTTGTGCAGCACGAAGGTGTGTTTGGGTTCACCAATTGACAGTTTGTCCCTGACCCTCTGAACAACCTTTTCCGTGCTTTGGACGGACAAAAACTATCTTGGGGACAGATCAGGCTCGGGAAAAGTTCTCTCCTGGTCCTCTGAACGGGTTCTCTGGAGCCACACACACGATGGCCAGAAGATAAGCGGCGCCTTCCACTACGGGAAGGGAGCTGCTTCAAGAAGAATGAAGTGCGTTGGTCCTGGTTTCAAACCACCTTCCGCTGGTGCCAGGCGGTTTCATCCTTGGAGGCTGATCCGCTTTTATCTGCAGCTTCCACCCTGGATACTTTTTGAAGGACATCAGAAACGTACTGTATTTACATGTTGCTGGCAATGGAGAATTTGCATGTGACAAAACGCTGTTTTTCATTTTCCAAGCTGCTCGTCTTTGCACAGTGCGCTTTACGGTGCAATTACCGTAACGACTGAACGCGTTTTCATTTGCAGTGTTGCTTCAGGTACTGAGCATTCGCGCTGATCCTTTGTCCTATCTGTGGCGATATAGATTCACAAATCAATACAACTGACAGTTAGAAACGTTTCGACATCACAAAGCGTCGAGAAATGTGGGACGTGTGCGTGGAAGCGCAGGTTTGTTCTTGGAGACAAGGCACAACACGTTTCGCTTCCGAGATTTGATCGACCTCGTGCGTGTTGCCACTGGACCAAGGTGACTTCAGGGAAGTGAACAGCGAACCGAAGCAAATTTTGGTGCGACAATGTGTCACTCAGTATGTCAGGTTGGACGCATCTTGTGGACGTTCACTACAACGCACGCCTTCTTGACACACCGACTCGTCCTCTTTGAGCCCAGTTCCAAGCCGCACATTGACAGGTGCGGGATTGTTGCGTGCTGAAACTCGCTGCAGGCCCACCTCAGGGTTTGATTTCTGTTTGCAAATTCAAAAGCGACAACGCTATCAGTTTTCACGGCTCAATTGACTGCTGCAAGAAACATTCACTGCAACATCGTACGTATTTTGCGTGCACCATGGATTGAGTTGAATTTGAATTCTGCGTGCACAACAGCTGTGTAACGGACTTGAAGACATACACGTACTGCCCAATAAATTCAAAAATGCCTAGAAATGTTTCGATGCTCGACCAACTTCTGATGAGGGAAGCAGTCCTTGCTGTTCTGAATCCCCATCGCCACGTTTAGTGGAACAGCAAAGCTGTTTTGGTGTCACTCATCCAACTCAGACGGGCCGTTGTTGTCTTTCTGCAAGTTTACGTTGGAGTAGCTGTTGAGCAACGACGCACTTGTGCTGCACAGGCTCCTCGAGCCAGACAGCGTCGCGGGAGCCAACGTGTTGAGAGGCAGTAAAACGCAATGTTCCGCGTCCAGATCGATACTTGTCGCTTCCAGTGACTTTTTCCATTGTAGCCAATCCGCAGTAATGGGAAAGCTAAACACTCGGAGGAACCATTGTGTCTGAAGCAACTCGCCAGGATAGCGGCTTGTGCAGTGTTTGTACACGTGTGTGCGAAGGTCTGCGAGTGTCTCTCCTCATCCTACGCACTACATGCACGAAACTTGCGACTCGGGGATGGAGGGACCAGTGCAACCTTGTCAGGATGTCAGGTGAGAAAGGCTGCCCTGTGTATAGCTTCACCACTTTGTTGTTCCACTGCTCAAGTGAAGATTCAAGTGAAAGGACTCGGGGACATTTTTTGTTGTTGTGCGGATCAGACCGCTTCGCTTCCGCTGGGAGTGAAGAATCCAGCTGCCATGGACCCCAAACCGAGTGATCTGTGTGACAAGGGTTGCAAGTTGACAGCATTGATCTGCTTATTCTGTTTCACAAGTGCAATCACCAAGGCACTTTGAAGAGTGCACAGCAGTCAAAAGACCAAGCTGCTGCAGAACATCTGCACAACACTCTGCCTCACTGATCCATTATGACGGCACAGTGAGTGTGAATAAACAACAATAATGACAAACAGCATCAACAAGACCCACTTGGTGTCTCTGCGGACACCCTTTGTGGTGTCCGCTCCACTTGCAAGTTCAATTACTCTCGCCGCAGCTTTCTCCAGCTCAGGCGGTACGACCACATCAATCCAATCACCATTGTCAAAATTCTCAGCTTCTGAAATCAACTGAGCAATGTTCGAAGGGTCAAAACCCACTCAAAAAGCGCCGAAGAAAAGGGGATAGACTTCACAGAGCACTTGGTCCCATTTTTCTTCTTGTTTGCAAAATATCAGCCATTTCGCTTTTGAATTGTGATCATAGTTGTGCAGTTCATTGCGATTCATCAAAATTTGTTTTCCGGTTTGATTTAATCCCTGCGACTGTCCCGATACATTTACTCGCAAGGAGAAAGTTATTGCGTCGATGTTTGCGATTCCTTTGGTGCTCAAACAACAACAGAGGACAGATAGGTCGCCCTGCCCCGAAAGTGGCTTTGATGCAGGCTGATCAGAACAAGAACACACCGGACCATTTTGCGAAGGAGAAACCTTGCAATGATTGTTTGAATCCATCCACAGCTGCATGCACTGCATGTGAGGTGACGTTGTCAGATCCAAAACAACAAAGTACTCCGCAGCCTTCTACTTTTGGAATATTCCTGACTTCCGGTAGGCGTGTGGTCGGTCGTGGTGAACACATGGGAGGTGGAGTCTTAAATACCTGTCTTGACAAACAAAACAACTGAGTGGGTGAAGCGTCGAGGACTCATCGCAATGCGTGACACATGTCGGAGATCGTGCTGACCGATCAGCCAGAATAACCTGTGTACCCCCCATGTTGTGCAAACATGACAAGGGGCGCATCCTCGAGAAACGGAATCGGGTCTTATGAGCTCTCGGAAGTCAGGGTTTGCAATGGAAACGCAGTTTCACATTGCGCCCCACTTCTGCTGGAGCTTGGACTTTCCAGAGGGTGGGAGGAAGAAAACTGGTGTCAGGCTCACCAAACGGAACCTGTCAGCTTGGGTACCCAGCTGGAAAATTGCACGGGTCTCACGTTGAACCACAGTCCTCGGACGAGAATTATCTTGGTTCTCGCGGTCTCATTTGTACAATGTCAGTGTCCAAGCGTGGGTCAATTTCTTTTCTTCTTCCACCCCACGGTTGTCAGATCCAACTCAACATCCAAGTCCCAATGACACAAGTGGTCAGCATGAAAATTTTTCTGGTCCTTTCTGTGTTTCCCATGCACCGTTCGTTCACAGGTGCATGCGTATGATAGCCCCAGGAGGTGCAGAGGAAAGAAATAAGCCCATTGAGCTCACGGTGATTTGAGAAAGTGAACGAACTACAAGCGACCGAAACACAGCAACCAAAAAGGATTTGAGCAAAATGCGTACATGATTAATTTTACCAAAAAATTATGTTATTTTTGTCACTTAGAAAAAACACAAATGTATCCAAATTGCCCACCAAAAACATGCAGAAATTTCTGAAAATGAAAAAGTAAATGACACCAGTCCAACACCCAACTGGAAAAAAAATTCTTCATCAAATATTTAGACTTTCTGAGATATTGCCCACTTTGTGCAGAAGTCCATACTTTAGGGACCCCAAAACACACACTTGACAAATTCCTTACCTGCACATTATCCTTGACCCATATAAATTCAAAAAAAAACTCAAAGGATCCAAACTTGAAATTTTTTTGCATTGACCATGAAATTGGTGCACATATACTTTCAAAAGATGCTGCCCACAGGTGCTTTGATTTCGGTTGCTATGTTTTGGTCACTTTTTGCAACCTTCAACAGTGCAACCTCCTCAAATCACCTAAAATGTGCTTCTCTCAAAGTGCAAGAGACAGAGCAATAATCCAATGCATTTTTCTCAATTTTGCAATTTTCAATTGTTTCTCTTCAGGATAACATATTTGGACTTTTCCCCAACAAATCACTGTTATTTCAACTATCAACATAGGTCTTCTTCTTTCTTTTCAGAAGTATTTCTATAGCCTATCAGTTGCACAAGCCAAAAGTTGAAATAACAGTGAGCGCTTGAAAACTCCTGAAAAGAACACCAAGTTATTGCACCAAAACAAGTTGGGGATTGTGCAGCCAGGCTGATTTCTGCAGTATCTTCGATTTCATCCCGAAGCCAACGAAGCGTTCAGATTTGAGGACGTGAACTCGACGCGTCCAGTAACCGCAGCGGCACACTCGTAGCAGAGCAAACCAGATTTTGTGTGTGTGTGTGTGTGTGTGTGTGTGTGTGTGTGTGTGTGTGTGTGTGTGGTCTCTGCGCCAGTGTGTGTGTGTGTGCATGCAGTATCTCTGCGATAATATTCCCCAGAACGGTTGAGGAGGGTTCTGCCCTGGAAATGTCCAGGGGCATTGCTGAGCCCCCACAAGCAAGACAACCCCACCGTTGGAATGGTTTGGGATTGAGACTGGTTTTTGAGTGTCTCCGGCTGAGCACTGATCAGATAATTTGTTTGCAGATATTTTCAAGCTGGTGTTATGAAATTCACTGTTTTGTGGTGAACTTCTTGGCCAGAACTCAGTATTTCAGAAAGATACACAAGCCGTGCTTGAAGGTACAGACGGAAGGCACAAGAGCTGAACAGGCCCAGTGAAAATACTTATGTCAGAACAGACCCACCGCTGTACGAGCACTGGTCTGAAAGATGTTTGAGGTGGACTGTCGGAGACAGGAACAGGCTTCTACATGCTTTCAAACACACGTCTGCTCTGCTTCCATTTTGCAGTGTCATACACAACATAGATCCATTTTCCAGCCGTATGCAAGATCTGTACCGAAGATTGGCTGCAGACAACAATGTGTTTTCAAGTGTAGATCTGAACAAAACTGGCCGGTGCTCCAACAATGCATCCACAGGCCAGTAACTCACACGTCCGGTGTCACAGGAGGTGCAGCAATCATGCATTTTGCATCAAGCAACCGTCTTCTCTTCTTTACGTCGGCGTGAAGTCAGAAGATGAAACAAATTATTTTCCAGAAAAATGGTCCTTCGACGTGAGTTCAACAGATCACTGGAAGACAGTACGACAGAAACACGAAGTCCAGCTCGTTGTTTTCCACGCCAAAGAAATCCACTTACAGAGATCAGACATTCGCGCACAGAATATCTTCAATCTTTCAACAAAAAAACAAAACAACAACAGAACAACTTGATGTTGTGGAACAACAACACAACACAAAACGCCCAAAATCTTTTTTCAGGGGTGAAAATCTCTCCGTAGCTTGAGAACCACATGGGTGGTTCGGTTGTCAGAAATGCTTGGAATACACTCCTGCAACTTTTAGCTGTCCCCATAATGGCAACCTGAGGTGGCCAGGGGTGGTGCTGGTGGTGACAGCACATGAGATCTTCCTTTTTGCCTGAAACACACTTTGCACCAGTTGGGGTTTGTATGATTTTGACCATTTATATTTTTGCCAAGGGCAGAAATCTCTCCACAACGTGAAAACCCTTTGCATGGAATACCCTCAATACAACTTTTAGTTATCTCCACAATGGTCACTCTGGTAGCAGCTGTGGGGGTCCGATAACCAACATGTTGCAGGACTGTCAACACAATCAACCACCTATATGCCTGGACAGGGGGAGGGGAGAGGGTCCCACACCTCAACTTTGGAGCTCCACCACACAGCCCCTAATCACCATAGGAATCTCACAATTGGTAAGAGCAGGTCTTGAGAGCGAATCTGTAATGCAAATTTTTCCTGCGGTCATCACACAATACCTTCCAAAGGAAAGAAATCAGACCCTACTAGAGGAGCCATATTCACAGTTGATGAGGTCAAGAAGGCTTTGGTTCTGTAACCTTGCAACATACTCTGAAATAGTTAAGTTTCACAGAGAAACAAGTCTGAGATGGCTCAAAATGTGTTTTTCATGAAATACAAGTGGCACGGACACCATGTGATGTCCCATGCCAATACTAAAAGGGAACCAAGCTATTCAGGCAGGGGCCTTACTCTATCACTTTGGTAAGGAGTGGGGAAAGCTATCAAAGGTTATTGTGATCACAACAATTTTGCTTACAAATAACATGAATACCCACACAACTACCTCCCGAAAAATTCCGGTATTTCGGGCGGTAACAAGTGGTTGGAAAGGGGCTGTGAGAATCTCATGTTGAAGGCAGCCACAACCATCGCCAAGACAAAGAATGGCTTTTCGTGAGGAAACACACGTGCCCTGCACCACCGATCAATTGTACCTCGGAAGGTAAACAAGACATTTTCTGCTGGGAGAAATATTCAACTCAATGCCACAACACTTCTGGCGTTGCGGAATCGCTCTCTTTGTCTTTCGCAAAGCTACCAAAAGATTGAGTCAAAAGGAACGTCCAGGAACGTTTCGTTTTTTCCCTCTGTGCACATTATATTCAGGAACAAATGAGCAACACACAAGACAAGGCGTCACTCCACCCCAACAAGAATTTTTGCGTGCAAACAACATTAAATATGACGTTCAAAGCGTCCAAATGGTTGTCGTTTGTGAACCAAGTTTCGCAACAGCGTTCACAATATGACGTCGCTGCAATGAGAGCCCCTTTGCTAACTCACCGAGCTGGAATCGCCGGTGATCATCGATACAAACGTCAAGTTGCCTCGACCTATGTCTTTTCGATCTCAATCTGTTTGGAGGGGGCACGCCGTGGTTCTGCGGGTCAGGCACACCCAAAATTTGAAACACACGAACAAGAAACAGAAATAAGGAACAACAAAACCCGAAAGTGGAAAAGACAAGTTCAGAAGATGGCCACCAACCCAGAACCTCTCTGCACACCGAACCGAGCAAGCGCTGCCCAGACATATATAGAACACCAAAATGAATTGAAGCAGTTCGCAGAAACTTCAGCATCAACTTCGAACTTCAAAAGTGACACAACTAAATGAAAAGGAAAAAATCACTCAACATGCCCAATGTGTGACAAAAATGAAGAAGAAACATTACTCATGTCTTTCAATGTAAATCCCACAAACAAAAACGACAAGTGTGGCAAAATACTGGCATACTGCACCCTCTCATGTAAGACGCACCTTTCTGCCCCAAAATCGAACTTCAAATGAAGATTGCATGCTGTAGTCGTACGTGAGTGTGTGTTTTTCATTGTTCCAAAAAAGGCCTTGGTCCCAGAAAAGGCCAAAAGTTGGGGTGCGTCGTGGAAAGGAGAGCGTCTTGCGCTTGGAAGATCTTATGACATGATTCAAAAGATTTGAATAGATCACGAAATAATACATAATTTCAAAAATCAAAATTTACAAAATATCAACGATATCACAAATAAACACATTACAATAACAGTGTGCAGATTTTGGGTTGTGGATGGACGAGAATAATTTTGTATTTTTTGTTTCTTCAAAAACAAAACTTCAAACTTTCCACATTTGACTACATCTTCAGACTGGCACAACAAACGAACAAATCTTTTTGTTTATTCTCACGTTGCAACGTGATATTGTAATTTTCGACATTCTCAGAGTGGCGCGTACTGATTTTGGAGAGATGATTGCAGGAGGAAGCTGCATGTAACGAGGGCCTTTGTCGGGGGCAGCTTGCCTCCCGCACGATTTATTAGTCCGTGGAGAAATGCGCTCATGTGCTTGTTCCTCCATCCATTTCTCCCACCTCCACTGTGAAGCGGCATTGTTCTCCCACTTTAGTTGTTTTCCTCACATTGCTTATGAATAGCAACACAACAGATTCCCGTTGCGGACAGATTTGAACACACTCGTGGGTGCGTTTCGACCGCCAACGACACCGCGGACACACAGGTTGAAAACGTTCCTCGATCAAAGCAGCCAAACGCAACACAACAAGGGGATCAACATTGTTCAACACTCCAAAATTCAATCGGGAGACGACAATTTGTCCAGCAGTGTCAAACATCTTCACAGAGACACAGGTGCATGCAAGCCAAAACAACTGAGCGAAACTGGATTTCGACCGTCAGGGCAAAGCAACAAGGCACAATGTGTGCGCGAGAGAAACTGCCCCGTACATTTCCTGACGACAAACGCCAGACAGAAAAGTCATGTCTTCATTTGCGAAGCTTGTCCACTGAACGACACGGCAGCTGGGGCCTCACACATTTGTTTCGGATCCTCCTAAACCTGTTCTGTGAAGATTGGCAGCGCGCTGCTCCGCCGCTTCCCCTCGTCGTCCGTTTTGTGAACATTGGTTTCCGCCAGCCAACCATCCGCGTGTCCTCGTTGTCCGAGTGACTGCGATTGTGAGTCAAGACGAGCCCTGATTCTGAGAGAGCCTTCTCTGATGAGGCTCTCGTTTGCTGATCAAACAGTCGCCTGATGGATCGTTTGTGTCGACAACTTGCTGGGGCATCGCCGAGTTTGCGTTCACCATTAGCGGACTCCCCGAACATGCGGCTTCAATGGCAGCGAGTGTTCCTACACACAACACACAACATTCCAGGCAATCTCGCGGCTGCAAAAGTACAGATTTCCGCTTCTGGAGTGTCAACATCCCCCGCTGTCTTCAGTCAAGGTTCAGCTGCCCAGAATCTCAACTACTCTGAGCACCTGCCTTTTTTTGCAGGTATATAAAGATACGTGCAGTCTCTGCAGAACAGAACATCATTTTCACACACGACGTTGTGGAGACACAAGTGGCGCAGGTGATAGCCTTCCGCACGGTCCACGGCACCACGTCATTTTTGGGAGTAAAACTACAGTTGAAAGGAACGAGAGAATATGAGAAGTGAGCGTGACCCCATCTCAAAATGCACGTTTCAAACCGCCGGAAGAGCAGCGACGGTAAGTGACAACCTGAAGTTGACACTGCCAGAGGAGGCATCAAACAATCTGATAGACCCTCAACTGCGGCTGTCAGCGTTCTCAGTGGATCCAATCTAATAAATCCACTGTATTCTGTCCAGCACCCAGTCAGACTTTAAATGGACCAGGGCCTCAGTTGGCACAGATTACCCCAGCATTCCTCAACAGGCCACTCAAACACAAGTAGAGGGTTGTACACACTGCTGCTGTTTCCCAAGTGAAGCAACCCAGTTTTGTTGTCGGTTTCTCCCCGTCAACATTTGACTGACTCCAGAAACGATCAGTCCCGACCAGTAAACTGCTGAGAGAGTGCGCCACTCACTTCAATGCAAATTATAGGCTTCCGTGTTCTGTGACAGGAATTAGTTTGGTCCGCCATCCAAAGTAGACCAGCATTTCGCTCTTCCGTCGCCCATCTGTTTCCATTAAAATCCATCATGACTCCAGCATGCATCCGAGTGAAAAATGACAACTCCAAGCAAACCCGCGGCTTCTAATATCAATCTAATGCAGCGATGGATCAAAAAGGTTCCCTGATGAGTTGTTTTCAGGTTCGACAGCATCATCTCCACTGTGGTCATTTGTGTCACTTTTGCCCACAAACACCAAGGCTTTCCCAAATCCAGTTGCTTCTTTCTTGCCAAGAAGGGCTTACACCAGCACACTGTTGAACTGAGATCAAAATTCCGCCTTCGGCGTCAATGGGTCACCATGGTGCGGTTTCCTGGGGTGGCATCTGCTCTATCTCGGGAACGCGCACACTGTTGTGACTCTTTTCGTTGCGAGTCAGTCAACGACGGAGCACATAATTCCACCAGCGTGCTTCATTCAGACCGGTGAGGGAGGATCTGCTTCCCCACGTGAGTCCCTAACACCACTAATTTGCGACGAGGAATCTGCGCTCCTCTCGGTGGGTCTCGTTAAAGTCGGGCAATTGAATAATCGTACGTAATGTGTTGAACAGCGCAGGTGGCTGTCGAGCTTCTCTATCGTTTTGCGTGAATAATAGATGAAGGGGACTCGTCTATGACGAATAACAACCTCACACAATCACCGAGCGATCATTGCCTTTTTCAGTTGTGTCTTCGACAAACGCGCAGAAAAGTTTTCCAAAGAAATCCAGATGTCCAGAAATGAGCTCTGAGGAAAACGACGTTTCTTCAGCTCTTGTCTCAGATTTTCGTGAGGCACGTGGACTCACAGCTGGATTTCTACAATCTGTTGCAAGCGACTCTGTGCTGGAAATCCAAGCTGCAATGAACCTTCATTTCAATGACTCAGACAAGCTGCACTGTACGTCACAAGTGTCCCAACAACTGATCACTGAACGTCTCACTGGAACGATTGTTCTGTTCAAGTTCGATCACAGCTTGTCCGTGAATGTTCCACTTCGTTTTGTTCTCATAATCTGGTGGAACACATCAGTCTTTATCCCAGCTCTGTAATTTCAGAATGAGTAAAAATGGCTTTGAATTTTTCACAGACAATGTTTCGTGACACGACATCCAGCGATGTACTCGTCAAGCTGCTCAACTCGGTCCACAGGCCCCACGTGATTTAACAATGTTCGGCACAGAGCCGGCGTGGCTGTGTTCAACGATTGTGGCGTTGAAACTATCGACGATATCCCCGAGTTTTCTCTGTTCAAAATTTCGAATCATGGAAGCAGAAGAGGCTGTCCCCAGGCGTGGAACTCTCACCTCTCCTGTCAAAGTCAGTTCATCTTGAGCGCCCAGTGACACAGTGACCATGTCAGTTATCTGCTCATAAACATCAATGTTTATCTGTGACATAACTGAGCTGCCCTGTCGGTGATCCCCTGTGATTGATGGTCCGCAACAGACCCGGCGCTCTCAAGCACCCGACAATGGTTTTCAGCTGAACCATGGAGGCTGAACGAACACGCGACTGTCACTTTTCGCTGAGGGGACGTCATTTTCAAACCTCCGAAAGGGTTTGACATGAGCAAATTGTAAAACATCGGAGAATACACGCACGGGTTTTGAGCTCCATAGGATCGAAAGTAAAAACAAGAACATTTGGCAGTGCAGACACGCGCCTTCTTGTTTCTGGCCGGCAAAAGTTCTTGCAAGAAACTGTAAGTGGACCCACCTCACCTGGACGCAAAACAAATTTCAACTGCGTGTGCTCCATATAAACAGAGTGTCTTGGGGTCCCAAAAGGATTGCGTTTCACCAAGTCTCGTGTCCTGTTCGCTGACAGACTGGTAGATTCTGCTTTCCTCCAGATCCTTCGTAGTTTTTGTGGTGTTCCGCCCTCGGAAGCAGAGAAACAAATCATTTGTCCGAAGACGAACTGACTCGCAAGACGAAAGACGTCAGCAAGTGTCATTCAGTGTGACTTGACACCAGTTCTGTCTGACTTCAGGGTCCAGAACCATTCCTGTGTCCTCCAATCAAGTTGACATCATGAACTTGACAGACGATGAACACTGGTTAAGAAAATGTTCGCATTTCCAGCACCTGCACAGGAGCACGGAACGGAGAGCTTCCTGCACTCCGCAAGTTGTTTTTCGTGTCCGAAGCACTGATGTAGCTTGGCAACACAAACCACTGACGACCGATCTTTTTTCTCTTCAGAGGCCACAGCATGCGACCCTTGCACGGTTCGAAAAATTTCACGTTTGCCATGTTGCAGGCTTACACAACAGTCTCAGCAACGATCACGCCTGTAAAACAAGAGGGTACGCCGAGAAATCCCGCGGTTTCACCAGGCCAACTTTATCGACACGAAAGTTGCACATTTTGGCCAAATTCTGAAAAGAAAGGTGGGGGAAGGGGGTTCCAACAGCACCACTGGGTCCTGAGTGCTCCTGTCAAAACCCTCCACCCCTGCTGGGGTGTACAGACCGCGGAACACAAAATCAGCGAACTCAAAAAGTCAACTGACATGTCCTGAAGACAGTTCGTCCAAATCGTGTCCACATTCAGATCCGATATCAGGGAAAAGAAACTGCTGCTGCTGTTTGCAGTGCACCACCATTTCTCTGGAGATGAGAAAGTCTTCAATTGCTCAAGAAATTGCACTTTCTGGCGCAGAAAACACGACTTGTTTGCTTTCTACTATTTTGCACAAGCTAATGACAAGACGTCATGTACGAAGCTTTCTTCACGACTCCACAAATACCAGGAGGGCGGCGCTTGATAGGGGAGGTCTTTCGTTAATGTGAGCGCGCATTTCATTGATGGATCAGCGGAGAAGAACTGTACATTCCGGCACCAGGATGGTTGGAACCAGCAAAAAGCAGTCGCATACCCCAACTCAGAAACAACTAAACCTTGCTGTCACAGATTCGACTCCAACAGTTTTGCGCAAAAAGTCGTTGCAGAATCGCGGAATTATGCTTCTCCACCACAAAAGCGCTTCATTTGAAGAGAGTGTCCACGATCTGGTTCACATGACCCACCCAATGCAACTGAACCACGCACCTGAGCGAAGGTTCAGACCATCTTGCTCCTTCTTTCGGAGTCTGGATCTCCTGGACAGAATAAAATCGCGCTGAGTCTGGAGACTGTCATTTCAGCCATCAGAACATGTTTGGTTTTCTTTGTTCAGTTTCAAAGTTTTTGTTGTTTTCTTTGTTCGAGTTCGAAAGCCCTGGTATCGCCCAACAGCTTCAGCCGCGACGCAGCGCGGGTTCCGCGCGGGCTGAGCTTTAGCCGCACTTTACCACTCTTCCTGATTGCTCCTGCTTCAGATATTCTGCACCCAGAAGCAGATTCCTCCAGGAAGCTTGCTCGAGGTTCACACTGTTGCTATTCCTGTTATGCAATCCTGATCATACACCTTGTGCTGATGTTGTACTGTCTGCTACTGTGCGTCGTACACCGCAAAATTATACCTCAGGAATTTTATTCACCATTTCGCCCACCCTGATGTTCAAGCCTTTGATTGTGGATCACGGTTGCTGTCACAAAAAGGTTGCGGTGAAGTGAATGGAAGTGGCAGAACTTGTATTGTGCACGTGTAGGCTTTTCACACTGGAAACAACCCAATCACAAAGCCTCACCCATATTGATGTAAAGTTTTTGTGGCACTTGAGATCAGCACACAAAAAACTAGACTTTCAAGTAGACAATCAGCCGCGGGCAGCGTACATAGGCAGGACAGCACTTGTCCCAATCCACCAATGCCCCAGTCAGCAATGTGTCTGAGATACTGCTAACCCGGACAATTTGGAAAATTTTTCTTTGCAGGGGGGGGG
>JAAUXT010034526.1_pt1 | contig 21255 bp, 21 predicted proteins | sample 7278171 | NCBI WGS metagenome assembly JAAUXT01 (sample SAMN14350112, study PRJNA611818) | marine sediment metagenome | isolation source: surface marine sediment (1.8m) | place: French Polynesia: Moorea | collected 2018-08 | reverse complement strand
CTGTGTGTGTGTGTCTCGTCCTCCCCGTCCACCCCCCCCCCCTGTCGCAGACTCTCTCTCTCTCTCTCTCTCTCTCTCTCTCTCTCTCTCTCTCTCTCTCTCTCTCTCTCTCTCTCTCTCCCTTCCCGATCTCTCTCTCTCTCTCTCTCTCTCTCTCTCTCCCACTTCCCACCAGTGACACATCCACATCGCATGCCACCCCGGCTCCCTCTCTGTTCTCCATGTTCTGATGTGAAATTTACATTTGGATTCAGACGCGCGGAACGGTTTGGGATCGATATGTAATCTCGCCTGACACGCACCTGCCGTTCGGGCCGCACACAACTCCACCGAAAAGGCTTTTCAAAGTCAACTGCGACTCCAGTTCTGTTTATCCTTTGCCGTGCAAGGCGAATGTTGGACTTTTTCACGAAATCACTACACTGTGGACAGACGGATAAAATATTGATCTAATTTTTTTGCTGGAATCATATTTGTGGCAATGTCTCTGTGTCACGAACCTGGAATTCGGTGGCGTGGAATTTTTGATTGAGATACAGCTGTGGCTGTGATTCATTTTGGGTTTCATGAAGTTGCTTCGGTCAGTCTGCCCCATCCGTGGAGCGTCCACAGAACCAACACTGAGAACTCTCACCAACTTTTTGGCATTCTCTATTCAAGAGCAACTTCACAAGAAATGACAAAGGACATGCAGAGACAACGAATTGCCCAAACACCTCACACACTCAACTGTTTTACAAGTTGACAACATCAAAACGTGTGAATCCATCTTCACGGGCCACGAAAAGACATTTGAAAAGTGGTGTGGCATCCCCCCAATGCCATCTATCTCGTTCATATACCTTTCCAGGGCAACATCGCATGGCAACCGTCGCAGCAGTGTCACGTGCACGTGCGTTGGCAACTGCTGCGTTGTGCTACTAAAGGTCAACGTTTTCTGGTGCACGGAGCGCCTCTTCCCTCCTCTCCCACAAGCTCCCTGACTCTTTGAAGTCGGATGAAGTTTGCTCGAGTTCCCTCGCTTCCCCGACGTCACAGGGCTGGAGCAAATCTGGAGCGAACCTGGGGCACGGCTTATGTTCCTCTCACACAAAATCCATCTCAACAGCAGAACAGATTTTAAAGGGCGAGAGCAACAACCTTTGGGTGACGACATTCGCACAGACATCCTGGCGGTCCGTGACATTTGGGAACAGTGAGCACACAGAAGGCACACATGTGCGTTTTGCGCTGTGGCGAGTGCAAGGTTCTGATTCAGTTATTTTGCGACTCCCTGTCGCTGTGTTGCTGACATTTGGCTTTCTTCGCAAATTCATTGACAGACAGACAGACACACAGACAGACAGACAGACAGACAGACAGACAGACAGACACACAGACAGACAGACTCACTCACTCACTCACTCACTCACTCACTCACTCACTCACTTCGCCATCTCCTATCTTTCTCTTTTGTTTCAAGGCCACAAACAACCTCGAGCGCCACTGCATTAACATGTTTCCCTGTTCGGATGACATTTACCGGCTGATCAATCAGAATCTCAATGGAGTATCAAACGTCTTGAGCCCGCGTCTTACGGCGTCTCACGGCGGATTTAATCATTCCATCAGTCACGAGCACAGGCAGAAAGGTGATTTCATATCGAGTCATTAGGACCGCACAATTGATTCGGATAAATCCCGCAGCGAACGCTTCAAGATTGATAAGAGGTCCCTGGGCCCGCAGGAGGCCGGGCGCGAGGTAGGCAGGTTCGGCAACGCGTCCCGTGACCGTCTCACGCTCACGTGCGGTCGCACATGTCGTTGCATTATCACGTGCGCGTATGAGAAAAAACACGTGAACAGCTGCAGTGGACACGTCGTGTGTTGCGTCCCCGTCTCCATGACGCATGGAGCGAGGAGTACGACGTCGTTTCCAGCGTGACCCGCCCGACGGGGACGTGACGCACGGCGCTTCCGTCGTGAACAGCGCGTGACGACATCGAGCAGCGCTTTTAGAAGCGCCTCAGCCCCCGGCGGTATTCATCGAGAGCTTCTGAGCATTTATTTCATTTTTAAATTGGGTTTCTTTGCATCTGTCTTCGTATGTTGTCATGGTGTATGCGAGGCTGAGACTTGGATAGGTCTGAGCGCCATGCAACAGTTGTGTGTATGTGTGTAAGTGTGTGTGTGTGTTGTGTCAGTGTGTGCGTGCGCGCGTTCACCACCGATGAGACCGTCTCTGTGTTGACGCTCGAAGGTCAGGAGACTGCGCGCATCAGCTGCCCAGCTTTCAACTCCCATGTTTGGGTACCTCGAAGTCAAACCAGGATTCCAACCAGGTTGGACCCTCCCTTCTCAATTGCTGGGTCTTTGACAGAATCGCTTTGGCTTGGATCTTGAGTCAGGTCATGATGGGCAGGGCAGCTCAGGTCACATAACACGCCAATTGCCCCCAGTTCTTGCACTGCAGGCATAAAATTCCCTTGCGCTTGTTACAAAGTTGTCAGTGTCCCTCAGGGGATCGCCCCCCCCCCGCGACCCACCGGTGGACCCGCCCCTGGGATCAGGGATGTCGCTCTCCGCACAGAAGCTGCAGTTAAAGTGGCTGCGCCTCGTCTCCCCATCTTCTGCGCCTCGCGTCGCGGAAATTTGAGCGCGGCGAACACAAGTTGTGCATCACGGAGCCATTCACTGCGCTCAGATTGCAGTTTCAAACTGCCGCGCAGAATTTCGGCTCCTGATTCCTCTGAAACTGTGCGCGGAGAGGGGGGGCAGGAGCGCTCAGGGCTGCTTCACACTGTGCGCATCACGCATGCGTCGCGTCCCATGGACGTCCAGGTCCATGAACGCTGCGTCACTACGTCGACGTAACCCTGAACAGGAACGCAACCTAAGACGCATCCAGCACAAAACAACCCTGAACAAGACCCTCACTTCTTGCATGAAGTTGAGTGGAAACTTCTCTCCCGGCGACGCGCGCCATTGATATTCATGGAGCGTTCAGGAGGCTCGCGTGCGCTCATTTATAAGGGCCGAGGAAACGCGAGGAATCTCCTCTATTTCATATGGTCACATTCATAGCAACTTTAACCCCTCGCCTGACATCTCATTCAGTCAGCGAGAAGTTTGATGAATGGCGCTGGGCTGCGGGTCGGTCTGAAGGAGACTCGGGTCTCAGTGCGTGGGGAGACGGCGCAGAGGCCGGCCCCGGGGCCTGAAACTGCGGGGCGAGAGCGTTCGTGCAGTCCTCTGCGTCCTTTGCTGCGAACCTCGGAGTTTTTGGTGTTCTCCCAGCAACGGTGTTCTTTGCCAAAAAGAAACACTCCCTGTGTGTGCTTGTGCTCATAGAAATGTCAATGACTCAATAATTTTGGACCACGAAGATCGCCTGCAGAAGACACACGTTTGTTGGAAACGAGTGTGTTCAGATTTGTGTGGACGGGTGTCGTGTGAACGGCACTTGTCTGTAACCGTATGACGAACCACAATCTCAAGAGAAACATACCCACGAAGAAACAGTACCCACGTTTCACACGTACCCACGCATTCTTTCGACGTTCAGTTTCAAGTCGAAAAAAGGTGCGTCCAAAGCACGGGTGCAAACAGTTTTTGGCTGCCCGTGAATTCTGTGTTTTTCTTCCCCAACTTCCCCTTCGCGTGGTGAAAAGTTGGTCTTATCTCGCAGCTCACTTGATTTCACAGCGAGCAGCCTCCAGTGGAAGAATTCAATGAATGTTAAATTGAATCCTCTCGGATCCAATTGTGAATGTTCAGAAGGTTAACTCGAGTCATGTCTTGTGATTCTACATGAATCAATATGGTCGGTCCGCAGTTTCTTCCCTCACCGAGGATTTGTCGGTTGAGCTCCCTCCCTCCCTCCCTCTCTGGCTCGATTCACACTGGATGCGTCACGCATCCATGTGATCGTACACAACAAATCAGCTCATTTGGGCCGAGCTAACGTTTCCTGGACAGAAAAAAATTGTGCTTGCATTGGTCCGACCAAAGTTGGTTGATTTTTGTCAAACACGGATCTTTGAGGTTTTATGGGCGAATTCAAAGGGGAAACACAGCAAACAGAACTGATCAGAGTGGCCATGTTGGAGTGTACACGCCAATGGGAGGGTGTCGAGTGGAACTTGTGACGCAGCACCTCAGGGGACAACAGCGCATGACGCATCCAGGGTGAGTCTGGCCTGAACTCTTCGCATCAACCCACGCAGAGTCCAAACAACGAACCGCAAACTGATTTCGGAGTTGATTACAACGGCGACACGACACCGTGAGTCACGCTCATCCAGAAACCAGCGTCAGCGCGAAATCCTTTGTGTTCCGTGTCTTTTGTTTTCGCTGCACTTTCGCAGGATCCAAATTGAGGTCAAAAAGGTCACATGAATTTTCGTCAGACAGTAACCACAGTGAGTCAAAACACATTTCCCATCCCTCTGGGAGCGAAAAATTAAATGAAGATTTACACGTTTCACGGTGGTTAATCCCAGAGCTGCAATCAATTGGCGCGGCACGTGCTTATTAAATTCGGAGGCCATTACACGTGATTGTCACTGCGTCGCACGACAGGACGCACTTCACGCGTGAAATCAGGCGAGAGACGCCGATGTTTTTCTCAAAAGTTTCTCAAGTCTTTTTCACCCAGGCTATGTGTGGCGCACAGCGTTTTTGCACGTTTTGACTTTGGTCGTTTTCCGCTCAAAGTACGAGTCGTAAAGCGACCAAACACGTGTTTTCTCGGCAAATCTCTTTGGAACAACCAGGGGTTATCCCACATGTGTGCAGACAGATTTTTGTGACGCTGGCGTCACAAATTTTGACACGCGGGCGTCAAATTTAACATGATGCCCAATGGAGAGCACCAAGAAAACAGCCCAGCACATTCCTGATGCGTGGGCATAAAATTTAACATGACACCCAAACAAATTCATTTTACGTTCAGCCTGAAATGACCTGCACACCTGATTGGTTTAGAGGGTGCCTGGCCATTTCAGGTTGTACCTGAAACCCAAAGACATGCACAGGTATTTGTCCATTTCAGCTGAGACCTGATCCTGCAAACACAGGTGACTGACCGGTTCTGATCAACCTGAAATGGCCTGGTACTCAAGGCTCCAAATGGCCCGTAGGTGGAACAACTCCGCGACTCACCGCTTCGTTCCACGGAGCGGCGCACATACGGAGAGATTTGCCCGGCTCTGCGCATTAGCCAGTCAAATGGAAGGGGAAGATAAGCAGCAACGGCCTCTCAGATCCAGATTAGGGGAAAATGTGGTGAGCATCGGGAAAAAAAAACAACCACCAAAACGAGGGGCAGAAATGTTCTCATGATGGATGTGTCCATCCAAACAAGTGTTCTGGTCTGTGATGGAAAAATACAGCGTTTCTTTTTTTCCTGGGGTTTGTGCAAAGTCAAATTCGAATGGGCAAAACTGCTGTCCATGCATGATATGGAACGCCTTCTCGTCCCTTATTCCCAACTGAAGGTACGGGCAAACAGACGGAGAGACACCGACCTAGAACATTTCCCTCTCAGCTCTTGTCGCAACAGTTTCTCTGAAAAAGTTTCACAATGTGGGCAGACTTGCACGCGCTTTTTAACAAACAATCAGGACTACAGTTCCACACGTGTTTTCGGCCTCAAAGAATTCGATCTCCCCATGTCTCATGTCACTCAGTCAGTGGAGTACTCACCACACTCCCGCACACACCCCGCTCCATGGTGCACGCCTCTGCATCAAAGAAGCGTCCCTTCGCACCGTCGCTCCGTCGCGTCCTTGGCACGGTTCTCAGGTTGTGCGCGCGCAGGTACCGACGTTCCCATGGCGACCTCCGGCAGAACTCGAGTTTTGCCTGTGAAGGGAGTGGGGTGTGAAGTGGTGAGTACACACACTGGAGAAAGAGGCATGTAACGTGGAAACTGCGACATGCTCGACGTGTCTTTGATCGATTTGGCCACAAGTGTGTTGTCTGATCATTTTCGCTTGTTGATGGTTTCCCTACATCATCGTGTGTGTGTGTGTGTGTGTGTGTGTGTGTGTGTGTGTGTGTGTGTGTGTGAGTGTGTGTGTGGTTTTGTGCGTCCATGCGTGTGTATGCGTTAAATGTTGTATGTGCGCGACTTTTGGTTCGGTGTTCCACGCACACACTGGTTCCTCCTTTTTCATTTTCTCGTGTGTCATGCGCAACGTGTTCACGTGTTCGTCTCTGGATCAACTCACTAGAGTCTCTTTCTGAACTTTTCTGATCGCGGTGCAAAACTGTTTTATTTGACAGGCCTTTCCCCTCACAGTCTGAAAACGCACGACACAAAGAGCGTTCTCTGACGTAATTCATCCACTCAGAGACCAAGCGGAGGGGAATCAGAGCCGTCTCAACACATTTGAACTGCAGTGCAAAACACACGCAGCTCACATCAGAAGCAGCAAAAATAACATCTGTGTCATTCAACGTCAGCGGAAGCGGGGATTGCGATCGAAATTGCTTCGCGCAGGAGTGGGGCCATTGCTCGGTTTATTTGACTGTAATCTTAATCCCACTGCAGAGGGGGCACTGCGGACCGACTTCACACTGGGTGCGCCACGCGTGGATCTATCTGAAGCCAATCACACCAAGAGTGGACGAAGCGTTCATTGACTTGTCGCCTCCAGCAGGGGGCGCCGCATCACGCCTACACACGACGCATGGCACGCCCAGTGTGGGCGAGACCCAGCTCGCCTCCAGTGTGAACGCGGCCTCACCTCGGGAGGGCTAATGGGCACCGAGAGTGACATTCGCATGTTGTAATACAATCGAGATAAAGCGCCGAGCCGCACGGTTGATCGCCCCTCATGTCAACCCGCGTCAATCGGCCAGTTACATTAGTTTGAGCGCCACGTCTGCTCGGTTGTGACTTCTGACTGCACAGCTGTGTGTGTGTGTGTGTGTGTGTGTGTGTGTGTGTGTGTGTTGTGTGCGTGCGTGTTGTGTGCGTGCGTGTGTGTGCGTCAGCTTGAAGCGACCACTTGGGCCTGAGCCCTTCCAGAGCACAACCACTTGTGTCAAAATCATCGGTCGGCTGCGCCCTATGCGTGTGTCCATGTGTGTCGCTGCACACCCAGGTTGTCTTCAGACCATTTGACAAAGACAAAGACAGACAAACAGATGCGAACACTGCACACACACACACACACACACACACACACACACACACACACACACACACACACACACACACACACACGGTATCGACAAGGATACGGGGGTGGTCATTTCAACCCTTGGCAAAACCAACGCGAGTGGTTTCCTTCGGCTCCCGCGAAACGAGACGAGTTTTCTTTCTGCAATCTCCCGAGGCTGAAAAACAGTTTTTGATTTCGCTGTTGTCTTTCCCGTTTTGACGCCTCCCTCCGGAGAGAAAATTACATCTTTTAATTAAAACCCAATCGACGCAAATTTCAGAAGGAATTAATTCGCTCCAGAAAACCAAGTGAGAAAAACAAAACAAAAAGCGTCCCTACAGCGGAGACACACACTAATCAATGTGCGCCTGAGCAGAGGCTCCGCTCGAGTCTTGATTCCAAATTGAATTTCGCGTGTGTCTATTTTGTCGAAATTCCAATGAAGGGTGAAGTGATCGGGTTAGTGACGCCCGGAACAAAGGAATTTGCTGTGACGTGCTCGCGTGTGTGCGTGCGGAGGAGGGTTGTTTTTGCGCTCTGCCCACCCCCTCCTTGGGGTTGTTTTTGCGCTGTTCCCTCCCATTGCGCTGCGGTACGGTTCTTCTTGTTTTCGAACCAAGCGACGCAGATGGAACTCTCCCACCGCGTCAAGTCAAAAATCAAACATCAGATGTGACTTTTCATTGTTTCAATTTTTGTCATTACCCCACCCAGATCTATTTCCATCAGGATCATCTCGACATCAGGTTCAGAACCTGTTGTTTTTGCTGCGCACTGTTCCGTGATCTTTGATTCAAAGGTTCCTGTCCCGGAAGTCCCTCAACATGTTCAGCGCCGCGACTGGGCGACGCGACGCGACGCGTGTCCTCAGAGGCTCAGTCCCGGAAGTCCTTCAACATGTTTCGCGTCAGTCGCGCTGTTCGCGATTTCGCTCATCGCTTGAACAACGAGTCGCGCGATTTCGCTTCGGCTGGACACGCTTCAGATGTTCAGTCTGAGGTGAATCTAGGATCTGGTTAGAAATAGGAGCGCCTGAAACCCGATAGGGAGCCCAACAATGACCTTTGTGTTGGCAAATGAAGAAACTTTTGAGCATGCGGTAGAAGATTGAGTGGGGCGGGGGTTGTAAATTTCTTTGGATGGTTCAAGGGTGGACTCCCATCTCCCTCCCTGGATCTGTGTGCAGCACAGGAACCACGGCACAAAATCGGTGGAAGGAGGCAGATTTTTCTTGAATGCACTGCAGGAGCAGACTCCATGCAAACCCCCTGGATCCGGCCCCTGGATCGGGCCTCGGACTCGCCGTACCTCGCCGCACGCTCTATCTCATCTTCTCAGCGCGGGGACGCTTTATCGACGCGCACAGCTCAGTGAATCTGATGAAGACAGAGATCAATTCGGCAAAGCTCGCAGAATTATCGCGAGGAAATCGTATTTGGGTCTGTGTTTGTTTGAAGACGACGGGCGGGCGGGCGGGCGGCACCAAACCTTGCACACAGCCGTGGAGGACGCTCCAACTGATCCAGAAACGGGTTAAAGGGGGGCGACTTCAGTTTCGTCCGGCGACCCGTCCTCAGAGGCTCAGTCCCGGAAGTCCCTCAGCATGTTTTGCTCAGCCGCGCAATTTCGCTCCCCGCTTGAACAACAACGAGTCGCGCGTTATCGCTTCGGCTGGACACGCTTCGCTGCGTCCGCCTCAAAATGTTCAGCGCGGCGACTGGGCGATGCGACGCATCCTCAAAGGCTGAGGCCCGGAAGTCCCTCAACATGTTTGGGGTGAAGCGCACGATTTCGCTCACAAAAAGCGTCGCGCGATTTCGCTTCGGCTGGACACGCTTCGCTGCGTCCGCCTCAAAATGTTCAGTGCCGCGATGGGGCAACGCGATGCGATGCATCCTCAGAGGCTCAGTCCCGGAAGTCCCTCAACATGTTTGGCATCAAGCGCGCGATATTGCTCCCCGCTTGTTGAGAGTCGCGCGATTTCGCTTCGGCTGGACACGCTGTTGGTGGGTCATAAGTACCCGGTGTCAAAATATAACTGTGTACTTTCCACTCAATGATTGTCGGCGTGAAAACTGCCCAAAGATGAGGGTCAAAAGGTCAACATGTGCTTTGTCACTTTGGTCTGAACAGCACACCATTCAGGTTCAATGAAATTTGTTTGAAAGATTTTAAATCTACTGTTTGAAAGATTTCAAAAGTGTAGATTTGAAATCAAAACTCTTGAAAGTTCTTCAAAACTTTTGGTAGAAAAAAGCAGCTCTGGAGGAAATTCAAAATAATAGAGAACCTGAATAGTATATTATTTGGAGTACCACATGTTGACTTTTAACCCTCATCTTTGGGCACTTTCCTCTCAACGATCATCCTCAGGAATCAAAAAGCCCCGTGGGTACTTCTGACAACCGGGGCATTCTGACACTCCAACAACGCTTCGCTGCAACCATCTCAACATGTTCAGCGCCGCTATGGGGCAACGCAACGCGTCTCTGTTTCCTCCGAGGCTCAGGCCCGGAAGTCCCTCAACATGATTGGCATCAGGCGCGGGATGCTCGCCGCATGTTGAGAGTCGCGCGATTCGTCCTTGCGCGACACGCTTCGCTGCGTCCGCCTCAACATGTTCAGCGCCGCGTCGCGTCTCTGTCGCGACGCTCGGTGATTGACAGGTCGCGGAATCTCAAATTCGGGTTTGAAAAACTAGCTCCCCAGCCCCTGGATCCTCTGGAAGAACGCCGTGTTTGGTCGTGATCCGCCCTCGAATCCCCCTCCAATCCACCGTGAGACGGAGATAAGAAAGTAAAAATTGGGTCACACGTCCTTGAAGTGGGATCCCTTCCAAGAAAGAAAACAGCGCGTTTGTGAATGGATGACGGAAGGAAACACCTTGAATGCCGTGTTTGCATGATGGCCGTCCCTGCCGCCGCGCTCGCGTGGCCATTATCCAGATTAAAATCTTTTCAAAGGGTCTCTGCTTCATCCACAAAGAGCTCGTACATGAAATTTCATGCGTCTACAAAATGTTCAGATTTTGTCGACATGCACGAAGTCTTTGCACGCATTTGGGAATTAGCGATTTTTTACTGGCCCATTCCAGGCCAGGTTCACACTGAATGCGGCCGGCGTTGCAGCCTGGATGAGATTCTTTGTGTCGACTTTGCCTAAAATGTTTTTTTTCGGTCAGCTTTCCAAACTTCGAGTCAATCAGCTCAGTCGGCCACCCGATTGGAACTCGCTGAAAACGATTTCTCCTTTCATTGGTTCTGTGCTCAGAAAAAGAAGCGGCAGGAAATACTGAGAGACCAACCTTGCTTTGTCGGACATCCACTGAGTATGACTGTGGTTCTGAGAATAGATTTTAATCGAATTGAGCGACACCAAGTACGAGGTTCTCGCATCCAAACATTGTGAGACTTATCATGATCAGCAACGAAGCCAATTGCATGGCCTGTCTGCACTGAGAAGGTGAATGAAATCAGTTGTCTCGAATCAACCACTCGTGTCCTTCCAGGCCTATCGTGAACATGACCATTCTCACTTTGGTTGGATAGAATATTTACAAAAATGTAAAGTTTAGACATCAGGCGCTGGGTCTTGCGTCCCCACCCAACTCGCAGAGACGCGCTCGGTGTGCACCGGGCCTGCAGCCTCTCTTCTGCACAGTTGTTCAGGAGCTGATCAATTGTGACAGAGGCCCAAATTGCAGTCTTTCCAGCATCGAGCAATAATCACGCGCGGGGCCCGCGCGCTAAAAGCTGATTGAAACGGCAACACGCGAGCGAGGCGACCGGACGGAGGGACGAGCGCCCGAGACCCGCGTCATCGCAGAATCACATGTGCAGTATGTGAGGATTAACACTGGAGCTTGGAGTGGTTTCGTGTGTGTGTGTGTGTGTGTGTGTGTGTGTGTGTGTGTGTGTGTTTGCAGAAGTGGGTGGATCCAACCTTCGATCAAGAAGGGCTCAGGTTGCAAGTGCACCCAGCTCTGACGGCTTTAGAAAGAGAAAAATAGGCCAACGAGTGTTTTTTTGTGGGGTGTTATTTTTTGGATGTCCGGGCCCCCAAATATTTACACTCTCTACCACTCCTGGAGAAAATGTTTTCAGATGAGAATCGAGGCACCCAGCTGTGCGCAAACGGAATCTCAAGATTCAAGAGCTGTCCGCAAACAGAAACTCAAGAAACGCGACTCCTCGCTTTGCTATCCACAAACAGAAACTGGAGCAAGGCGACTCCCCACTGCGCGCAAACAGAAACTCTAGTCCGCATTTCCGTCCCCCGCACCACTCCGTCTGCCACCTCGGGTCGGAATCTGAAATCGCAGACCCCCGGCCGTCACTGCGCAGTCGTGACATCCTGTCGTCGAGGCGCGTCCAGTTGCGTGACGCCCGTTCCACGTCGGGTCAGGTGCACCTCTCAGCTCCAGCGAGTCCGGAATCGGGACTGGAAGGGGCTAGAGATCCTCTATGGAGAGGCCTCACTTGGTGTGTGTGTGTGTGTGTGTGTTGAAAATTATGATTGTGCGAAATTGGTTTGGTGGAGAAGTTGGTCCTGCACATTCTGCACGTGTTCCCTGTGAGCTCACGTGCCATGCGTCTTCCCATCACGCTTGCTACAACTGCCTAACGTCACGGCCAACAGTCAGGCAAAGCAAAGTCAAAGTGCCTTGACGGGGAAATACACTCGGTGGGTCCCCTATTTCGAGGCGTCGGATTCCGCGGCCTCAGCGCTGTATTCTAGGCACCACAGCCCGTCTCATTTGAAGATTAATAAAACAAGCCCAGAGTTGTTGTCAAACGGCCGCAGCAGCAGCTGCCGGGCATGCGAATGTCACTCGGAGTGGCTATTACCGGTGGAACCCCGGACGGAATCCGCTTAGACCCCGGATTAAGATTACTGTGAAATCATTCGTGTAATGGGCGCCGCTCCCACCTCGGCCCCTCTCTTCCTCTGTCCACCGGTGGCGCTGCTTGGGCCCAAAGTTCGTTCGCCCCTCTGGGGTAGAACCAAGGCCCCGAGAGTCCAAGGAGACCAGAACCTTTGAAGATCTGCAGGTCCGGTTGACGCTAAGAGGCAGCGGCTTGCGTTGTGCCGCAGAGTCAACGCAGCATTTACCCACAGTGTGGCGTCTGACATACATACAGAACAAGTCTGTGCGTTCAAGACGAAGTTTCCCTGGGACCATGGACACAGGTTGGGTCCTCCCGACGTAGAGAGGGGGACGCAGAAACAACGTAGCTTTGACTTGCAGACCTGCAAGATACAAGAGGTGAACCCGTGCTGCGTCCAACATGCAGAACAAGCCTGAGCGTTCCAAGACGCAGGTTCCAGGGTCCCAGGGACGCAGGTTGGTTTCTCCCTCGGCGGTGCGCGGGACTCCTCCTCACGCTTCATTACGCACTCTCCATCTCGAGCCGTAATCGTCGCATGCAGCGCGACAGTCAGTCTCAGGCATCTAAATTAAATCAATTACAATTGACTAATCACTGTGAGAATCATAATTCATCACATCTTTGCCGCCGCACAGATAAAGTCATTAGCAATATTGATCTGCGGAGGAGGACGCTTCTGTTTCTGTGGGTGGGTGGGGGGATTTGGTGGTGGGGGGGGGGTCGCATTTCGCTCCCCTCATGAAACGACTTGCAAAATAGAGGGGCGGTGAAGTTGAGCACGAACTAAATTTTGACAGTGGCAAGACTTCTACATGAAAGTTTGAAAAATCTGATACAAACAAAAGTGTCACTGTCGTGTCCACAACAGCCAGAACAAACCCATTGAGGGTCAATGTTTGAGACAGGTCCAATCAAGTTCAAAAGCGACAAGGGGTGATGACCTGGAGTTGCCACAGGAACTCGTCATCGGTCGGCACAGCGCGAATTCCTCCTGCATGGAGAAACGCATCGCGTCCGTCTGGGCACAAGAACCAAGAGGAGGAGCCACAACCTGGCCCATTTTTCGTGGCGTAATAGACAATTTGCACCGTGAGATCAGCGAGGTAAATGACTTGTTGTCGCGGGTCAAGGGGGTCCCAGACCCAATGCCCAATGTGTTCGGTAGAAGCATCCAATGTGAATCGATGCTTGCGTGTATGTGAGAGTGAAAGAAGGCCACATGAGTGTGCATGTTTACATGAGTGGGTATGTGTGTTTCTGTGTGTGCACGTGCCTGACTGTGTGTATGTGTGTTCTTGTTGGGTGTTTTTCTTGTGTGTGTGTGTGTGTGTGTGTTCCGATCAGTGTGACTTTCGCATCAAATTGCGTGTGAAATTGAGAATGAGAATGCAACACACTTGGGCTCTCGACGTTTTGAGATTCGGTTTTGGAGAGAGGGTTGTTGCTTTTTGATGGAGTGCGTTATTTCTGAAAGGAAAGAGGCCCCATTATGGGAGAGGAGGGAGGCGCACGCAGGGGTTGTGGCAGCCGCGGCAGGACGCTGCGAACTCTGCTTCTGAAACACGGCTGATTATCAGGATGAGCCAAGAACACACGTCACAGAAGAGGCGAGATCCAGGATTTGGTCAAGGTTGGCTGGGGACCCCTGAGGGCCCCGACTCAACTTTGAAAATATTGATAAGCAAGCTGGTGGCACCTGCGACATGTTTCTGCCTGAAAGGGGCTTGACTGACTTCTTCGGCGATCTTGTGTGTTTATGTGTGTGCATGTGCGTGTGTGTGTTTGGGGTGGGGACTCTGGGACCCTGGATCCACCCTTGAGGAAACCACGAGGCCTCGGGAAACACTGACGCAAACACGGGTGGGAAGGTTGGTTGGTGGCTGGGCAGAAGGGTGGGTGGCTGTCAACCGTTGAAGCCCGAGCATTCTGCTCTGCAATTTCCACTTCCTGTGCAGTTCCACGGAACAAACAACCCGTTTCCCCCAAACCGCAGCGCGAGTGTCGTGTTGCACTATCGCTCATCGCACAGGCATTAGTCGTACCCGTGTAGTTAGGCTGACAAGCCAATGCGAGTCATCAGCCCGATCACGAGAAGATTACACACTGCTACCAGTGTAATCATCAAACTTCTGCTCCCAGAAAAAAAAAGCTGTTTCAGCTAAATTGGAATCCAGGGCAACTCTGCTATTAAATCCCGGATAGTCTTGAGCAGAGCACTTGGAGAGGCAGATCTCTAAATTGGATGACAGATATGTGAGTCGGTTTTATGGATATTAGTTGGGCAGTGTTGGAGCCCGATACAGCGCAGTTTCCCCGCAGTCCCCGAGGGGCGCTCAAGACATGCCGCGCGCACTTTAATTTTGAAGGCTCCTTTCATTATCTATGCATTGCCTCGATTCGTTCCGGAAATCTTTCCTCCGCTGCGCATTTGGCTCGGCGGAGGGAGGTAGCGATAATAAAGTGACCCGATTACTCCATGTAATTGAGCGAAGAACTCCGTCTTTTGCAAGCGCGAATCTCGGAAAAGTGATGAACATTGCGGACTTGCAGTGTTACAGGGCATGGTGCACACAACTTGGGTCAGGCGCTTGGTTGAGGCGTGGTCTGTTTCACCCTGGAAGCGTCAGACGTTCCAACCCCGCGTGTGTCGCCCTCTGTCGGAGTGAGGCTGACGTTTCGGCCCATGCAGAAGCGAGACTCTTGGTCCAAACGGGTGTGAGTTCACAATATTTTCAGTGGGGCCTGAACGCCAGAAAACGGCAAATACTGGGTTGCGTTCTGTACTCGGGTGCTATTTGTACAGACAGGGATGCGATGGAAGCGCAAAGCGATAACGCTCTGGCATCGTATTCGTGGATGCACCGCCTGTTTTCCCGCCCGTTCTGAAGACGCAAGAGCGCCCGCCCGGACCCACCACCCAAGGAGCCAACGATCAGCCCCCCCCCCCAGTCCGCCCGCGCCAAAGACGCACGCCGGCGCCCGCCCAGCCGTCCGCCCGGACCAGCCGCCCACCCGTCACTCCACCCGATGACCAAATCTGAGCCGCGCCCAACGACGATGACGACTGTCAAACACCAAGAAATGAATCCCGGGGGATCGGCTTCATATTGACAGTGTCTCCCCCACCGCGGCGGCCTCTCTATGTCAATACACTGTAATTACAGTCTCAGTGCCGCTGAAAAGAGCTCTTAATTCACAGACGTCTCAGCAAAGATTGGATGCGACACGACTTCCCTGCGCGAGTCATAAGTCGCTGAAAGGGAGCCGGGGTGGGTTCTATTGAGTCGGGTGTTGACGCGGGATCGGTGCGAATTGCGCGGAGATCTGAGGGGGAGAGGAGGAGGCTGTGAGAGGAGGAAACGGAGAGGCAAGATTCAGGTGTCTCCATCTGAACACGCACACGCCCACGTAAGCACGTACACCTGATGTACTGCCACACCCACACCCACCTCCAGTCTGGATGGAGTCTGGCAATCTTTTGCCATGTCTTGAGCAACCCCTCCATGGAGAACACGCATTCCCGATGGGTGCTGACCAATACTGCCCAGACCCACTGCTTCCTGCCCCAGCACAGACCCCTCCCGGAGCTCCTCTCCGAACGCTCAGCCGGTTTCGCATTCAGCCACACCTTTGGTGTTTTGACCCGTGCGCCTCACTCCTTCCAGACTCTGGTGTCTGGCCCAAGCCTTCTCCTGTCGCACTTTCCCTCCCGTGCCCATCCCAGGCCACAGGGTCTTGATCAGTGAGACACACTCCTCTCAGAATCAACGCCTCCATTGTTGCGCCGTTTCACCATCCCAACGCCACCCGTCACCCCTTACACACACACACACACACACACACACACACACACACACACACACACACACCTTATTCCGGATGGTTCCCTTCAGTGTCTGCCGTCTCGCCCATCCCGTCCCCATCCCCTTCCCACCCGCCCCGATCCCGGGGGCTTGACCCCTGTGACCCGGTCCTCTCCGTCTCGGCTGCACCGGCCGCGCCGCCGGCCAGACGTCCAATTACCTGGGGATGATCGCCCGGCCGACGTTGCTTCACCCTGAACACTTCACCGCTGCCCGAAGCCTAGTTCACGCTGGACGCGTCTTGCGTTGTGTTTTGCAAGTTGAGTGCATGTTTTTTTTTCAATTCAGTTGCACAACACTACATCCCTGATCTCCAACCTCTTTTCTGAAGCTGTTCTTTCCATCCAGTGTCACCCAGTGTCACAAACGCAAAGAAAAGCAAATGAATACAAGCATTGTGTACTCGACTTTTACACATGAAGCTGAGTTCAGACCAAGCATGAGAGACAGTCCAAACCTTTGACTGGTTTTGTGGTCAAATACCAGAGTGGCCACCCACTTCCAAGCAAAGAGTCGCACATGAGTGGTCCATGTGTGTGTGCTTGCCTTCACACACACACACACACACACACACACACACACACACACAATACGATGGTGAGCGTGTCGCTTCATGCGTGAGCCCAGCGTTGTTGCGCCACTGCTGCCAAAGCGTCAAGGTGAATTTTTCCCGTCCTTCCTTTTGTATTGAGTGTATACACGTGCTGAATTTATCCGAAAATAATTTTCAAAGTTACGTAATTTTTGGAAGCTATGTTTGACGCACTTGAAACTCAGCTTTGGCCTTTCATGTTTCGCAAAACTTTTTGTCGTAACAAAAACTTCTTCAGACGGACACACCCACATACGGACTCACACACTCTTTCACGAACACGTCGACACACACACTGACACACTGATACACACCCAACACACGTACCGACAGAAACCCTCTCACATCCCACTGCGTACCCAGGCACCAATACACAACACAAACACACACACACACACACCAATGCACAACACACACACACACACACACACACACACAAACACACACCCCTGACACGCAGGTTGAATGGCGCACAAACAGAGACAATTAAACACGTCTGGATCTGTGCACACAGAAAGGGGCCTGGGGCGGAAGCTGCAAGAGAAATCAAGAGAGCCTGGGCACGTTCCACAAAAACAAATCCTGTGAGTTTGGAGACAGTTTACGAGAGCAAATCTTGGGGTCTGGGGCTTGATCCAATATGGGCCAATCCTGTGCGCGCAGGTCCTGTCCCCAAGAATGGAATCTGGGGCCTGGGGCCTGGGGCCTGGGGCCTGGGGCTCGGCCCAGCACTGGACACTGGGGACCATTCCTTTCGTATGTTAATTCTGCGAAAGTTGACATTGCCTTCCTCTGGTTCTTCCAGTGGGGTTCCACTTGTGCTTGGCCAAATGCTGAATCTGTCCCAGTCTGTGTACAGCCAAGTGCGTCAAAGGCAAAAAGACGTTCCCCGCCGGCTTCCATTCTTCTCTCACCGTCTGATTTCAGTGGTGCCTCCTCCCGTTCAACTTACGCGGCGGCGGCGGCGGCGGCGGCGGCGGCGGCGGCAGCGTCTTCACGTGGCGTCTCTCCTTGAGGACCGATGTGGACCGGGGTGCACCGTGTTTACATACGGCTTGATTGCCTATTAAACGTTTCTATCGGGAGACGAACCTCTCGAGCGTCTGTTTTCACTCACTGTTTTGACAAGGCGGACGTCAGGGCAAGGATGGTGAGGCGTTGGCCTGAAAAAGAGACACCCTCCTCCGCGCCCATAGAAAGTCGCAGGAGGAATAACGCCATGAAGTTCAAAGCATGAAAAGCTTATGTGGAGAGGAGTGAAATGTCGTCTTCACGTCACGACAGAGGCAAATTGAAACATAATAACCCCCGCCTTTTATCCCTACGCACCTTTTCATACGAAGCGAAGCCCTGAGATGTGTCGGAATTGTGCGTCTGTTTATGGAGCGATAATTGGAGCTGGGATTGCGTCTCCGCTGCCCGGATCACGGCGGTTCTGTGGGTAATTTTACCTTGAGAAATTCCACTGATGGGGAGGAGAGACGCGCAACAAAGGGATGAGAGAAGTTCTCAGTGGATGCGGCTCCTAATCCGTGTTGGAGGATGTTTGTCATTGTCTCGACGTCAGAGTTAAGGGGATTTGTGTGCGCGCGTGAGTGTGTGTGTGCAGTGTGTGTCCGTGTGAGAGAGAGAGTGTGTATGTCTGTGTGAGTGTGAGGATGGGTGGTGCGCGTGTGTGTCTGTGTGTGCTTTTGAGCGCGTGCGCGCACGTGTGTGCTTGTCTGTGAATGTATGTGTGTGTGTGCTTGTGTGAGGATGGGTGGTATGCATGCGTGTGTGTGAGTGCGTGTGAGTTCATGAGTGCGTGCTCGCATGTGTGTGTGAAAGTGTGAGTGTGTGTCAGCATGTGCGTGTGCGTTTCTTGAGCGCACTGCGCCATTTCCGTTCGTGTGCCGTGCTCACTCCATCTCCATCTCCATCTGAGGCTGGTTCTGAGAACCAGGCAAACTGGGGAAGACGGACCGCGGCGGGCAGAGAGCATGATAAACCAGTGCGCCGAGTGCCATTGAGATTCCATGTCGATACCGACTCCAGATCATTTCCAACGTGCGAACGCAAAAAGGGTCGCCAAACGACATTGTTTATGTTCGTGTGATCAGAATGGACGAGATAAGTGAGATCTAATTGCTGTGTTGTAAGCAAGTTATGTCACTGGTATCCGTGCCTGTTTATCTTGAATTTATGCGATTTTTTCCTGAAGGGTCGGGGCTTTGCGGGAAATGTGCTTTCCATTTAATATGAGGAGGAGATATAAATATTGGGCCAATCTGAAGGCATTAATCATGATTGAAATAGAATGGAGGTGAGTTTTGCATCGCATTGATGCTGATTAGCCATAGATCAAGTTCAATCGCGTCTCTCGGAGCCTCGGGCGCTTCCCGCACGGAGGGTCAGCGCCGTTTCACACCGCGCGCGTCGTGCGCAGCGTCCAGGCGCGACGCGTCCAGGCGCGACGTCGCGTCACGTCATGTCGCCTCCCTGTGCTGTATTCGTGCGCGGCGTCCCTGCGCTGCCTCACGCCTCCCTGTGCGACGCAGCGTCGCGTCGCGTCACCTCAGCGACGCAGCGTCGTGACACCTGCGCAGAGACGCTGCGTGTGCGCGACGCGTCCGACGTGAAGCGGGCCCGGGACGCAGGGAGCGCGGCTGTATTCGCAGGGGCTGCGTCTCGTTGGGCGGGATAATCAAGGGCCGGAATGGGAGTCTTAGCCGTGAGAAAGGCAACTAGTGGAGATTTATGATCACCGGGCGCCTCCGACGTGAAAGGGACGGGGACCTGGGGGCCCGGCACCCGGACCGGCACCCGCCCGCGCTTTTCAAAAGAAACGTCCCGTTACAATGGGTATTTTTCACGGAATAAATCTAATAAAGTTTGAGTTTGCATCGAAAATGGTTGGAGTGGACACTTGGATGGGGTGGTGGGCGCTGGGGGGTCCCTGGGACTGATTGAATAAAGTAATCAAGGGGGACAAGAGGGCGGCCTTGATTGGGCCCGTGTTGGGATTGCACTTGCTAATAACACTTCCCTTCACCGGTGTAACAAAAAGCCCATGGGCTGCGCGCCGCGCGGAGATACCGGAACACAATGGCAGCGGAGGCTCGCTGTTCATTCGCAGATACCACCACCGTAAAGCGTCCAGGTCCCATTCAGAGCGCGGCTCACACTGGGTGCGTCACGGCTTTGCGTTGCGTTTCAGGTCGCTGATGCATGACAGCAGTGACCTTGAATTTTACACAGAGATTAACAGGGATTTGACGTGTGACGCATGCAGTGTGCACCTCGCCCCTGACGACACAGCGGCCAATTTTCACTGGCGCAACGTTTGACGCATCCGTCGCAAATTGAACCTGACGCTGAATGTGCAGTGGGTGGGTCAGTGGGCGCTGCGTCTTCGCGTGCTGCGCAGTTGCCATTGACTTGCGCATCCGCTGTGAACCTGGCCCAGAAGCGTGGAGGTTCTCCGAGTAGCGCCGTGTGGAGGGAGGGAGGCTCGGGCCGTGATAAGGAACGCCGCCTCCGCCGCCACCACCGCCGCTGCCGCTGCTCCATTCACGGACACGCGCCCCCGCCACTGATATAGCAATCATCGTGTGTATGGAGAGCTGCCGCTATTTGTCATCGGGTGTCAGTGAGAAGGGGTCGAGAATGGACTCATCGATTTGCCAGTTTTTAGCTTTTTGACAGGTTATTGATTGGGTCGTGGAAGGGAGGAGATGGGCAGGCGAGCGGGATGGGGAGGGGGCAGGCGAGCGGGCAGTGGCTGGGGTGAACGCAGGATGGGGTAGGCAGAGGGGTCAGGGGGCTGGGCAGAAATGTAGGGGTCGAAACTGGCGCAAGCAGGGATGGGGGGACTGCTGGGTACGGGGATGGGGGAAGCGAGAATGGGAAGGGAGCGGGCGGGGACAGGGACAGGGACAGTGGGCAGGGATGGGGAGGGGTGGCGGGCGGGTGGGGCGAGGGTGGGAAGGCAGGCAGGCAGGGACGGGGAGGGGCAGAGTCAGCGAGGACGGCGGGTGTGGGAACGGCAGGCTCGTGTTGTGCCAGCGTCATCCCCCGTAATCAACTCAGATCGAGACAAAACGCAGAGCCTCCCATTCCCCACAAACCCATTCACATGAGAACTCTAAATTTAGCAGCGGGGTCAGCTCAAAAAGCACCTCCCTCCTATTTCCAGCACAGCATAAGGGGGGCTGTGGGTGCGTGCGCGCGGCTGCCGCAGACCTCCTCTCCACACAGGGTAATGCAACACGGAACGACCCGCTTCATTCGCTTCTGATGATGTCCGCAGATGTATTAAGGGGACATTCAATAAAAATGGAAATGGGCCCTTTGATAAATTGTGCATTCCTGGGCGGAGGTGGGGAACATACATCACAACAGACACCTTCAGCTCGCCATCTCTGCACAAGGCCAAGTTCACGCTGGGTGCGTCGTACATTGCGTCCAGGTCACGCGTTGCGTGTCCGCTCACGTCAATGAGTAAGGACCAGGCTGAGCGACGAAGCTCTCATAGCGAGACACGTGCGCGACGCATGCTGAGTGAACTCGGTCCAACGCGTGTTTTGACCAGCTGCAGTGAAGCGAAGCGAAGGATTCGGGCGCGAAGAACCGCGGAGAGTGATCCAGACGCTGATCTGGAGAGGAACTATGAGGACCAGGGTCCAGAGGAGGACCAGGGTCCAGAGAAGGACCAGGGTCCAGAGGAGGACCAGGGTCCTCAGGAGGACCAGGGTCCAGAGGAGGACCAGGGTCCAGAGGAG
>JAAUXT010117120.1_pt1 | contig 21260 bp, 23 predicted proteins | sample 7278171 | NCBI WGS metagenome assembly JAAUXT01 (sample SAMN14350112, study PRJNA611818) | marine sediment metagenome | isolation source: surface marine sediment (1.8m) | place: French Polynesia: Moorea | collected 2018-08 | reverse complement strand
CTCATTTCCGGACGCAAGGAAAGTTCACAACCGACTGCGATGGATCGGTAAGACACGAAAAATGGCAGGAACCAGCGGGAACTCTTTCAATGGCTCTTACCGCGTACAGCACTATTTTCCAGAAATGTGCAGGTTATGATGGTCCAGTTGATCCCTGATTGAAACTTAGAAGCCACGTCCCTTTCCTGATCTTGTGTGAGTTTCCTGAACATTTTGTCAAGTTGTATTCTGTTCTTGCCATGATATTCACCTTGTAACTTGATATAAACTGCGGCTCCATTACGTTTTATAAAGTTTCCTTCAAACAAACAATTTGAAATGAGACCTTTGGAGCTGTTTGAGACCAATATTCCCCGGCCTTTGTTGTTTGTAAAGTTTGTGTTTTGAAATATTCCAACACTTTCTTTGTACAAGACAACACTTTATCCCAGTGGAAATGCGTTTTCAGAAAATAGACAATTGGTTACCAAGACAGAACTTCCAACACTCTTAATCAACCCATGTTCAACCATTGAGGAGTTCCAAGTTATCCCTTTGTGTTGAAAAAATGCATTAGAAATGAAAGCGCAGCTATTGACTTCAATGCTGGACTTGTTCCAGACTTGAATGAGGCAATCTTCCGAAATGGTTTTGATAAATGTGACATTGGTGAAGTGAATGATTCCTGGAATAGCCTGCAAAAAACTTCCACCAGAATAAAGCTCGGTGTGCAATGATGTGAAAAACACTGTACTACTTTTGACTGTTACAAAGGCTTCATTTCTGGGGATATTTGTTTGAAAACATGAACAGTTGACCACAACTGCGGTTGCATATTCAATGTCCAGTTGTCCAAGTCTACTTTGCCTGATTTGTAACTTTTTCTCTTCCATGGGATTCACTCCATAAAAATAAAACCTGAGCAATTTCATGTTACTGTTAACAAAATTAAAATTGACTCCTTCTGAAGCCCAAAGTGATTGATTGAAATAAGTGTCAGTGACAGTGATACTGATGTTCAATCCAGATTCTTTAGATGTACACAGAAATCTGGAGCTCCTGAAAGATTGGCATTTTCTCTGCAAATGACATAGCATACCATTCAATATATTTCTGTTTGAATTTGGCCTGTATTGGTAGTAAGTCTTTTGCAAGCAACAACTTACCATGACATCATCATCAATCAACAGTGATTTATCAGTGCTCAATGCCAACCCTCTTTTGGGAGGCTGACCATAGTAAGAATGAACCACATGTTGCAGGGAAAAACAAGCTGAGTCAGCAGAGTCTCCACAGTTCTTTGTGTCAGAACCATTGTGTGAAATGTGGACAACTGTGAATGTGTTTCCACTTGGCATGGGAATAACTACAGAAAAAAATAGCCAAAATTTCCCAATTGGTGTCAATGAAGAAACAAAACAAGGGAACCAAACAACATCAACATTGCACAACATTTACCTGTTTGACACGGCACATAACCCTCAATCTTCTGGCATTCACCCTCAGAAAATTGTGCAATGAAAACAATCACAATCAACTCCCACCAGCAAAGCATGACTCAGTCAAACCAGCAAACAAGCTGAAAAGGAAAATACGCAAATGAAATTCCAGGCAGTGACGTTTCAGAAAATTGTGATCCACATAAAACACCTCGCAGCCTCTCTCGAAACTGCTCAGAAACTCTGCTATGCTGACCTCCAGGGAAACTGTGCCCGGCATCACCTCTGAACCTTTGCGTAGGATCTTCAAACTCCAGGTGCACTGCCAAACAGTAGGTTTACATTGTTGTGTGTGTCACCTTCATGAAAGGTACATCTTCAGGGCAGATTTGTGTTGTGTCTGCACTGCGTTATATTTCAACCTTTTCTCCGTGTTTTCAGGAGTGTGTTGTGTGACTCACCCAAACGCAGTAAACTTTGAAAGCATCTCATTCAAACCAGAAGCACGAATCGTCGCGCCACAAAATTCCCCAGCCTCAAACTTCCTCAATGGAATTTTCCATGTTGTGTGTGGGGAATCATGTGACGGGGTTTGTACCTCTGTTTATGCAGCCTTGTGACACCACAAATAATTTATCAATGAAACCACGGGACTTCCCAGACCACAGCGTGCAACTTCGGACTGAAACTCAAATGGCGCAGCCCTTTCTGGACTGGTTCAACCACATGCTGCGATTTTCTATACATGGTCCCGCAAGGAGCCTGGGGCCTGTTCGATTGGACCGCAAGTTTCGGGTAGAGTTTACACCTGTTTGCGATGGCAATTTGCATGCAGTCTGTTTCGTATGGATCTGTTCGATTGCTTGCACACCAACCCGCACCAACCGCAAACATGCGGTGAGTTTCGGGTCAATCAAACAGGCCCTTGGTCCAAAATTCTCCACATCCGCAGCCAGCAAACCTCGAGTCATTTGTGGTATCATGTCTGAAAGTATTACGCTGGCTCAGAAAGCTTCTGCGACCAATTGTTGTTGGTTGGTTTGCACCTTTGCGAGTGGTACCAAAATTGCACAGGGAATTCTCGAACCCAGCAAATTGCAAGAAAGTTGTTCAAAAAAAGCGAAAAAGCGTATTCCCGAGTCATGTGGTGCATGGGAAAAAAGTTTTGGCGCATGATGCTTGACTCACCACAATTTCCTTGTTCAGAAACTTCCTTATTGGGGATTTTCGCATTGGAACGTGGACGCTGAATTGCCCCGGTTGGGTTTCGTGCCCGTGTGTTGAGTCTAAATGGCGTGACAGTTTTCTTTCAAAAGCCGAAATTCTCTGCGGTTGCGAGTTTGCGATGCGAAGTACGTGTGGCGACTTTACTTGCGTTACTCGCACAAGACAGATGGTCACACCTGACAGTTCTGTATATGGTGCACCAATTGCACGCACAAAACAGAAGCTCAACACATTTTCCTGCATGTTTGCAAACAACTGATGCGCCGTTGTTGTGGCATATTTTGCACCAGAAGCAGTGATCTCCCCGGTGTGAGAGCCAAAACCACACATGTATCATGACAGGATCTTCAGATTGGCCGAAATTCTCCTCCGCCTTGTTGATATTGCAATCTAGGGAAAATGTTTCATGTCCGATCATGGTCTGCGGCACAGTGGGTAGAAAAGAAGACACAAGTTAGAGTCAGGATAGAGATTATTTCCCCTCTACAGTATTTACGTCACGATGGCACCTCACTTTTCGAAGGAGATAAGCTCGCCAATTCAGAACATCCTTCCTACTCGTAGTTTCAAATATCATCTGGAATAAATATATAACCTGCTGTACACATCTGCACCACTTCTCCTGATACAAAGTCACTCACCAAGCACAAGTTTGGTCTGGAATCAAAGAGTATCCCTCCCTCATGAGTACAATTTGAAACTGCCATTGTCTATCTGGGTAACAGAGGCATTCCCCCAGTTTCAAAGTCCCACCCTCCTTCACTGTCAGTATCACTGCTCTCTTCCTGGCCCCACTGGATTTCTTTCTGGTCAAACATCTCCAGCTGGGAATTTTTCCTCTTTTGTGCCACAGATATTTCAAAATCTTCTGGATTCTTCTTGTCTTTGAAAATATGTTGAGAACCAAAACCTTCCAGTGAGGAATTAGACAACAGAGCACCCTCTTCAGCAAGAAACACTTCAGTGCCTTCATTCAGATGACCACCTTTGGCCTTTCTGGCACTTGGAAGTTCTTTCACTGCATATCCAACTGCTCCCTCAAGCTGACCATCAGTACCAGAAGAGTCAACTTCATGTAAGTCTGGTTCATGATGCACATCTACAACAGCTACGCATGGACTTTCAGCCCCAGTCTCAGACTCTTCAGTCTCCTGATCAGGTGGTCCTACAAACCTTTCACCAATGTTTGTGACACTAAAGACTGATCCACTGGAACTGGAATAACTACTTGATTCTTCCTCCATTTCTTCACTGGACTCACTGTCTATCAGAACAAATCTTAATGATTTCCTGTGAAGGGTTTTCCTCAGTCTATCTTCAATTTCTCTCAAATTCTGTACTTCGTGTTTCCTCAGGTCAATATTTGGAATGTTTCGCTGTTTCTTGTGATGCCTTGACACTTTGAGAGGCGCTTTTCTCTTGTCCATCACTGCATCTGTGTCATATTCCGTGGCATCTCTTTGTTTGGCGTGTTTTCTCGGTTTACATCTTCTCTTTCTCCTTGTTTCCATGTGCTCTTGTGGTTTCTTGAGCTTTGGAATATTTTCCTCTTTCCTTTGAACTTGCCCATTTTCAGGCTCGACTTGTTGGATATTTCGCGGTTGTGTTCCCAATTTTGCATCCTTTATTCTCCTTGCAATTGTCTCCACATGACTAATTGGCTCATTGTTGGTTACCTCTTGGTTGGCATTGTCTTTCAGTTTGCATAGAGGAACTCTGGGCATTGCATAATGCAGTCTTTTTCTTAAATTTTGCTGAAAATCAATGGCTGGTAGTAACCAAGGGAAAATGCCAGAAATAGTTGCTTTTATTGTTCTGAAGTGTCAAACACTCACCTCATCTTTGCAGTCCAAATAAGTGTGACTCTCAACATACATCCTCAGATCTGCATCTTTGATATGTTTTGGACTTACATTGTCAAGCATAAGTGGGATCAGATATTTCCTTTTCTCTTGAATCATTTTCTCATGTGCAATGTGAAATTCCATCAAAAACCAACCAGCATCAACAGAGTTTCTGGAAACAGATTTGTATTTGCTTTGGGTGTTTGTGTTTTCCTTTCATTGAAGGTTTCTGCATTCAGCACCAATGAATTGTAAACAGCAACATTCTTTACCTAGATACTATCATAATCATTCTTCTGCTGTGGTTGATGGCAGCTTCAATATTAGCTGGAATTGATTCACCAACCAGAAAATCTCTCTCATGAAAACACAGTTTGTAGCCCAATTCTACCTCCAAATATCTTTGAACTTGGTGTTTCATAAACCTTTTGTCCCTGTGACTGTAGAACAGAACACATTATGTCAGGCAATGTCCTAGAACAAACCAACAAAGGATTTGCAGAAACCATTCCTACCTGTAAGCAATAAATGCATCAAACTCCAGGTCAGCAACATTTTCTGGCTCATCATCATTCACCAAGACATTAAATCTCATAAACAGCAAAAATTTGATGGCTTCCCATTTTCTGTTGATAACAAAAATCACAGCAACCACCACAACAACTGAACATCCAATGAATATTCCAATCCACACTGGGAAATCCAAACAGCCCAATGATTTCCGGTTCAGACTGACTATGGGAGTTCCTGTGTGTGAGAAAACAGAAATTTAGCTCATATTTCAAGCAAACATAATGGCTGAAAACTGAGCAGATCAACTCGCCATATTTGTGCACCATTTGCTACAAATGTTGGTTGCCATCCCCAAAGCTTACCTTTCCAATGGCCTGGTCCACATGTTATATTTTTTCTGTCCCTCACATTTGTGACATTCAGCAGCCAGTCTCTCATCCACATCATGTCACAGTTGCATTCAAAAGGATTGTTTGACAGCCAAATTGTGGTTTTGCTGGGAGTTTGCCAGAAATGTGAGACCTGTGTTAAAGCATTTCCTTTCAAGTTGAGGGAGTCAGTATTCAAAAATAAAGTCTCCAATACACTGTCACTTATGTGTCTGATATTGTTATTTTCAAAGTCAAAGTGTATGATATTGGCCAGTTTCTTTTGAATGTTATCCAAGACTTCCAATTTATTTCCAGTCATGATAAGCTGCTGTGTTCTTGGTAGAAGTTCTTGTGGCAACTGCACCATGTTGTTGTGACTGCAGTCCATAGTGTTTGCTCCGTGATAAAGAGAATAATAACACAAGCAGCCATGCAGGCAGGGCAAAGGAAATACTGAAATGGAAGAACTTGTTTGAACAACCAAGAATATCATCCATGAAAACAAATGACAATTGATTATCAAAGCCCACATTTTGATATTTGTTGACAGAGCAAGTTGTTTGTGCCTCATCCAGCCATACACTCTTAGATTTCTACAGAATACAAACCTGAAGCAAACTGGGACAGTTCTTTATTGAAACTGATCCCTTCAGGCACATAAAATATTTTTGGCATGGACTTATTGTGCAGAAATTCACTGTCAATTTGCTGGATTGCCTTGTTCCTGAACTGGTAGAATGTTTTCCATAAATATACTGTGGCTGGCTGCAATTGTGTTTTCAGTGCAATAATTGTTCGAAAAGATGAGTAACCAGCTGAAGCTGGTGCACAGAAGGTATTGTTGTAAAATCTCAAGTCCATTGTGTCCTTTGTACTGGCACGAATGAGGGTTGGGTAGACAGAAGCAGTATTGTTTGCAAAGAAACAGCTTTGAATCATTGTATTGCTATTATGCAACCACATTGCAGACCCAGTAGGAGCCTTATTTTCAACAAAAATTGTGTCTGCCACAACAAGTTGAGATGTGTAGCTGAGAGTTGCTATAGCTCCTCCAAGAACACCATTGTTTCTGAGAAATGAGCAGTTGTGTACAACTCCACTGGCAGCATTCAAAATCATTCCTCCTCCTCCTTTGTTTTCAATGAAAGAAACAAGCACCAGAACCACATTTGTAGCCTGTTCAACAAACAGAGAGCCAGCATGATTTGGTTGAAGAAAATATCTATCAAAATTGTTCCTTTGAAGTTTGGTCAGCATCATGGTCAGCACAGACATTTTCCCACTGAAGTAAATGGCACTTCCTACAGGGCCAACATTGTCCTGAAATTCACTGGATGAAACATTCACTGATGTGCCATTTATATACAGTGCACCTTCCCTGAACACTCTGTTTCCTCTGAAGGTACAGTTTTCCAAATTGTATTTTGCTGTACTGTAGCTTGTGGTGGATACTGCACCACCAGCAATGGCGCTGTTGTTGTAAAAATCGCAACTGTGCAAAAGGCTTTCAGCAAATGCTTGTATGTGCAAAGCTCCTCCCTTGTAAGCAGCCGCATTATTTCTGAATGAGCAGTGAGTGAAATGTACACTGCTGTTGTCACTAACAAAAAAGCAGCCGCCCCCTTTCTTCACAGATTGGTCCCTGCAGAAAACAGAAAGCACATGTTCTGACAACAAGCAACTGATCAGAGGCCACAACATTTCAGTTCAAAGACTTCTCTATGGTCTCAAAACAAGACTCACATGAACTCTGCACCTTGGAGGAACCCTGCACTGTTGTTTTCAAAAGAGCAGAACTTCATGACAACACTGATGGTGTCTTCCCCATAGATTCCTCCTCCACTTGTAGCTACATTGCTGGCAAAGCTTGTGCCTACAACACTGATCTGGGAATCTGAACCTTGGAGAAGTAACCCTCCACCAGATGTGTTGGCAGTGTTGAAAACAAAATGACTGTTTACAATTTTTCCAGAGCAAAAAGACACTGCCCCTCCTTTGTCACCCTTATTGGCTTCAAATGTACATTGTTGAATCAGTACTTGTACATTATAATCAGCCTTGATTGCTCCACCTTGATTTGATACACATTGCTGGAAGGTAGAGGTGGAGATGGACAGCAACATTTTCCCACTTTTTGAATAACTGGACTGTATGTGACATATGGCACCACCAATGGACATCAGTACTTTTACAGCTTGATTTCCAGTGAAAACTGAAGAAGAAATGAATAATGACCCATCCATTGCTGCTATTGCACCACCAAAGTAAGCCTCATTTCCATCAAATATGCTTTTGTCAATTTTTGTTTCACATCTCAATAAGGTAATTGCACCACCATAGCCCTGTTGCATCACAGGAGAATACTCTGTGGCTGAGTTATTTGTAAAATTGTTCTTCTGCAAAGCAAGAGACACATTTTCCATGAGAATTGCACCACCATTTCCAGCAGTGTTTCCGACAAAAGTGCAGGAAAGAATTTTACATTTTGCTGAAGTGAGTGACTGTGTGTCAAATACAGAAAATGCATTTTTGATCATCCTATCAAGGTAAATATTGCTGTCTGCACTTGTGTTTCTGTTGGTGTGGGTGTTTGTCTTGTTCTGATTGTCATCTGCCAATTTTACAGCAATGGCTGCTCCAAATGTTGCAGAATTTCTGTGGAAAAGGGAGTTTGTGATGAGGATATTTGAGCTGTTTTCCACATGTACACCTCTGCCTTTGTTGTCTTCAAACCTGCACTTTTGAATCACAGCAATACTTCCATGAAGAATACCAACTGTCCCACCATGAAAGATTGTGTTCTCTAAAAACAATGAATTGGTTGCAATGGTCATTCCACTTGTGATTCTTATCAAGTTATGAACTTTTGTATCAGGAGTTATTTGGTTGTTTTTGAAGCAAGAGTTGTTGATTGCTGCATTGGAACCTTCACAATTAATCAACACATTATCATTGGAGACAAATGTGCAATTTTGAAAATCCAGGAATGATTCCTGCACCGCATGTATCAGTGAAGCTGTTGACTCAGATCTGATGAACAATACATTTGCCATGTGAACAAATCCTGATGTAACATGCAGAAAAACTCCACCATAAAAATGTTTTGTGTGAAGGGAAATGATTGACACCTTGCTATTGTTCACTTTCAGGTATGTTTTATTCCTTGAGATGTTTGCACCAATTGATGAGCAGTTGTCCAGTCTTGCATTTGCATTGTTGAGATAGAGAACCCCAATTTGACTTTGCACAACAACCAATTGAGTTTTTGATGTCCGACCATTTGAGCTAAACACCAGAAATTTCATGTCAGAATTGACAAAATGGAAATTTATATCAATTGCAGACCAAACAGATTGATTGAAATGTGCACCACTGACACTGATAATGATATCTTTTCCTTCTTCTGTCGAGCCAAATGACAAATTGGAACCACTGATAGCTTCACATTTTCTCTGCAAGGAAATGCAAATGCAAAAACTCAATTTGTTGGTTTGTTTGTTTGTTTTGCACAATTGCAACAAGAAGAAAAATTTATGCTCACCATTAAGTTCTTATCAATCAGAAGGGACTTGTCAGTCATTATTTTTAGGCCTGTTTTTGGAGGCTTGTCATAGTAATTCATCAAAGTTTGGAAGATACTGAAACAAGCTGAATCCACAGATTTTCCACAATGTCTGGAGTCTGCTCCATCGTGTGATATGTACAAAACAACAAAGGCTGTTCCATTGGGTGGTGGGAGAACTGTTGAGACAACCAAAAGCAGTGAATCGCACGCAAAAAAAGGAGAATTTTTTCAGCAGCCGGCAATGTAAAATATAAAATCACCACAGTATATATTTGTATACCTGTTTGACATGGCACATAACCATCAATTGTCTGCGATTTGGCAACAACACAAACACAGACACAGAATAGAAGAGTAAACGGCCCCAAGTACGGCTTCATCGTTCAGTCAATGAGCCTGAAAACTGGTATTGAAGACAAGAAAATTCAATGAGCATTTCTCTGGTGATCACACAAAAAATACAGAGGTGAAACACGATTTGTCAAAAGGAGACAAAACGCACACAACCTGTACAAGCGTGATTCTTGGCCAGGTCGTTTGGGTTGAAGTTTGTATCTGGCGAGCAAAAAGGGCCGGGGAAAAAATCCCGCCCCCAAAAAAAACGGAGGAAACGACTCCCGCTCCGCTCCCCCTGCAAAACTTTTGTTTTGTTCCTCCACTCAACCAAGAAATTACTCACCGCTGCTCACCAGTACCCGACAACGATGCGTCTCGAATCATCTGAGATCCTCAACCTACCGATATTTGTCTGAGTGCCCCACGAATTATAATATCTTCAAATTATCCAGATTTTCCTTCAAACGTCCCAACAAACACCTCACGAGGAAAATGTCGACATTTCAATATGAGTCATCACAACAACATCCTCTTTCCGCAAAACATCGAGAATTATTCAAAATCTTCCTCATTGCAGATTTTTCCATAAAAGGCGAATCTTGGTCCTCCGTGTTTGAAATGCGCTGTTCCAAATTGAAGCAATGTTTGAGTTTCAGTAATCTCTCTCCCATATTCACGCCATGGGGATTTCCTTGATCGTGCACGCAGAGGTCACGCTTTTTGGGGCACTGACTGTAGTGTTGCTGTTTGAGGGTGTTGCCCTGTCTTTGCGGTTCGGTGACTTCCATTGACAGAGCCCCACTTCGGTCTTGAGGGTGCTGAGAGAGAGCCTCTATCGCTGTGTGTGCGGGTTTGTGAGTGCGAGTCTGTGGTGAACCAAACTCTCGCACGGTTTCACATGTGCAGTTAACCCCCACAAGGCGGTCTACACACAAGTGTGAAGACGGGGTGTTTCGCTCTCAGTGTGGGCTCAAGGGCAAGCTCAATGGCAACACAAAATTCTTTCCATTTTGTGGCAAAATTTTCATTTTTTTGTCAAAAGTGCCCAGGGAAAAGATAGCAATACTTCTGCTTTAACCAAATAAGTTGAAAAAATCTCAAAAAATGTTTCAGGAAAAAGTTTTCTTTTTGTTAAAAAAAATTGGTGGCAAAATCTGTGCAAACTGTATTTCTGATCAGGTTTGAGTTGCAATTGGTGGTGAGTATTTGGGGTCAACACCAGAACATCTTTGTGTGTTTTGTGCAGACATACATGTGGTATGTTCACTCTGAAAATCTCCATCTTTTCTCCGCCAAGCAAACTTCCCTGCAATCATGTTCTGGTGACACATTTAAATTTGGTAACAGAGAGGGTGCCCATGAGGGTTGTGTCCATTTTTCCTTAACCCAAGGGAATCTGGCCATATTTTTTTTTCTGAAAGCTCACAGCCATGGGAGAGATACTATTGGTGCCCTACTTGAGACAAAGTCTTGCCTCTAACCAAAACAACATGGTAAACAAACTTTTTTGGACGCCAGCAGAAATGTATCACAGGCAAGAACTAAGAAAAGAACAAGGTTAAAAGCAGGTTGGGCCTTTCTTCACTGTGCACCAGGTATTCAAAGACAGTCAAACATGTTTACTTCTGATTTGTAAACATTGAGACCCAAATCACAACTTCCAACTGATTCAAACAGCTTCTTCTGATGTTGTCTCATTGAGTCATCACTTGGTCCCATCTGTTCCTGTTTCACCTGGAGGAGGGACTTTCACTAGAAACACCTGCTTTGGAACTGGCCACGTTTATTTCTGACAGAATTTTTTCTTCAAAAGCAACAAAGAATGTATTTGTTTGATGACAATTACTGTTTGTGAGTGACAACTATTCATTCTTTTTTGCCTGTGCATGACATGGTTGACAAAATTGAAACAAAAACAAATGGTTGCACAGGAAGACAAATACAAAAGCATTTGGTCACATTTGAAAGACAAAATAGGAATTCCATCAATTCTAATATTTTTTTTTCGAACAGCAAATACACAAAGTTGACAGCGAATCACCCTTTTGATATGAAATAATTTATCTGGGAAGCAGAGGCATTCCCCCAGTTTCAAAATCCCACCCACCTTCACTGTCACTACTCTCTTCTTCACCCCATTGGATCATTTTCTCTTCATTGAAGTCTGTAATGTTTGCAATGAAATGTTCACCTTTCTCTTCTTTGTTTGTGTTAACTTTTTGCTTGTTGTGAAGTCTCCCAATCCAGTCTTGAACAAATTCAGATGTCTTGAAGTGATCAGACTCAGGTAAAGATTCAGAAGTCATGTGATCACTTGCAGGCATTTCAAAGACCTCACCAGGATGTGAAGTTTGTTCCCAGGTAAAATCTTCCTCCCTCACCCCACCCACAGCCCCTTCAAGCTCAGCTTCATCCCCACCTGTGGCAAATTCATTGTGGATATCTGCAGTGACCTCAAACATGTCAGGCCCATCAGTTGTGGAGCCAACCTCTCCCTGTGGCATTTCATTGTGACCTTCTATGTTAGTTTCACCCTCAGACTCTGAAAAACAACTTGAATCAGTGTCCTCAACAGAAGATGTTTGATCACTTGAGTCACTTTCTCCACCCATGCTCATGTTTTCTGCGTCATCTGGAATTGATAGATCACAACTTTGTCTTCTTTCCAGTTTGGCATTCTGAATTCTTTTTGCAATGGTGTCAACATGAGATCTGCTTTCATCATTGAATATTTCGTGCGTGTTGTGAATGTTGGGCTTCAATTTATGCAGAGGAACTCTGGGCATGGCGTAATGCAGTCTTTTCTTCATATTTTCCTGCAAAACAACAAACTTGATTCAAAAGTTATTTTTAAGAGGCAAATGTACTTGTACACAAGGACAGCATTTGTCTTGAATACCCTGTTCTTGGTGCTCAGATATGTGTGGCTTTCAATGTACATCCTGAGGTCAGCATCTTTCAGCTTATTCACTTTGACATTGTTGAGTAAGATTGGGATCAGATACTTTTTTCTTCCTTTGATCATTTGCTCATGTGCAATATGAAATTCCATCAAAAACCAACCAGCATCAACAGAGTTTCTGAAAATGAATAATTATCAACAACTTGGGCAAGCAGTTCAACTTTCATGCTGCAATATTCCTGTAAACAAGAACCAACCTTGAAATGATCATAATCATTCTCCTGCTGTGGTTTATTGCAGCCTCAATATTGGCTGGGATGGATTCTCCAACTAGAAAATCTCGTTCATGAAAACATGCTGTGTACCCCAATTCTTTTTCTAGGTAGTGCAGAACATGTTTCTTCATAAACTTCTTGTCCTTATGTCTGGGTAAGTGAGAGAGTTTGCAACAGAAACAATACAAACATGTGATGTAGTTCTGCCTCTGAATGTCTGTTAGAGGAAACAAAGAGCACACAACAATTGGACCCATCATATTTTGATCATTTTCAAATGACTCACCTGTAAGCAATGAAAACATCAAAGTCCATCTCATCCACATTTTCAGGCCCATCATCATGGATCAATATTTTAAATTTCATGAACAGGAAAAACTTGATGGCTTCCCATTTTCTATTGACAACAATTATTGCAGAGACAATAGCCACCAGAACAATTGCAGTGACAATTGCAATCCAGCTGGGGAAACTGATGCAGCCCATTTTAGTTCTGTCCAAGTGATGGATTGCTGTTCCTGAAAGAAGTTATCCCAATTTATGTAAATTACAAGTTGATCAACCACATTATTACATTTTGGTGGAACACTTACCATTCCATTTACCACCACTACAGGTTGTATTTTCTTTGTCCATCACATTTGTGGCATTTTGCAGCCAGTTGCTCATCCACATCATGTCACAATTACATTCATATGGGTTGTTACCAAGCCAAAGTTTTGCCTGGAATTCTAGTGTTTGTAGAAGTGTTGAAATTCTAGACATCTTGTTGTCATTCAATCTCACAGCACTCCTGTTCATCACCAACATCTTCAATGTTCCTTCAGAAATTTGCCTGATGTTGCATCTTTGTAAGTTGAGATTTGTGATTTCAGAAGGAACATCATTGATGGAAAGAAATTGTAAGTTGTTGCCTGTCATAATTAAATGGTCAGTTCTTGGCAGAATTTCCGCTGGTAAACTTGTCAGGTTGTTGTTGCTGCAGTTCACCGTGTTGGCTGCAGTGTCCACAGAATAGAAACAATGGCATCCATCCAAGCAGGGCAATGGAAACACTGAAATTAAAACAACAACCAAATGTATTTTAACTGGAATGCATGCGACAAGGGTTGTTTGTTGTTCTCTGTGAAGTGCTGAAGGGGAATAGCAAGCCAACTTACATGAAGCAAACTGTGAAACTTCTGTTGTGAGATTGACATTGCCCTCAACATATACGAATGAATAAGATGAATTGTTTATCACGTTTTGGTCCACCAAAAATGAACTGTTGCTGGTTGTGTTGTACATTGTTCTCCAAACTTCAAAGGTAAGTGAGACAGTCCTTGGTGAAGGTCTCACAATGTAGAACATGCTGTGCACCATTTGGTGAGTTTTGTTTCTTACAAAAACTGTGTCATAAGTTTTTATATCAACAACATCTGCATGAATCATTGCAATGCAGATCTGAGATAAGGCTGAAACATTTCCCTCCAGAAATGTGCAGTTTTGTATGAGGGTCAGTTTGTTGCTCAGGTACATGTCAGTCCCAAGGGGACCTTGGTTTCCAAAGAATGTTGTTCTTGTAATGAGGAGCAGTGTTGAGTGTGTTGATATAAAAATAGCACCCGCATTATTTCCTTGGTTGTTTCCAAACAAGCAACTGTGTATCTCCCCTTTTCCCTGTTTCAATATCAGTGCTCCCCCAACCTTGTTGTCCAAAAATTGAACTCTTTTGAGAATAATAGTGGCTGAATAGGCAACAATTGCACTTCCCAAAGATGATTGTTGAACATAATTTGTTCCATAGTTTGTTTTGGAAAAGTTGCTTTGAGTGATATGAATTGTATGTTTTCCTTCAATATGTATTGCGCCACCAACTGGGGATGCATTTTCCAAAAAATCACTGTTGGAAATTGTCATTGAGGTGCCATTGATGTACATTGCACCTGCAAAACCTGTTGCTGCATTTGCCTTGAAAGTGCAGTTGTGCACCACTACGTTTTTGCCACCCATGTCACAAACTATAGCTCCACCAACTGCTGATGTATTATTTTCAAACAAACAATGATTGATCTCCACACGCACTGTCATGCCAATGAGAATTGCTCCTCCTTTGACCCCAACAGAATTGTTGCTGAAGGAACAGTGAAGTAAATGGACAGAGGAACTGAAAATTGCCAATGCACCACCTGATCCTATGTACGATATTATTCTGCAAAACAAGAAACAAAAGTGTGAAAAATAATTTTAGAAGAACGAAAACAGAGGAGGGGACTGGCGAAATGGTTTAGGAAAGTGATACAACACAACAAGATGCGTGGAAAGATAAAATCTTCTTTTGCAAGTCTGATTTTGTCAGGTTGCATTCTTACCCGACACCGCACGTGTTGTTATGAAACAAACAGAAGGTGCACAAAAGGTCATTTGTTCCCATAACAGCTCCTCCTCCTGATGCTGTGTTGTGAGTGAAGTTGGTATGAGATATGACAGTCTGATTGAAAAAGTATACAGCTCCTCCAGAATCTCTTGCATAGTTTGCTTCAAACAAGCAGTTGGTGATGTTTCCACTGTGAAAAGACATTCCTCCTGCCTCTCTGGCTCTATTTCTCTTGAATGTAGATTCTTCAATTTTTGTCGAGACAACAATATCTGCTAAAATAGCTCCTCCCATCCCCAATGCCTCATTTTCATCAAACATGCATTTTGAAACTGACAAAGTGACATGTGTGGTGCCTTCTTTATTCTGTACTCCAATAGCTCCACCACTTGCCATGTTTATCTTGACAGCCAGATTTTTGGAGAAAACACAAGACTGAATTGACACAGACCTGTTGCTAGCAAACAATGCACCCCCATAAATTGCACTGTTTCCATCAAAGACACATTCCTCAATGTTGATTGGGCTGTTGTGAGCAAAGACAGCTCCTCCTGCACTCGAGATGTTATTTTTGGCAGAGTTGTTCAGAAACAAATTTCCTTTCATGATCAGAGATATGTTATCAGCTCGAATGGCTCCACCTCTGTCTGCTGTGTTGTTGACAAAAGTACAATTGTGAATCAACTGTTCTGGTATAATTAGAAGAGGCATGAAGTACCTGTCAACAAAAGTTCTAATGGCATCAAGTTCCTTTTTGTCTGGATAGTGTGTCTTCCTCCTGTGAACAAATGGCTGGTGATGACTATCCAGGTGTGCACTGTATGAGTCCATGAAAATTGCACCACCATATTTTGCAGTATTGCCAACAAATGAAGACGTACTGATATCAACATCAAGGCTATTGTGTATTGACATTGTTCCACCTTCGTTCCAGACAAATCTGGACCCCTTAATTTTGATTGCCCCATGAGCAACATACAGCGCAGCTCCAACAGCTGACCTCTTACTGTTGCCCTCGAATGTAGAATTTTGGATTGTTGCAACACTGTTGACAATGAAACAAACTGCCCCCACATCAGCGATTGCATTTTTGAGAAAAAGAGTATTGTCAATTATCAGGAAACTAACATCAACAGCTCTGACCAAGCCTCGGTACCTGCTTGGTGAAAAGTTTGAAATTTCATTGTTTTGAAATGTGCAGTTGCTGATGTTGAGGATGCTCCTTTCCTCTGAGCTCACAAGTGGAGCTGAGTTTGAGGAGAAAGTGCTCCTTATTAATGAGACTGTGCTTTGATTTGTTGTATCTATCAAAGGAGCTGCTGAAGCACAATTGGTAAATGTTGCATTTTTGAACTGAGCAAGAGTAGCATTCAGGAAGAACAAGTTTTCACCTTGAACATTTCCAACAGATATTGAGTTTGCTATGATTGTGCTGTTGTAGGTTCCAATATAAGTGTTGTTTTGTGAAACAGTGCAGTTTTGCAATGAAACTATTGCCTCACTGACTGAAATATGGGACCCAATGAGGCTGTCAGAAATTTGCAAATAAACTTCTGAGAAGTTTTTACCTTTGTCCAAAAATATTGTCAGCAATCCAGTGTGGCAATTTGCAAACATTAAACTTGTACTCTTTGCATGCCAAACAGATAAATTGAATTCAACATCAGTCACAGTAATGTTGATATTCTGTGCATATGTCAATGATGTGCACTTGAATCTTGAACTTCTAAAAGTTTCACATTTTCTCTGAAATTGATAAACAGCAGTTAATCTGTTTTTGCAGCTGAGAGACAAAATTGAGCTACATTCAGTTGTTGAAACACACACAAAAGAACATTCACCATGACATTTTGATCAATTAGAATTGAGTTGTCTGTTTTTATCTCAAGTCCTTTTGTTGGAGGTTTGTCATAGTATAAAAATAAGATATGGGTAAGACTAAAACAAGCTGAGTTCACAGATCGTCCACAGTTGATACTGTCAGAGCCATTTTGAAGGAGAAAATACAAAGCGTAGGTGTCTCCTGATGGGTATGGAAGAACTGTTCAACAAAAAACAATAGTTCAATGAAGCTGAAAAGTGAAATGTATGTAAAATATGAAAGTGACTTAGACCCAACAACAGCACCAGATTTTGCGCAACCTACTTGTTTGGCATGGCACATAAGCCTGCTTTGTCTGTGTCATTTCCAGGCAAATGATTACAAATAAAATTATTATTTGCAGCTCTGGACAGAGCATCATCACTCTGTGAAGCAGCGTCAACATCATCCTGAATTGAGAAAGAGTTTTGAAAGCACACTTAGCGAATAATTTTCTGTGCTGAGGCCAAATCTGTGTTGAATGTATGAAGTTGAACAAACTCTTTCACTTTTCAACACATTAACAAAACACAATCACTCGAGTTGACTGTCTCAGACTTCATTCCATGTTCACAAGTTTTCAGTGTTTTGGAGGCGCAGACCCTCAAACCTGAAACTGCGTCAGAGAAGTTTGAAATTTTCAGGATGTGAAATATTTGAGAAGTGATACCCGGGGATTTCGAACCTCTTCCTCGAATCGTGAACTCCAATGTTTGTCTGGGGTCGGATCTCGGTGGGGAACCTGCGCCTTCGGTATTCAGTCAATCCTGTTTGCTGAAGATACGATCAGCAACATACATCATGCTGAGCAGACATTTATTTCCGGGGAGGGGGGCAGCAATGGTGGCTTTCGGGCATGAGAAACAAATTGCTGTGGAAAGCCACGTCTGACTGACGTGCAATAATAGAAAACAAATCTCTCTCCCAATTTCCTTCGGGAAATTAGTCCGTCCTTAGTTGACCCCTCCCCTCCGCTTCCAGCAAACTACATCTCTCTCCCCAGTGTGTGTGTGTGATCTTTGGAAGTGGTCTACCGTGGGAATGGCAAACTGTGGTTGCCTTGTGTCAACAAGCTTTTCAGGAAGATTTGCTCGTTTTTCACGTTTGTCAATAGAGGAGGATTTCACCTGTGTACCTTGTGCACACATTGACTGTTGAGGAAATTTTACCATTCGGGCTTTTCATTTACAATTTTCCAGCCACTTCGAATTTCTCTGCAAAACTAATCACTCCACTCAATTGGCTGTTTCAGTGAACTTTTCGTCTGAGTCATGGTGGGTGAATCCTGATGGTTTGGCTCTGTGAGGTCTTGATGCACAAATTTCAATCTGCAAATCGCTTGCTTGTTTTGCCTGACCAGAATCTTTTTTCTGAGTTGGGTTGGGCTCTGGGGGCTCGGGGAGAATTCGGACGGAGATGACTGACATGCATCAAGTTTGGAAATGACCCCTTCCCAAGAGCAATCGAGTAGCCACAAACACGTCAGGCACAGGTAAACAGCTGAGCAATACCAATGGGTTTAAATTTGGAGAGTGTAGGTGTTAGCTGAGGCTCAAACGAAAATCATGCCCTTTTCACAGGACTGCATTGAGCAAACAAGCATGACAGAGGTTTCTGCATTAAACTGTCAACATCTCGCACTCACGAAGTTTGCTTGAAGTGAACACTTGGGATTCACTGTTGGAATGTCTCGTTTTCTTGAGCAAACAAGAGGAAAGCTTTGTGCTCACAATCAGGGGATATTTGATCCACCTTTTCAGTACCACAAAAGGGACACTTTCTCTGCTCGATTCTGAGCTTCAGGCGGAAAAAATGTGTGCCTTGCATTGGCACACCAAAAGTCCTTCAGTGCCAATCTGCATCAAAATTTGCAACTGATTTCAAACCCTTTCAACAATCTCCTTCCTTCTTGTCAATGATCTCAGGCAAATAGCCCAGGTTGTGTAACTGGAGCGAAAGCAAGGTCATGAGTTCCTGTTGCAATCCCCTATCCCAAGAGCAATGGGCCAGCCACAAACACCTTTGGCATGTGAAAGTTGGAACCAGCAGCAGAATGATAGGAATGTGCTAAAATTGGGAGAGGCTACGTGTTTACTGTGGCTCGAACGAAATTCCATGATTGGTGCCCTTTTTACAGTGATGCACTGAGGAAACTTGCACAACATGAGGTCGCTGTGTCAACATCTCGCACTCACGAAGCTTCAGTCAATTCTCAAGACTTTGCTTGAAGTGAACGCTTGGCATTCACTGATGGAATGTCTCATTTTATTGAGCAAACAAGAGGAAAGCTTTGTCCTCACAATCAGGGCCAATTCAATCTACCCTCGCAGTATCACAAAAGTGACACCTTTCTCTGCTCGATTTTGACCTTCAAGTGGGGAAAACGTGAGAACTAACAGACTCTTTTCACGCACACATGAAACCAGGAACTGTCCCATACTGTTTGAAATTGGCTGTGTGCGGTGGTTAGAGTGCAGGACTCCAATGCCAAGGGTTGCACGTTCAAGTCCAACCAAAAATTTTTAATTATTCTTGTTTCAAATTTGTTTTTTTATGGGTATGTTTATCAAACTGTTTCTTGCTCAGGAATAATTTCTTGGTTTCATTTTGAATTCTTCATTGAGTAAACATTTTTGAAAATAGAAGTGAATGCTACCACTCAAATCCCCAAACAATATACTACATTTCATCAATGTACTTCTTTCACCAAATATTTGTATATTCTGAGATATGGACCCATTTCTACATCCATACCCCAAATTTTCAGCCCTTCTAATTTTGAACTTTTGACCTGAAGGGTCTAAAAATTTGAACTTCCCCAAATCCTTCCTGGCATATAAATCCCCAACCCAAATTGAACCAAAGAAAGCCCAAAAGATCCAAAATTGACCCTCATCTTGACCATGAAACTGCTGCACATACACTTTTGGTTGACCCTGCCTGCAGGTGCTTTTGATTTGGGTTGCTTTGCTTTGGGTTGCATTTTCAAGAATCCCAAATCACACAACCCTCCTCAAGTCACCTGAAAAGAGTGACAAAGTGCAACAAAAATGTTTTGAAAAATACATTGTTTGCAACATGTAGAGTCTGTGGCAAAAACAGGGCACTTTTTGCTTTCGTTTTACTTCTGAAGGTGCTCCCAATCCCGTTCCACCATGAAATTCTCAGGAGCCTCATGGAGATGGCGATTTTCGGATCGGGCACGGGACAGGTGTGACGGTTCTCGCAAGACTTGAAAAGCAGAGGACTGGATCGTCTGAAACGGACAGGTAAGGCCCGCGTGAGATCACCTGGTAATAGGGAGGCTTCTATGCGGCCCGTGCGGGCCTGCCCGGTCCCACTTTTCATCCGGTGGGAAACCCACATGCTACACGAGTAATCTCCATGGCAGTTTCACAGAAAATATAATCCGTGACAAATTTTAAGAACAGTGATGCTGGAATACAACTCAAAAATAGGATTTGACAATTTGCACTCCCACATGAAATGGCACCGGACGTTGAAAGGGACCGGACGGGCGCCTCCCACGGGTTGCGTACAAACCTCCCTATTCTATGAATCGAACATGATCCCCGACGTATCTGTACCTCTCAATTGCATGCCAAATGGGCCCAAACATGTAGCACAGCGCCCTGAGTGCTGGTGTATGCTGTAAGTGACAAATCATTCTTCTAGAAAAGCCACAAGCACGAATTTTACATCCTAACCACAAAAAATGTTGACACTTCGCCAAACTACCAGCAACGCGTATACCACGCACCTGTTCAGAGAAGAGACGGATGTAGAGAGAGATTGTGAATCACTCGTTGCCCCAGTGGACAGTTGTCAGACAGAAACCTCAAATCGTACCCATCCTGTGCGGAATAGGGCAAAAGTAGACAAACAAAAGTCAGCTTCTTGCTTGTCGTTGGAGCGTTCGGAGGTTAGGCCCCACTCTGTGAATACTCCCGCTCCCTCGCTGGACAAACACCAAATTCACGATTTAAACAGAGGGAGTAACGCCCTTTCCCCCCCCCCCCCCGAAGTTCAACACTCCCCGACTCAGACATCTTCTCGAAAAGCGGTTGGATCAGCGAATCACACCCCCAAAATTTCCGGTTCTCTGAGGAAGTTTCAGTTTCAAATTTGCGTGAAAATTGAAAATTTGTCACATTTGAATCAATTGGAAATAAACCAAAGTCCATTCTGATTGTCTGTTTGTGCAAGTACAGTGAGTCAATCCGATCACATGTTTGCACATATTTTACACATGAACATCTTTCGATTTTGCTAAAAGTTCAGTTCAATGTAGGAATGGCGCCGGCAACATGAATATACCACGCTCGCTGTTTCTTGAACGCCGGGGCCTTTGATCTGCTGTTCAAGTTTATCCAGGAATGAACTCTCTCAGTTATTGAACTCCAACAGTTTCTAGAGTAATCAACTCTGACTACAATTGTTTGACACTGTAAAAACTTCTCAGAGCAAGAGTCTAAAATAGTTCTGTTTTGGACAAGTTGTTCAAGAAACTGCAAGATTGTGGTATATGATAGATATAGAACTCCACTTGATGTTTCACAGTGTTATGGAACTCTCTCAGTTATTGAACAAGT
>JAAUXT010055570.1_pt1 | contig 21260 bp, 16 predicted proteins | sample 7278171 | NCBI WGS metagenome assembly JAAUXT01 (sample SAMN14350112, study PRJNA611818) | marine sediment metagenome | isolation source: surface marine sediment (1.8m) | place: French Polynesia: Moorea | collected 2018-08 | reverse complement strand
TACTTCCTGTCAAGCAGTACAACAAAAAAAAAGGCGGGAAAAAATAAACAGTACTACATGACAAGCAGTACATTTTTTTTCAACATGCAAAAAAAACAGTACTGCTTACTTCCTGTCAAGCAATACAACAAAAAAAAAGGCGGGAAAAAATAAACAGTACTACATGACAAGCAGTACGTTTTTTTCAACAAAATGATCAAAATGATGTCAAAAAAACCGTACTACTTGCACCAGAACTGGAAATAGCAGTACGATTTAAAAATGACAAATGACAATGACAGAGGGAATGAACCGCCTCATCCCTGTCTAATGGGTGTTCTCGGTGTGAATTTGTTCCAGGTTCTTGTCCCAAGCGGCGACACACCGGCTACGAAGTTGTCGAGACCAGAGTCGTGAAGAAGAAGTGCGTCTGTTTGTCACAAGATGCACACATCCCTCGACAAAAACATCACATATACCTTCAGAGTGAAACAACAGAATCAATAGCGAGGGTCAAATCCAGGACAGCAGAAATTTCACTGAACACTCTATGATCCATCCTTGTTCATGGTCACCACAATGCTTCACTGGTTTGCACACAACCCTCTCTGTAATGACCGGCCGATGCCTGTTGCACGTCCTGCTACGTGTATCCGGGCACGTAAGACACCCGCATTATCTGGTAGAGCAGTTCCTTGAGCACCTCAGCGTTGATATCCAAGCGGTCGAGTCTGGTGCGCAGGCGCGCGCACGCGTCCTCCTGGTCCTCACACCCGGCGCTCAGCAACGTCCGGAAGAAGTGTTTGTGCATGTGCGCCAGGTTGTGGAGGGCGTTGAAGCCCTGGCAGATCCCGCCCACGCAGCGCAGGTTGTAGCCGCACGTCCTCTCTCCGGCGGCTGCGGGGTCGGAGTCGTCACGTGGCGGGCGGTAGGGCTCGGCACCGTCCGTGTTGGCATCGCGGGAATTGAACTGAGTGTTGTCCACTTTAGCACCTTCAGCAGATAACATTTTTGCGCGCGGATGAAGAAGAACTCCGCCTTTCATTCCATCTTGAGTATCTCTGTGATGTTTGAAGTCTACTTTCAAAGGGGTGTCCACGATGACATTTGAGATGCGTTCTATGACGCCGTCTGGTGACGGTTTCTTCGGTGACGTCACCGCATCGCAGCTCGGTTCGAGGCTCGTGACGTCATCGAGGTCTGTAAGTTTGACGCGGCCGTCCTTGAGGAGGAAGTGGATGGGTTTGAAGTCGGAGATGCGGAGAGAGCCGAGCGGGGACGTCGCCAGGTAGAGCTGCAACACGCGACGGATCGTTATTGCATTTCCTGCTTGTGGGTGACAAACAACACTTGGATCCACCAAGCATCAGTTGAGCTGTTTCAACACGCAGCGTCTGAAACTCGTGTGAGTCGTGCCTCAAGCATGACTCTGAGCTCGCGACCGTGACCTCAAACTAGAACACGCGCACAGCGCATAGCACACAACGAGTGGGGGCTAGGACGGACTCACCAGGAGGTCAGCGAGCTCGAGCGCCGTCTTGAGGCGGAGGTGCGCGGGCCAGGCGGCGAGCGTGGACGGGTAGAAGGGCAGCGCGTACTCGTACACACCGACCACGCCGTGGTCCTGCAGCGACGTCGACTCCTGCACCAACCGGAAGTGAGACAGAAAGCGGAAATGAGAAAGCGGAACTGACCTTGCGAATACAAGGGGACAAAGTTGGACACTCACGGTTTGTTCTGAGCGTGCGCAGTAGCCGAGCAGCGGCACGAGGTTCGGGTGGCGCAGCTGGTGCAGCAGCAGCAGTTCCTTCTGCAGCTTCACATTCGGCAGCGTGAAGCACCTGCAGGAGACAGGCGGGCCACGTGTTGCGTTCTTGTTCGAGCTGTTTGAGACATAGGCCCTTGACTTTGTGCTGTGGGTGGCACAGTGAACTGAACCCGGCCTTTTCTCGCGATTGAGGATGACGAAACACAGCTTTCAGAAACGGAAACAGATCCTTTACACTGAGCAGGAGATTCAAAAGATCTGGGGCTGCAACCCGCGACTGACCTCTGGCGCTCCTTGGGGAGCTCAGCGGGCGCCACGCCGGTCACGTTGCGTTGAAGACGCTGGAGACAGGACTTGACGTCGATCACGTTTCGCGTGATCATCTTCACGGCCACTTTTCTTCCGCCGAACTCTCCCAGGTAAACCTGCAACAAAACCGTGCCTCTGATGCGACGTGAAACCTGAAGTTTCCACATCTGACCTTGACAAAGTCTTTCGCAACGTCTGAGGATCTGAGATACGTGCAGAAATGCGTGTGTGTGTGTGCGTGCGTGCGTGCGTGCGTGCGTGCGTGCGTCTCTCTCTCTCTCTCTCTCTCTCTCTGCACGGGGCCCAATCTTTTGCTTGGTTTTGAAGCAAAATACTAGAAACGGCTCGGAAGGTGAAAGAACTATGGGAATACCGATTCTCTCACAGCGTTCATTCTCATGTTGACACAAGCGTTGACTGATGCCTGAAGTCCTACCCCTTCTTGGTAGCAAGAGCCGAAGTTGATGCCTTTTAGTTTGGCGTCGTTCAAATTGAACGTCACGGCGTCATGTTGTTGTGTTCACAGTCATGAATAAATTTCTTCCAAGAAATCCTTTCCTCAATTGAGAAAACCTGCTCACATCAACGGCGGAAAGCCTCGAGGTCGTCGTCTGTTCACGTAAAAATATCCGAAACGTGAAACCGGCTCAAGACATGTGGAGTGTTTCATTCCTCGGGAGCGTCGAGTTTCAGTCCTGACGGACGCGTCTCCGCATCGTGAGCCGCTTCTCCTCACGACAAGGCTTCTCACTTGTACGAGCGAGCAGGGTCACCTTGAAGAGGCGTGTTTTTCCTTTGTTTGCCGGCGCTCAATTCACTTGCCGATTTGAGGAGCTGTTGCCCTTGGGTAAGTCGGGGGGGGGGAGTACAATTTACTTGTTTTCTTGACTCGGACTGGTGCTGTGCAACCCGACTTGGTGCTCCAAATTGGGGATCCTTCAGATCCACAACTCTCCCACCGTTGACCAGAACAGCCCTCCTTCCCTTGTGGTATCCTTCAACCACCGCAGTTTGTCAAACACCCACCCAGCTCACTGTGACCACTTTCTGTCCAAACATATCAACCCCCGCCCTGCCCTGCCCTGCCCTGCCCTGCCCTGCCCTGCCCTGCCCTGCCCTGCCCTGCCCTGCCCTGCCCTGCCCCGACCCACGCCGCACCTGTTTGGTGACGCCCTGTCCGAGTTTCCTCCTCAGCTGGATCTGGTGCAGGTTGCTGCAAGTGAAGAGGAATCCGCGCTCCTCCTGGTCCGTTTTCTCTGAAGAGACAACCACGCTTCAGTTGAGAGAGCACTGAGGTATCACGCTTTGTACACGAAATGGCCCGTCTTCATGATGCGTAAAGTGAAGGGCGCTGTGCGTGTGGGCTTCAGCTGAAAGGTGTGCCCTTCACAAAAACACGAAACATCTGGATGATTCTTGATCTAAGTGCTGGCTCGTGGATTTCACCTGGGTTTCAAGTGGACTGACCTCGGTAAGGAGAAAAGTAGGCGCGGAGCCAGGCGTCGCCCGGGCCCCGGCTCCGCCTCGAGTTGTTAGTGCGGGCGGCCAGTTGAGCCGGGCGGGATTCCAGGCTGGGCGGACCCTGGGGCGGGTTCAGCTCGCCGGCCGGGCCAAGCGGTGCGTGAGGCAGGTTCAGCTGTGCAGCTGAGCTGGGAGGACCCCGATGAGGGTCCTGGTGTGGGTTCAGCCGTGCTGCAGGATTCGGCTGCGAGTGAAGGGGGGCCGCCGGGGAAGGACTCGCCGCCAGCGGATGCTGTGTTAAAGCGGCTCCTGATGTGTAGTGTTCACCTGCAGACTCTGAAATCACGAGCGTTTGGTTGAAACGCAGCACAGAACACAGAAAGCAAGGACGTGTCAGTGTGGTCAGTGTGCATGTTTGTGTTAAAACCAACACAACTTCGTCACCTTTTCAGAAAAATAAACCGCTGGGAAGTCTACTGCTCTCTCAGGTTTGTTTTTCAACATTTCCCGTACTGAAGTGCCCCGCATCACTTTGCTGCAGGGAGGGATGGTTGCAGTGTGCGTTGTTATTTGTGACGCAGCGGCCCTTTCCATGAGTGCAGCGCCCCCTGCTGGAGCGTGGACGCACCTGTGTTGACGCCGAGCCCTGCGCCTCCTGGATCCCCCGGCTGCTGCTGCTGCTGCAGGTGGCGCTGGTGCTGTACGCAGTCGGCGCGGTGCGCGTGCTGCCCTCCCCCGGGCTGAAGCACAATGCGACAACAAATTCGTGGACAGTTCTTCACACTTTGAGGCCCATGTCACTTCAAAGTTGGGTCCTTTTGTTCACGTCCAAATCACAAGACGCCGTTGACTTTGGAAAGGGGCGATTAAAACTCTTCAGAAAGTTTTTGACAAGTTTGCACTTTCTGAATGGAACACGCAACTATTTTCTTCGTGACATCCATTTTCACTGAAGTCCCCAACCCCGTAATGCCCGCATACTCTGGCCCACTTTTGCCTGTCTCGAGGCTCCACCGGCTCAGCTGCCCCTCTCACGTACTTCACCTGACCCACCAACACACCCACCTGCAGCTCGCGCGGAAGCACCGTGTCGTCGGACGCTGCGATCTCGGTCAGGTTGACGGAGAAGCGGAACACGACGTGCAGCACCATCACCGTCGCGCCCAGCACGTAGCACGCGTACGAGCGCCAGAGGCCGCGGCGCAGGCGCATCGCGCTCCACGAGATGCCGCCCGAGACCGAGGCAGGAAACTCCAAGCAAAGGCTGGACTCACAATGGGTGCGTCATGGATTCGTTTCCTGCTAGCGCCAGTTCCACGATTTTGTCAACACGTGTTGTGACTGTGAGACGTGTTTTTTTATCCACCTGAGTCAAGTTCATGGTTGCTGCTGACTCCAGATTTGACAGTCTGTTGCAAACGTGCTGCCTGCAAAGTGTCTTCAACTACACGGGTCACATGGTTCTGTTCCACGTGACCTCAAACGTCTCATGACGTCAGAAATTCCCGCAATCAACGAGTACGATCGCTGGTTGATCCGTGAGTTCCTGCAAAGCGAAGCAAAATAGACACTGGAAGAAGAGTCTGGGGCAAGAACACAGGCCTATGCAGTCGGCAGGAGCCATGGAAATCCAGGATTTGGTCGGGGGTGACCCTCTTCCTCAACCTTCGGTGAGGGTCCTGCAAAAGTTTGAGTATCATCGCAACTTGCGAAGTTTTCCACCTTTGTGTGCATTTTGAAATGAAACTGGCAACAGAGTGGAAGTGTTCAGGTCAGAGGGGAGCGTTTACGCAGCGAAACTAGGAGCAATTGCATTGATCCCAGGAGACTGTTGCCAACCAAGGTCTGTTTTGCACTGGCTGCGTCTCTCGTCATGCTGCACAATCATCAGGTACTGCGTCGACTCAGTGTGAATTTGCTGAGTGACAACAGACGCCTGACGTACCTTCTGTGAACGAGGCCCTGAACAAAGTACTCGTTCCCTCAGCGGGGTTTTTGCGCCTGTGTACCAACAACACACACAACTGTACATTAGCGAGAGGCCTCTGTTGACTTTGCCATTTGTATTCCACGAGGGAGGCTTTGATGGTGTTTCATTCACAACGCGCCATGCATTATGCAGCCTTTGAAAAAATGATCCGACACTTTTCAATTGTGATACATGAAAGGCTTCGCTGTTTTCCTATTGTTCGGATCTCACTGCAGAATTGGCTGCTCTCTGCAGAAGGCGTTACATTTTTTTTTTCGTCGCCGTTTCATACAGCAGGGAAATGAAATGTGGAGTTCGTTGCACATTTTGTGAAGTCAGGCAGACGAAAAACAACGTTTGCCTCTTGTTTCGTTTTCCAACATTTCTGAAAACAGTTTTTTTGCAGGATGAACGTGGTTGCAGTGTGAGTTTTGATCTGAGAAATGTGTGTGTGGACGCGGTGTGTGTACATGACTGCACATGTACATGTGTGGAACACGCAATGGTGTTGTGACTTCTTTTTGTTTGTGTCTGTCCGACCCGCGCAACGAGTATCGCACCAACAGTCACAGGGTCATTTCAAAATTAATTTCAAATTGGATGCATCGTGTTTCCGGTGTCAACCGTGTGAATGGAACACGAATTTTTTCATCACGAAGCGCAAACTACTCGTGTACGGGAAACAATCTTCACATGTTGGCCAATTGGTGTTACGCCGATTTGGTGTCAAACAAGCTTGACCTCGTATGAGTGTTTCTCCACTTGGAAATTGCACAACACACACACACACACATTGAGTTTCGATGAAATTCCTCATGAACAGGCTCCGTCTGTGTGTGTGTGTGTGTGTGTGTGTGTGTGTGTGTGTATGTGCATGCACGTGTGTTTTGGAACCAACGCCACCAAATTACCGTTTGCACGTGCACATCTTCCTGTCTTCTCCGCGTCCAGATCCAACAAATGTTCAAATGTTTGGTGTGTATTCACAAAACAGCGTCGACGCAGCGTCCAGTCACTTGGAAAGGGGACGCATTCTGCTCAGGCATTTTGAGTGAAAAAGCTTAAGTGTTTCAAACTCTGGATGAACCTTGAGATGCGTTCCCATACAAGTCACCTGGAGCCACTGACGCTCTGGACGCAGTACGTCCAGCGTGAACCAAGCTTTGCGTCGCATGCACTCACCTGGCGTGAGTTGTGTCCGGCCGGTCGGCGGGTCCCGAGTGAAGCGGTTCCTCGTCCGCGGCGGGAGGAGCAGCTCCAGCGGGGGAGGAGGGACGAGCGCGCGGCGGGGACAGCTTCAGCGCGTCCGGCAGCTTCATCGCGCCGTGCGGGCGGACGGGCGCGCCCGAGAGGAGCGGACACCGGCGGCCGTGTTGGGCCAATCGGGAGAAACGAAGAAAAGTGGACATACTGCAGAAATCAGTCGAACAGATGTGTACGAACGAAGTCATTCTTTGCTCATCGGTGACCTGAATTTCGAGACCCATTTTCTGCGGAAGGAAAATTGAACACTTTGCGCGTGGAATCGCAACACTTGAGCGTTGGACCAAACTGACATCAGACCCTCGGGAGTCACGAGAGGGCACTGAACCTGCCCCTGGATTCTGACAACGCTAGCCGCGCATCTCCGAGAAAACAAAACCTCAGTCCTTTCTTTCCCAGCAAGTCACAAACTTAGAAGTCGAGACAAAATTGAAGACTCAGGATCCTCTTCGACCAAATCCAGACCGAAAGGAAAGGCGCCGTGACAAAACAAAATGATAGGTCAAATATATATGGTGAGATTGGTATCAGGGCAAAGATAACCCAATCTCTCCGGACCTACCAGTAACTGAGAGGCGACAGATTCCTATTTGAAGCTGGAGAAACGATCAAGTCGCAAAACTGGTGTGCGAAACTTGCGCCTCCGTCCGAACAGCTGGGGACGTTGTGCACAGGCTGTGAGAGGTGGCGGCATCTCAAGACTGCGCCGATTTCTTGCATTTCAAGGTTGTCTCCGATCCGGATCAACGTGGGTTGGCGTTGAAAAACGCTGTTTGGGTCATCTACTCCAGCACTCCAATCTGCCTTTGCTTCGAATCGCTTGGTGGATCGCTGTCTTTCTCCCAACAGCGATCCGGATCGGTGAATCCAACGGTATCTATTCCCCGAACAATGTTCCAAGTTTGATGGTCTCGTTGGCGCGAAACTTGCACCATCGGTTCTGATTCTGAACTCAAATGGTTCCCTGAAGAACATGCACGATTCCAGGCTCTCTCTTGTCACGAAAACTGAGCCTGCAACCAACTTCAGACAATCGTTGCGACACCAGAAGAAATGACCCAAGCGGAGAGAAGTAGTCTTAACGTGTTGTTTATTTTCAAAAATAATATGCACATTGTTTGTACAATATAGTTCCTTTCTGGTATGTACATGACTTCACATACAGTCTTTGGATGCACTCGAAAGAACAGTGTGGCCCAAGTTCACACTGAATCCGCTTGAGTGTCCGTGTCCACAGCTTCCTGTACAATTAGCCGTGCGTCAGTTCTCGCACAGGAAGTTGGACACGGAGGTGTTCGAGTGCAGTGTGAACCGGGCCTGGAACAGTAGCACGAGCAGCGAGTGGGTTCCTCTCAATCGTCCTCTCCCAGCGCTGACAAATAGAGCAGCAGACCTCACACTGACGCTGCAACGCCGTCCTCGGAGTGTGGAACGAGAATGGTGCATGAATTCACACTGCATGCACGTCGAAGGGCGCTGCTTCCACTTCGCGACGACGCAGACCCAACGCAACATAGAACCCAGCCAGATTGTGGACAACACATTTTCGTGGTGGTTCTACTCTGTATGGGACCCAACTTGTCGTCCCTGCTCTCCGGGGACGGCGATGTGACGTCAACGCTGAAGCTTGAACAAAACAATGGCACAAATGAGGAAGTTTTCCATACCAGACACAGCAGTGAACGAAGGTGGGCACCTGTTTCCAATTCATTCTTTGATCGACGTGAACTTATTTGGCAGAATTTGCAAACTAGACCCTGAAGAAACCCGCACTCTCCAAGAGCGATTCCAGAAACTTGTCCCGACTGGGCACAACTCCTCCCGAGGGGTGGCGTCCCTCTGCAAGTCAGGGGCCGTGAATACCGCAACTTGCAAGTGACGAGCCAGAAATCAATAACTTGGAGAAAAGGGCCTCCAAAACCCCAGCCTGGAGCAAATTCAACGTGGGGTCTTTGCAAAGCTTGTCACGGGGAGGCGCCCGCGGCGTGGCGCTGTTCCAGGCGGCGCCGCTAAATCGCGCGAGAAGAGAGTCATCAAACGACCTGTTGTGCTCTGGAACCCGCTGTCATGGTTTTCGTGTAAAATTTCAACTTTTCGCTCAACCTTGCAGTTCATGAAAGCCCTGAAACACATTGGAACCAAAATCGCCCGCACAAAAACTTGCGCCATCCTCTTCAATCAAAATGAATCCTGGATCGAACCCCAAACCATCGGTGCGGGGCGTGGGCGGGTCGTGAGTCCCTGAAGTACGAAGTGGTCGACCCGTGATGTTGACGCACAGGCAGCTTCGCTCGTCCGGTTTTGGCATCATTGTGACAGATACTCGAAGTGCATTCTATGTACAGACACCGTGCGCTTCGCTCCGGATGGAGAGAAAAACGAACGACCCCCGATTCACAACGCGTCCGAGTTCATACGTCCCTGTCCGGAACGTCCTCCGCAACGGATGCCGGGCTCACACTGCACGCGCCGCGGCCCTGCACAAGAGCCGTTTGCACAGGGCCCGTCACACACGTGCGAACCCTGCATCACTGAGCGTCCACCAGTGCCCGGCAGTGTGAATCGGAGGTCAGTCTTATCACAGAATCGGCGATTTGTGAGCAGCTGTCGACGTTACACGACGGCTGCGTTCGCGAAAAAAATACAGAACGTCGTCACAACCTCCCACGTCTGATTGTGGCTCAACACACAGCCCTTGCTCTGCTCTCTGCACATCTTCAACGCAAACAAAACACAAAAGTCTTCTTTCAAAATGTCTGTGCCCCAACTTTTCAAAACGGAAGCTTGGGATTGGAAGTTGGATTGCGCGAGTGGACGAATCAGAGACTGGCTCGACCGGGCCCCGTGTTCATCTCCACAGGTCCGGACAAGACGCGCCTGGACGCCCCTTTACCGAAATTATTTGCATGATTCGTGAACAATAATGTTGGAGCCCCAGACGTCTGGGTCACACCGCGTTCGTGCCTCCTTCGTTGATTTACCGGGAGTCGGAGACACGAGCGTGGTGTGACCCAGGCTCAGCCAGGCTTGGAGTAAAAACGTGAGTTTGAGCTGCTCTGTGAATCTGTGAGCTGCGCGGAGGACTTTCTTCCTTGTGGACAAAATATGGTCCCGTGGAACCTCTGCTGTGGTGGCTCTCTCTCCGGACACAGAGGCGATGTGCCCGTATGTTCGAGATCTTTGGAAGAACGCATGTTTGACGTTGCAACTTTTCCCTGGCGCGATGCTTTGCAGATCGTGGACACACCTGTCGCCACAGAGAGCGACACAACAGAGGTTCCACGGTTTCGGACACCGATGAGTTTTCCCTATGTACAGGTGAGACGGTGATTGATGAAGTAATCCGACGATTGATCACGTGATTGATTGGCTGATCAATCGATTGATCGGTGACGTCATGTTCATTGTGACGTCACACTCGATCGTCACGCACTCTTGTGTGTCTGTCATGTCATCTGAGCGCTCTGACAGCCTCTCCAGCTCAGTCTAAAATCTTCCTCCACCAAGCAACAGCCGCACCTGGAATCCAGAATTTCCCCACACAGTCGTATTACCAGTCTGCTGGTCTTGCTCACAGTATCATTTCCAACACGCAGAACAGGGCTTCGCTTTCTGGAAAAAGCCCTTGGGTGGCGTTGCCGTCGCAAGTCAGTGCATCGAATGTGAATGACTCCACCGGTGGCATTGTGGCCTTGTCTGCAGTGGGGGGTTGGGGGTGCGTGGGCAGGTGAGGTTGCTGCTGGTTACGTTGAGGATAAGAACACTTCCGCGCCATATGTAAGTCTTCTGCAACAACACAATGCCCCAACAACAATAAAACCGTCCGTTCCGTCCTTCCTGAGGGTCCAACCAGACACTGGCTGTGCAAAACAGCGTCCTTGCAGCGCCGTCCTCACAGCGTGCAAGAGTTTCAACACTGGGTGGAGAGGGCTGCTTCCCCACCGCTGGAAAGAACCGTTGGAGTAGCTTTGGGGTTGCAGCCCTGTTCACTCAATCCGCAACTCTCTGCAAAGGACGTCCCAGCATCTGCAGTGTGAAAACAGCTGTACACTGCACAAAGCTCCAGCGTGGCAAAACTGCGTCCGTGCACAACAGCCAGCACTGTCCTTGCTTGGAAAATAGTCCGCAAATAATACTTCCAACGTAGGCTCCAGCTCGTCTTGCTCGTCTCTCGCCTCGCTCCATGATGACGCGCGCGTCTCCTGCAAAAGATACGCAACGGTCAATTTCACACCAAGCAGTCGCTGTGGCTGGATTGACAGCAGATGGCGTCATGCGTGGCGCCTCGGAAGACCGGTGCAACTCCGCACATTCTATCCAATTTGTGCTTTTCCCAACCAAACGACCTGTCTCTGCCCCACCGCCCCGTCCCAATTCCACCGGGCCCACCCTGCCCTGCCGCCGACTTCGACCCTCCACCTGCCCCACCACGCCTGTCTGTTTGCTCCAATCCGTAACTCCTGCCCACCGGCCCGACCCTGCAGACTCCCCCCCCCCCCCGCCCCGTCGCGCCGTGCTCCGCAGTTTCCCACCCCCAGCTCCACCGCACCAGCTCCACCGCGCGCACCTCACCTCAGACGGCGCTGTTGTTCCACGTCTCGGTGGTGTCGATGCTCGTGTACTGCTTGGTGCCCTTCTCGTCTCGCACCGTCTTCACCCCGTTGGTCGCATTATTCACCTGCGCGACAACACACGGCGTCAGCCAGATTCACACCACGAATCAATGAATGATGGGTTTGTCAAGCATTGTGTATCTGACAAGTCAACGGGCACCGCGTCGCTGTCCACTGACTTGCAGGAGACACAATGCGTGCAAACCACCACCAACCATCGCCCCCCCCCCCTCCATCCCAAAAGAAACTGGTGCAGCAACATGACGCCGACCCAGTTCTGTGAAGCGAACCCAGCGGGAGAGATGCACAGCAGTCGATGACGATGCTGGCATCGTGTTGTGTCCGCTGCTTCCAACTCAAGTCAACGAGCTTCGCCCAGCGCCTGGACTTGTGTTGGAAGCCACAGACACGGACAGGAACTTGGTGATACTGACGACGGTCACATTCGCGGTGGTGCGTGAATTGTTGCGCTTTGACCTGAGACTCCGTTTCAAACTGGATGCGTCTCTCGTTGCATTTCTGCACAAGTTGCACAGAGACGCAACGCGTAACATTTCCGCTTGAAACAGGGTCTGAGTACCAATGAAATTATTGGCTGCCCAATGCCGGACGAATCTGACCCCAGAACCACACCATGTCTGCAGTTCCCTATTCAAACAGACCAGAACGTGCGGACACTGTACGTACACAGCGATGCTGTGTTGGACCGACACGCAACGACAATCTTCTCACCCAAACACAAATTTCAAAAGTCGAAGAACAGGATCCTGGATCCTTCAACACCTCAACTTAGTTTCTATCTGTAAGCAAAGAATTCAGGGTCTGGCCAGTCACCACATCTCGCCAGAAATTCCAAAAGAGATCGGTGTCTTTCAAGTCGAAATGAGAGGAAGTTAGTTGGTAACTGAAGGCATGAAAACATGAAGGTGCAATGAAAATGAAAAGGAGTGAAAAATAGAGACAAGAGAAAATGCTTCGTTGACCCCTGGATCGCACGACGTCCTCGCGCATGCGTGTCTGTATCCACAACTTCCTCTGATACAAATTGACAGTGCAGCAGCAGCACCGCTCATTCAGGAACCTGTCGACACAGACACGATGCATTGAAAGTGACAAAACCTCTCCGAATCACTGAGAAGTGTACAAAGAAAAATGATGACAACAAACTAGCATCCTCGGTTCAAAAGAGACGGTGTCAAGAAGAGCTCTGCAGACGCACACAACGCAAAGACGACGCCTCGCGGCGTCGCGTGGCGACTACGCTACTTCACGTCTATGTGGCGTTACGTGTCTCACGTTCGGTCAGCCTCGGGCCCGGCGCACGTCGGGCGGAAGCCGCCGTCACACGAGCGTCTGTTTGTCATCCCCCTCCTCCTCCACTTCAAGTGGCTCAGATGTGGACGTATCTCGATGCGACGGGGACGGAGGTTGGATCTGCAGCGGAATCGTAGCGGAAACGGTCGGCTCTGGCTCTTCCGGTGGAGTCCAGTGCGCCGTGAAAGACGTGGACAGGTCTTCCGGTTCCTCCTCTTCCTCCAGATCGGTGAAGGACGTCGGGTCCGTGAAGGACGTCCCGGGATCCGGGTCCGTGAAGGAGGACGGGTCCTCCGTCTCCTCGAGCCCCAGCTCCTCGTACGCGGGCGGCGGCGGAGGCGGCGGCGATGGGCCCCAGTGCACCTCGGCGGAAGTGGACGGCTGCGGCTCGTCCGGCTCCCGCTGTTCGGGCTCCAGCGGATCCCAGTGCACCTCGGCGTGGTGCACGTCCACCTCGGCGAGCCGTCTCTTGAGCACCTTGTTCTCCTTCTCGAGCACCTGGACGCGAGTGTTGAGTTCCTCGCACTCGAGCCGCAGCGCTTGCATGTCGCTGTCGGGCGGCTCCAGCTTCCCCTCTCCGAACGCTTTCTTGAGGAAATTGAGCGTCTCCGTACTCGCCGCGGACGGAGTTCTATACAGCGCGATCAGCAGCTGAGACAGTCCCCGGGTCAAAGCTTCCTTGACCCCGGCTTTGTCGAGGTAGTCCTTGAAGTTTTCTTTGGTCGTTTCTGCCTCTTGAAGAGACGTTGGCTCGAAGCGCACCCTGGCGGCCTGGGACCCGACGGAGAGAGAAATCATAGTAACGGTCAAACAATGAATGAATCAAGTTTTTACGTGATCAATGCATTCGATATGGAACAATCAAAAATGTGAGAAAGGCTCTATGTGACATCATCACAGCACACAGTGAATCGAATAGACAAAACTACACCGGTAGTTTTCCACTGAGAAGAATGTGCATTTCAGGTACAAGGTGCGAGTTGCAGACAATGTTGAAAACTTACTGCACTAGCTTTGTCTATTTCACAAGAAACTGCGAAAACACACACTGTGTGTTTCCGTAGCACTGGACGTGGGCAGAGAATGTGGGCAAACGGTGAGAAAGTTGGGCACACAGGAATTCAAAAGTGGTGAGTCAACCAGAAACAGTGCTTCAAAGCCTTGGCGCTGTTCCTCCCCACCCATTTCTGGTCAAAGTCTGTCCAGTCCAGTTTGAACCATTTCTTAATGTCCTGGAACTTCTGTCGACACAAAATTGACTTTCTCAACGCAAGGTCTTCAGTCCATTTGGAGTCAAAACGGGCACAACACAACTGGAGGTGAGAACCGTAAGTCGGCTCCTGTTCAAAGTCAAAAGTGGTTGTTGTGTGCGGTGTGCGTGACAGGAACTGGTTTGTGGGATGGTGCAACTGGTGCTTGTGATCAGCCCAAGAACAATGCGCGTGATAAAATGAGGCCACGGAGGTGATGGCGCCCGGGTGGTCGAGTGGCTGTGTCCGGAGCAGGGCGGGACTGGGCCGGGGCGGACAGGGCGGTGTACCTGCGAGGGGAGGACGGCTATGCCCGGCAGCTCGGCGGTGGTGGCGGCGGGGCTGGGCTCCCGCTCCCGGGGCCCCGGAGGCGGCGGCGGCGGCGCCACCGGCAGCAGCGGCTGGGGGCGCGGCGGCGGCGGCAGACCGTACGGCATCTACAGCGGTGACGGCACCGTACAACACCGAGTGGCGGTGGGGGAGACGACGGCAAGGCTTAGCAGTGCGAGGTCAGGCCTCTTTTCTCTGGGTCTGCACCATTCGAAACCACACGAACTGCATGGGACTCTGTTTTTGAGTGAAAATAGCCAAACGCAGCGCTTCTAAGCCTTCCCGCTGTGAACTTCTACAAAGCTGTGATGACGAACTGACAGAATCATACAGTAAATATATGAATATGTACAAAACTGATATTTGGAACTTTACTGTTTCATGCACGATATCACGTTGCACGTTACGTCTACTTTCATCAAAGACTTCACAATAGACGAAACTGTACTCTTCACGAATCACTGAGTCACAGAAATTATAAGTTGAACATTGCTTTCTTCATGTGACGTGACCACTTTACTCAACAATGTAAAATTTTACGTACTTGTTCTTTGTCAAACACACCAAAAATAACAAAAAGGTTAACACAAAGTCAACCAATGGAAACAAATCAAGTCAAGATTGCCAAATCACAAACAGAAATATCAATGCAACAAAATGATACAAACAACAGCAAATGACACAATGCAAGGCAGGGGCCTTCACATTGAACAACATCTCAATATCTACGAGACTTCAACACGATGCACGCACGGACAACATCAACGGAAAGAAAACCAATGGAAGGAAAACGAAAGAAACAAGCAGTTCGAAACAAAACAACGCCATGAACAATGAACAACATCATCAAGAAACAAACACAAGAACAACGGCGACAAGTTTGAGGACTGAGTTCGATGAAGTCAGAAGATCAGACAAGGGACAGAAATGTGGATAGAGGCAGGTTTGGGAGAAGAGACAAAACAGGAGGCAGACGCTCAAAACGACAGCCAAATAACTTTCAAATGAAGATGCAAAGAAGGTGATTGCGCCTGTAAATTATGTCCTTATTGCTGACAGCACTTGCGTTATCTTGGGCCTCTGGCTGTTTCACACTGAACGCGTCACGCATTGCAGCCGTCAAGTTTTCTTGGAACTGCAACGCCGTCTTGCCAGTGTGATACAGGCTGAAATCTGAAAGGAGACAGTGCCTGACCCCCCCCCCTGGTCTGGCGGGTCGCCGGACATAGTTCAAATCTTGTCTCCACTTGGTCAATCTCCGAAACTGCACACCAAGACGTGATCGCGATCGTGCTTGAGAATGAGACTGTTCAGGCCAGCTGGCTCTGTCTGGGTCCACACTGCATGCGTGACGCCTCCAATAGGAACCAGGCCTTCGGCTTGGTCAAGTGTTTGGAGATGCAGGTGAGTTCCTTGGTGACAATGACAAAAGCGTGTTGGGACAAGAACAGGACAGAACAGGACAGACACACACCGGGTGACCGTGAGAACTGTACACAATGAGATGAAGAGGCGAAGCAGTGAAAGAATAACAGCACTCTGCACCCACAACTAAAACCCGCTGCACACTGGATGCGTCGCGTTCCTGTTGTAATCAATAAGTGGTGCCTCCACTTTACGGCGCAGCACTGATCGATTTGCACAACAACGCATCACGCTTCCAGTGCGGAACAGGCTCAACTACTGCACTGAACTACTGCACACCAACATCGTCTCTACAACACAGACACTGCAGCAACACATCACAAGCACAGCACAGAAGCGAAAAACACAACTAGTCGTTACCTTGGCCACTTTATCTTTTCTGGGCAAACACCACAAACAGCACAGAAATCTCTCATAACCTTTCCTTGCCTTCAAGGAAAAAGAAGATAAAAACGTATGCATGAATGCTCGCAACAACCATACTCAAATGCAAACGCGTAACGTATCAAAACGAACACGTTTTGAGGCAGAGCGGGTGTGCAGCGTGGGGCCCTGGATCCCAGCACTCTGTTTTTACGGACATTTCTTTGCATGCCACCGACTGGTGAAGTGAATCATGGAGAAAAGCTCAGAAATTGGCGGAAATGCACACTTGGGCGGCCAGTTTCACTGGGGCGGCGTCCCTCGAACGTTCGAGGCGAAGACACTTGACAAAGCGCTGAGATCTGGAGCCCCGCTCGTCCTGCTGCACACACGTCACAAACGCGCAGACTCCGCACGGGTTTCGCTATTTACAGTGTCAAGACGCGCGGATGGCACGGGCAGCAGCGCCGTTCTTGCGGCGCTGTCCACAGCCGCTGTGAGGCCATGAGTGGGTTGCGGCCCACTCATGCTGCAACAGGCTGCTGGGGCGTGTCGCGCGCTGCACGGACGGCGCTGCGGCCAATGCCATATTGTGACACACGCACCGCAAACAGCATGCTTTTTACCTTTTCTGTTTTACCACTAAACTGTGACTGGAAGACAAAGAGGAAACAGAAGAAAGGTTTGTGGATGTACGAACGACAGTGGCACACAGGAACAGTGACAATTTGGGCAGACTGAATCTCACGTGATGTGCGCAACAAACACACGTGCGCTGTTTCAACAACAGCAACATTCGTCGCGTCCACAAAAATTTGCAGGTGAAGTGCACCAACTGCTCACTTTCATGTGGGCACCACGCCCTAATCCAGTACTTTACCTGAACAGCACCCCACTGTGGGACGCGCTGGTTACATACACCTGACGCAGCCCGGGACGCTGACGGGCGTTGGGCGTGTGAAGCGTTACACACACACACACACACACACACACACACACACACACACCACCACCACCACCACCACCACACCTTACCTGTGCGTGCGGCTCAACCACGGTGACGTGTGTGTGGCTGTAGGACCCGCGGTGCGGCTTCCCCGCCATGAGCTGGCGCTGGCCCCACTTGCGCTTGACGACGGAGATGACCTCCCCGTTCAGGAAGCAGAAGATGAGCGCCACGAAGAAACCCTGCAGAGAATGTGCGACGACATCAGCACACGGATCAGCGTTATCAGAAGTGTGTGTGTGTGTGTGTGTGTGTGGTGCGTACACGCGACACGCGTGTGTGTGTGAATACCTGGAATGACGTGACGCAGGCGGACGCGTACAGATAGACGGGCAGTAGGTCGGAGCCCTTCTCGGGCCGCAGCGGGAACAAGACGTACTGCAGCCCCAGCAGCGGGATCAGGATCAGCGTGGCGCGGACGGCTTTCCTGCAACACACGACGCTCAGCGTGTTCACACCCGGTGCGCATCAGACGCGTCACGGTGGGAACCACCGGGCGAACACGTGGGGTCAATTCTGACGCCTGCCTGCTCTGTATGAAGGGAACACTGGACCAGAGAAACTACAAGTGGGGACGAGACAGGGTGAGGTGAGGCAGAAGGGGCCTCGTGGAAGATGGAGATCTACTTGTCACAAGACACACACGGGAGGTTGTGTCTGAACGTTTGCCAGGTGGATCTGAATTTTAAGGCTGATGATAGACTTGGCTTCCAGAACCAAGAGATTGAGAGACTGTGCAGGGATTGAGAACATGTGCAATGGACTCCAGACTGAGTAAGTTACGCTCTCACTTTCACTGAGATTCCATTGCAAGTGCACCACATGCTTGTCGTTCGTGTGTGAGTACTTAATTTAATTTTCCAATTCATGCCTTTCACCGCTTCAATGAAGAGAACCCTGCCTCCCTGTTGAACAATGTTCGTACGCATCGACTGCAATTTTCCTTCAGTCCTCTACGAGGTCTCGAACGCGCGAAACGCGCAGGTTTTGTGCAGTTTCGCTAATTTCCCAGGAGCGACTGTCAGAAGTGTTTTTACAAACAGCCGTCAATCCAGCAAAATGTTGTCACGTGTCCACACCGTGTGAAAGAACTGCATGGTCCTCGCGAACCTGTGCAAAAGTTCACCCAAAACGAGTGGGGTTTTGCGTGCACTGATGATGCGCATTGTGATTCGCCGTGCCAAGATGTTCAGGGCAGAGCGGTTCGGAGCAGGGATGTGGTTCAAACTGCAGGGTGCCTCTCACAGTGGACAGCAGCGTGTGGAGCAAGAGTTCGCAGAGACTTGTAACGGAAACAAACGAGATGCCACCCGCAGTGAGGGAACTGCGTCAGCGAAAGGACATCTATTCAACAGGAACCTGGAAAGTTTTTACGCGACACCGTTTCAACGCTTGTTTCACGACAGCTCATCCGAATTTATCCAAATGTGAAACCAAGCTTCAGGGACGAGACAAGGCAAAGGAGTGTCAAATTTCACAATGCCTATGTATCAAGACCAAGGGCCCAGTGGGGAAGAAGAAAGGATCCCTTTTTGACCTGGAAAACTACGGGCTGATTCACACTTGGTGTCATGCGTTTCGCCCCCTTGAAGTCAAAGGGCGCTGCGTCAAGTCGGTGCAGCACTCATTGAGACCGCCACTTACAGGAGATCATGCTTGACACACCCAGTGTGAAACAGTCCCACTACCTCTCCACTGCACACCTCCGAACAGGTTCCTGGACGGATCAAAGAGCAGGTCGCGAAAGATGCAGAGACCAAAGCTTAATAATTGAGACTTAAACCTATACCTCCACTGTGCACTTCAAGACAAAATTCAGGAAACACGCATTATTGAAACATAACATCTTGAAAGGAAAAACAACCATCGTTCGCCGCACGTACTTCTTTGGGAGCGGGTGGGAGGGGAGGGGGAGTTGTCCGCAGGATCGAAGACGCATCTCTGTTTCGAACTCGAGTGGTCTCAACCATTTCGGACAGCGTTGCGTTTGACGCCCTGTGTTCAATCGGAACCCTGACAGGTTTCGATCGACAAGCAACCAAATTTTGTGAAGCAAATGCTGTCTTGTGACAAACGCAAGGGGTGCAGTTCGAGCTGATTGAACAAAACGGACTTTTAACGAAGGCTGAGGGGCAAAATGCGTCAATTCGTTCGTTCGTGCGGACAACCATCCAACGCAACAACTCGCACCTTCTCCTCATTTCCTCACGACCTGGTACCAGGTCTCGGCTTTCTGCGAAAGACATGAATCATTTCATGATTGTTCCCCAACCCGTTTACTAAACCCGCAGACGTCTTTTCCTCTGAGGCAACCATGAGGAGAGGGTGCGAGACAACAAATTGGGAGTCGCTTAATGGCTGTACACGTGGGCGGGATTGGTGTTGTTTGTGCGCAGGCGCACACTGCACTGGTACCTGAACTTTTTCATGTGCACGAGCGCCGTCACAGAGGAGCGGCGGCGCGGGAACGCACTGCGCGTGTGCGCCGCCATCCCTGCAGAATCATAACTGTAGCATGATACAATTTTCACTCCGCTCCCAACAACATTGACGTGCACGAGGAAGGACAAGGCGAGCAGTTTGGAATGGCCTCGGGACGAAGTGGCTTCATATAAAACGTGCCCGCCCACGCACCACCCCCGACACCGCCCCCCGCCCCGCTCAGCTTCTCAGCTTCTCACCCATCCACCTCCTTCGGAAACATCGCGCTCGCTTACTACTTCCCGCCTGCCATCTGCCCCACTCATTCGTGCGCGCGCACACACACACACACACACACACACACACATCGCAGATGCGCGCGTCACGTCACAAGGCAAGGTACAGTTTGACTGGTAAACCACAGTGGCAGCGGGACTCCCGTCCTTCCCTCACACCGGCTGGTCATTTATTTTCTCCAGAAGCATCACGCGTTCCGTGCACATGTCAGTCAAGGAGCGACGCCACGGAACCCAAACAAAACTGAGGCGCAACACCGGACGTCTCCTTTGTGGCCACTGTGGCTGACAAGAAGCCTGAAGACGATTCCAGCAGAGTAAGCCACAGCAGCGCCACCCGCATTCGCAGCAAGGGCAGGACAGGACACACCCAGAAAGTTTATCGCAGGGGAAAACGGCGCTACAATCTTGCAAAATCACTTTATGACCAGACAGTGGAGTGGACGTCCCACGCCCTCGCATCAAGCTGCCCACGGAGGCCTGTCCCGGGACGGCGCTGCAGCCGCCGAGGGTCGAGCCATCTCAGAGCGCAGATAACAAAGAGGGTGTGGCAACTCACTTGGTCTGATTCGTGTCAGGACTGTTGACTGCCCGGAGTTTGGTGATTAACACACGGACGATGTTGAACAAAAAGGCGAAGTTGAGCTGCAAACAAACAGAAACCTGCACTCAAGAACCGCGATAACAACCACTCAACTTGTTGACAATTCAGCCGCAAAGAAAAAATGCAGAAAACAGAAAGGCCACGAGATAAAACGTGGTCATCCTTCTGCACTCAAACTGCAGGTACGAGACCTACGACACGGACGCAGTCTGATACCGGGTCACAAACGCGATTCCAGCCCTACTCACAGCTATGGTGACTACAATGGGCCCGAACACGATCCACTGCAGATTACTTTCGTCCAACCAGCACCTGCAATGACAAGTGACATTAGAGACAAATCAGAACCGGAATCTGTCCCGACAAGTCCACGCGAAACAAGGTCGTGGTCGAACAAACGTCTCAGTCCTTCTGTGCTGATGCCCCGCTTCCAGTGGATGTAGACCAACGTCTGACACAGGTCCCCTCCCCCAAACAAAAGAAAAACTTTCAGGTCAGACCAGTGCAGCAGGAGCGAAGAACACCACTGCTTTCACACAGCTGCACTTACTTTTCGGACTCGGTCGGAGTCGTAGCTCGTATCGCGCTGTAGATGAGCGTCGTCAGCACGGGCAAGCCTGCAACACACGACACACAACCCGTCAACGATACTAGACTTTCAAGTGGAGAATCAGCCGCGCGCAGCGTATATCGGCAGGACAGCACTTGTGTGTGTCGAAGAATGTGTGCATGGTATTATGTTTCTCAAAAAACAATTGCAAACATGAAAATGTAAATTTTATTTTTCTGTGGGGGGGGGTGGGTGTATACTGGACAATGTCCCGATCGGTATACCACACCTCTCAAAACACGTCACGATGAGTTTTGGCGTATGACGTCTTGTGGGTGT
>JAAUXT010003380.1_pt1 | contig 21263 bp, 17 predicted proteins | sample 7278171 | NCBI WGS metagenome assembly JAAUXT01 (sample SAMN14350112, study PRJNA611818) | marine sediment metagenome | isolation source: surface marine sediment (1.8m) | place: French Polynesia: Moorea | collected 2018-08 | reverse complement strand
TATGACATATATTTAACTCATCCTCACACACTATTCTGGATGCAACTCACCCCTCAATGGGGATTCGTTCCATCCAGAATAGTGTGTTCGGATTCGTTCAATATATGTTACGGACAAAAAGTGTTGCCTTGAACTACGTATATCAGCCCACTAAATAAAAAACGGTGCGCACAGGTAATCACATTAGTTTGTGTTTAACTTGCTCTTCCATGCAAGAAACACACTCAGGTACTGAAAAGATCTCCCGTCACGCGGGAATATGTTGTACTTCACGTGAAGTTGTTCCGCAGACATCGTGGAAAAAAATGAGATCTGTCTATCCAGACTTCTTTTGAAGACACACACGAATCTGAACGTTTTTCAACTCTTTGAGACGTGTGGCCAAGTACCCGACACACACTTGGAAGGTCTTTCATTTACCAAGAACCCCATAAGATGCCTATCTTCAGTGTAAGAACCAAGATTTAGTGGTCCCCAAAGGGATGCTTTTTTGTTGGAGGTAATTTCATCAAGAGCTTCCCAAATGAGAGATTGCTATCCACACTTTTGTGCAATTTTTTTGTGAGACAAATCACAAATCAAGCACATCATGATCGAAACACGTTCTGACGTTTGTTCAGAAGACAACCTCGAGTGTTTGAATTTCTCAAGGTCAGAAACATCAAGTCGGCAGTTTTTGAAAACTACCTGGTGACCTCCAGAGAGGCTGTTTTGAAGTTTGTCATCGTTCGCAACCCAACAATCAAATTTAGATACAGTGAGTCGAAAACAGAAATTTGCCCTGGTGACTTATGCGTCGCAGCTGCCGCTTTTTCTGGAAACTTTCACTAGAAATTGAATAATAATTATAAGCTGGGAAAAAGTTTTCGCTCTCGGACCCACCGAGATCAACACTGCTCGGTCCCTGTGATCCCCTTCATTAACGGAGCCTCTCCATTCGTTACGTGGATTTTCATCAGGACCGTCTCGCCACCCATATTGTTCCCAATTACAGAGACATTTTTGCCTTTGAAAATCCTCGTTCTTTGTGCGAGGATATTATGTAACATTTTCACTGTTTTTGACGGCGGCGTGTTTGGTGGAGACACGAGGTGCTCAGGTGGAATGAGATGTGAGTGAGATTCCCATTGTGAAAATCGCTTCCCAGAAGCATCTGCCCCGCGCAGTGTCGGCGCAACCGTTCACTGCACCACCTCGTGCGTTGCCAATCACACTTGCTTGCCAGACAGAAACTCAGGCTGAGATTGTGTCTTCATGCAGTGCGGAAAGTCTCCATTGCTTCACACCATCTTCACAGAAAGTCCGTCGCGTCAAAAGTGACACGGACCATCCTGGAAATCATAACTCAAGTTTCCGGTGACGCGAGATCGCCGCGCGATAGCCACACGCTGGGGCGGGGTGCGAGCAACGATGGTCACCCCAGAATCATGTCCCGCCGACGGCCATTCCGTGACAGCTATATGGTGACCACCCAGGCTCACTGACGAGCCCTGCCAACTTCTGCTGTCGACTCCGATCAGCACCGAAACGAGGGTGAGATTCAGGGAAAGACTCGCGCTTGCATTTTGTGATGAAAATGTGACCATGTAGTTTCTTTATTTCTTCTGTTTTCCAAAGAAAACTTTCGCTGTGTTCGATTCTCTTCGGTTTTGCAAAGATAAGAGTTGCTTTCGAACATTCTGCACAACCGACTGCGTTCAGTCTTCTTCTGTCTGTTTCCCACTTGTATACTGTTGTGAACTGTGGTCTGCATGACACCAACACATTTCAAGCTCTTTGCAGGCTCAGTTGATTCCTTTTGCACAGAGAGATTGAAGCATGAAGAGAAAAAAGTTCCCATCGCCCACGAGTCTCGCCAACACAAACGAACAAGCGTTATGTGGAAAATAAGACGAATTTATTTCTGAGGTGAAAACAGGGCTCAATCGTTCAAACCAGATTTTCTTGATACAAAACTGACAAGTTTTGCTGTGGTAAAGGTGAGAGATAAATGCAGCATGAATATCGAGCGACAAGGATCGTGTTCAGCTTTGTCCTGGCTCTGTAGACGTTAAAATCACCCCGACTCATATTGAAGCGAGAGTCTGAAAAGACTCCTCAGAGATAATGACATCTTGGCCCTGAAGATGACGGGCCGAGTTTCAGACGCACTGCGAACAGTAATGAATAACATAACTGGACTTGTCATTGTGTGGGGTGTAAGTGATACGTATGTACAAAGAGAACGTATGATACAATTGTCCGATGTGTCACACGGTGTCCGTGCGGAGCACCGCTGAGGTGTTCGTGTTGTTTGCACTTCTTAATGACGGCGACTGAGCCTCCGCATTGTTCGCGATTGTACAATATGCGGTGCAGCTTGCGACACAAGTGACTTTTATCGCAGTGGGGCGAGGGTTCCAATGAGGTTCCCGCCCCGGGCGTTTCTTGGCCTGGCCCCTCGGTGGTCCTCCTCCTCCTCCTCGACTGAGCACTGCGGACACTTCTTTTCCTCTGCGGCGTCCAAGTCTGACCCTCACGAGTGAACATCCCAAGTCTCGTTCAATCCTGCAAGCAGAAAATAGATATTTCCAATTTGAGTGAAAATTTACTTCAGTGTATTGTTGGACTCATGTCAGATAATGTTTGAACAAATTCAAAAAATACTATCTGCGAATGACCATCTCGTTGCTTGTGTGCAGATCCCATAAAAACGTTTGTACCCTCGGCCGAAAAGCGTTTTGTCCAGCAAATTTATAGTGATCATTACAGCCATTATCATACACTGGGGGCATTTCAAGCCCACAGCCAAATGATTTTGAATGACCAGTGAAAATTTATTGACACTTTGTCTTCTCAAAATGTTCAGAGGAGCGGAATGAGATCCTAATAATGTACTTTCAAATTGCCTATTAATTCACTGAGAACATTTGTGAGGCCCAAAGAAAAGATGGTTTCACCAATGCAATAATTTTGGAGAAATTCAACAGTTTGTTTTTGTGAGGCTATTCATGACAAAACGCTCAGCACAGACATCTTCAGCAGTGTTGATGCGACCATATGGGCGCATTCTTCCTCATTTCAATTTGATACAAAAAAGTTTGACAAGTTGCACACGGGAACCATCTGAGAAGAATTTTCAATTTGAACTGCAGCAGCATCTTTCTCCACACAGAACCAATGACAACTGCTGGGTTTTCTCTGGGTGCAATAGATTGCCGTGCCACCAGCAGTACAACCCAAGACCTCAACACAAAGGCCCCTCACTGTTCCGCCCTGTGAATCTCCCCAGGAAATCTCAAGGGAGCAGTGGTATTCTGTTTCTCTTGACGAGACGAAAAGAATTTGAGAAAGAAAGAGCAATCATTGATTGCCATTCTTGAATACAAACCGTCCAAAACATTGGAAAGTAAAAAACAAATTACCTGTGGATATTTTGTGCAGCAGCCTTTACTCCTGCAGCCAGTGGGCGAGCTCGGTCAGGTCGTGTGGGGGCGGCGCGGGCGCGCTGAGGGTATCGGGCGCTGCAGGGTGCTGGGAGGAGGAGCAGTCCGAGTCCCCGGACCTGGAGCTGCAGGCCGGAGACACCGGGACCGCGCAGTCTTTCTGATGGACGTCGTCGCACGGACCGTGTGTCAGGCTTCTAGAGTCTGGACTGCAGGAACTGTCAGCTGCCCCGGTGTACACACTGCACCCACTGTGGTTCAGATCTTCATCACTGTCTCTGGGTGCCACCCTCGAGAAACTGGATTGCATGTCACTGCTGGGGATGTCGTTGGTGGAGTGGGGGCTCTGGAGGGGCTCGCTCTCGCTCTTGCTGTCCTCCTCATCCTGCGCGTCCAGAATCTGCTGCAGGTGGTTGATGTAGCGGATGGCGGATCGCAGCGTCTCCACTTTGCTCATCTTCTTGTTCTTGGCGCCTGATGGCAGGTGTTTGCGAAGCGTTGAGAAGGTTCCGTTGATGTGTTTGACGCGGTTGCGTTCGCGCTCGTTGCGTCGCGCCACGGCCGTCGGGTGCGACTTGTACCCGAGACGCACCAAGTCGCCCTTCCGCCGGCACCGCAGGAAATCCCGCTGCCGCAGCGGATGCCCCGGACCGAACTGCAGGTGAGGCGGCGGAAACATCGGAGACATCCCGACCGCCTGCATCGGTGGGTACCCGTTGGGCTGCTGCATCGGCATGCCCATCGGGTACACACTGCAGGAGTCGGTCGGAGAGGGTATGCCGGTGCTGCCAGGCGAGATGTCCTGCTGTTGCTGCTGCTGTTGCTGCTGCTGCTGATGGTGGTAATACTGGTCCATCACTGCAGCGGAAGGCTGGATGAGGAAGTCCCCTCCGTAACCATGGAGAGCGATTTGAGGCTGCATCTTTCCTCTTCAATTTGACTCGGAGCCTGAACTTGTCAAGAGCTGTCTGCAAGTTCGCACTTGATGACAGGTTGGTGGTACCTCTGAGATAGCACTCAAGCTTTTGCCGTCGTATCGCTATACCCACGCCTTTTATACGCAGACCCATGCGTGGAGAAACAGGTAGTCAGTGTCTTTCATCACTGTCAGATGGAGCCCGGAGACCCACCCCCGGTATTGTTCGCCGGGAGAGACTCGGGTCGGCCACGCGTGCCGCTGCCACCCCGTCAGCCATCCGTGTCCCCCAGAGGCAGTTCACCACGCGTCCTTGCGTGCCGTCTCCCCTGCCAACCCCTCATCCTTATTAAATTTCGCTCTTTTTCCAGATATGTATTAGAATCATTAAGCAAGAACCGTAAACTTTGCACAGTCTGCTTCTGCCACCCAATTGCTGAAAGCGTGTCCTTAGAAACTAATGATTTAAGTGGGCGCAAGTTTCATGAAGGAATGCGGTGGAGCCAAATCGACAAATCAGACTCCCACTCATAGACCTGTATCTCTCACACTGAAAAAAGTAAAAACCAAAGACCGTCCTCGGTAACACTGCCGAACAACATGCGATTTGGCGCCGAGATCCTTTCACCAAAGACTTTGCTGCTTCAAGTTGCATTTCTCATGAGGATTCAAGGCTCCCTTCCGTGATCTTGTGAGTGGGTTTCATTTACATTCCAATTTCATAATTGATCATCATAGCTTTTGCTCATTAATTATCTGAATGGCCTTTTATTACCTGACTACAAATTAAACTTCACCTCATGATTCATCACCCTCGAAAGAAAATTGGCCGAAGCTGCATCCACATGCGATACCATCGGATCGAGCGCATGTTGCACACAAAATGTCAGCTCAACACTTTGACAGCGGATCTGCTGGATATTCTTGTCCTTTTGTTGTGCAGACCCATCACATTCGTTGGCGACAAGGTGTCCGAGCGTGCTTCGATTCAGTTCAGAGCGACAGCCATATGGTTCTTTGCAAGAATACGAGCATCTCCGCAAAAGGGTTTTCAATTGGGCATTCATTTTCTAATCGCCGGTGAGGTTGGCCACGAATGATCAACTCTGCAAAAGGACAGGTCAAGAGGGTATCACCTGGCTCGCTGCCTCATTCCCGTGTCCGCACAAAACAACCGTCGTTGTTCTGCTGACCTCTTCATTCGCTGCGAGAAAACTTTTGTGTGAAGCCCCAAGCTGACAGAACAACCAAGCATCAGCGTGTACTGAAACAGGCAAAACACGTTCATTTCAAAATCTGACAAAATGTCACCTCAGATTACACAAAACTACTGTATGAAGAATATTCACGCACAGCAAAGAAAGCGAACTTTCCCAGGAGCAGATTTCCAATTGTAAACTCTTGATCATTCTGTTTCAGACACAGGTATTATTGACCAAAACGATACAGGTACAAAACCTCTCGGGTGAATTTTTGACAGCTAAATAGTTTGCGGTGAGCTTTAGTCACTGCAGAAGTCAAGAACACCTCCTTGGGTCGCTTCGCAACAGGAACGTGGGAAAGCGCAGAAATAAACGGACTCACGATGCGACCTCACCCAAAATTGTCCTCTTCCGAACAGGGGTTCGGGGGCGTTCATATTTTACACTTTTTACATGTGAACTGTTCGCCTCGCATCATCGAGATCGTAAGTCGCTGTAATGGGGCAAATACGGTTCCTGACACGCCTCTGTATTTTTATGTATGAGCTGCCACGGCGGGGGCGAGTTGGGGTGAAGACTCTTCACGGTGCCCGAGTATCCTGTAAAGGCAAATGGACAGGAAAGAGAAAGCGATCCCTGCGTTTGGGAACGATCTTTATCGTGATTTTTCTTTTTTAATTTCCATGGGAAAGTACGGACCATCTCGCTGCTTTTCCCACGATGACAACAATAGAGTTATGAAGATTTATCTGAGTTGTGACAGATCGTCATTCGGTGGCTTGGGTATGGGGGTGTTGGATGTCTTTACAACTTCTGCTCAACAACGGCAAAACGCCGGGGTCTGTGCACGCCGAGATCCTCAATTGTCCAATTATGGCACCTCATTTCACCAGAAACCAGAGTAAACAATCTGAGTTTTGCAAGAAAAATAGACATTGTCGGGATCCCTGCAAAAAAAGGCTCAACATGACGCTAATGGAGGTAAATCCCTTTTGACGTTGAATGACAGTTTGTGTGCATTTTTCTGTGTGAATGCAATCAAACCTGCATTTTCAGGTTCCCAGGACCATTTGAATGAGGGTGAATTTTCCAGGGGTGCAAAAGGTAAATTGCATCGGTGCGCATCATGGGAAAACTGTAACATATGGGACGAAAGTTGAGACTTTGATGAGCGATGGAGATAAAGCAGCCGACTTCACGAACTCGGTAGAGAAACAGAAATAGCTCAACAGTTTCCTGCGGGCGAGATGAGTCAATGAAAATCCCCCAGAATCACCTTTCATCATCTCACAACCAAAAGTTAAATTCAAATGTCTTATCTCAAAATATCTTTGTGTTCTTCTTTGAGTGATTCTTGTGACTCATCGTAGTAGTTTCCTCTCCCTGTGGAAAAGCAACAAACAGTACGCGCAAGCAACATCCAACTGGATGAGAAAACACTTTTGCGTTGAATTTTGGTTCACAAACATACTCCAAACATAGCACACCCTGAAGGCAAAATATCTTTGCCAAAATGGCTTGAGATTTACACAACGTGTCAAAGTGACTTTTGATGCGAAGATCTCGGCCCAGCACAGGCGACGCCACCCCGACATGGGAATAGCGCCTCGTTCGGTGACCCGGCTGCGCCGCTACAGCTGTAAACCTCGCAAAACTCCTGAAAAGATTAATGAGTTCGTCATTTTAACTCGACTGCTACTACAGAAGGAACGTTTCACGCAACAGTAAAATTTATGAAAAGTGCGCAATTTCTTTGCGTTTTTGCAGAAAATCAAGCCTGAGAAAACAGGTGGAAATGTTGGCGTCTTTGCGACCCGAAGTGCTTTCGGCAAGACCAAACATGAAAACGCTTTCTGTCGTGCATGGCAGTGAGACGAAGTTGACAAATTTTGTGCAAAATTGCATTTTTTGTTGTCAGATTTGCCTCCACCGCGTGCGGAAAGCCACAACTCAGAAAAAGGAATTGCACTGCAACAAACTGCTCACAGCTCAGAGTAGCAGCGAGCAACAAATTGTGCGCTCAAGATAACGGTCGTCAAACCGATCTATCCCATGAAACTCCGAAAGAAGATGAATGTGTTTGAAAAGGTCTTCAAAATTTCAAACTTGCAAAGTTGACAGGCAAAATGACAAAGTCGGTTAACGAACAAGGAATAACTCGCTCAGGCAACCGTGCACCATGAAGAGATCTCATTGAGATGTCCAGGAAAATGGCCCGAAGTGTCCCGATGCCTCCATCTGACCCGGGGGAAACCTTCCTGCACTGCCTTCAAAGACTGGAGATTGTCCGTTGGAAAATGACAAATGGCCCTGTGCGAGATGGGACAAAAGCATTATTGACGACGGATAATAGGAACAGAGATGGAGATAGAGGAATGATACACCATCAGGACTCCGGGCCATTTACGAAGAACGTCTTCGCCACGTGTCCAGAAGACTCGAGGCTGTGAAGAGGCACTGACAAGTTCTTGGCACCAGAGACTAATGTGCTGAAATGACCTTGAATGGACCTGGAGGGTGAAACACACAGCGCCTCCACAACCGCAGCCCTGTTTCACCCCACATGATTTGCACCCTTTGCCAGTAAACTCCCCACTTTTCCCTTTCCTGTCGCGAAGATTTTCTCTTATCAACCATGACCTACCAGGAAGACAGGATGTGTCACTTTTCGCCAAGAAACCCTTCAGCAAGAGGGGTGCGTATCTGCAGCTCGACTTTTAACCCCATGCTGATACGTGCGTGAATGACATGTAATTTTCTTCCAGTTTTGTAAAGAAATGTGTGGAGGTAATTGAAACAATATGGGGTTTCAGAAACCACAAATACACAATGTTTTCCGTGAATTCCCACAAGAAAACGCGCAGCCGGTGATTTACGTGGGATCGACCAGTTCTCCCATTTTTGTTGGGAAAAATGTCCGGAGCCTGCAGATAGGATCCTTTTGTTGGCAACACAATACACAGGTGTAACTTGCACAATATTTTTCTCAAAGACGCCAACAAAATTTATGGGGCCAAGAAAAGACGCGTCTTTCGAAGGAGACGCTCAGATCCCGTGGGAAAAGTGTGCCGCGTGAGAAGTTGACAGCTGTACGAGTAGAGGCAAGACTTGCACTTGCGAACATTTTTACGAAAATCACACACATCCCTTGAACATCACACACACGCACACACACACACACTTCTTCTCAGTTGGCTGTTTCAGAAGTCACCATCCAAGAAAAATTAAAAGAGCCAAGAAAAGAAGACACAACTCAAATTTCAACTTCCGTTGAACCAATTTCTTCGAGGCAAAATATGCCCCCATATATATGCATAATGGCCCGGGGCTTCCATGCCCACCTGACGGGTATGTTCCATCACTGTCTCGCTTGAAACAATGAGACGGTTGAATCTCGCCCCGCCACGTCAAGTGCGTCGCCCGACCCGCGCGGACCCTGCCTCCGCCCGCCGGCCGTCCCCGGGTCACCGGGAACACCCCCGGCCAACCTGCCCGCCTCATTTCAGACCGTCACCAGCGGCGATACAAGCAAAATGCAAGTGAACGTAAACGGAGTGCGGGGAAATTTAGTTCCAGGGAAGATCAAAATTGCTTCAAATTTCCGGTGCCATTAAGTCTGGAGTGCATTCAGTGCAGCTGAGATTGCAAGGAGTCTGACCGGGATTTTTTTGGTGCCAGACATCTTTCGAAAAAAAATTCCATCAATCCAGACGGTTCTTCGAGAAAAAAAATCCCGCCAGTTTGGTGACACCCATTAAAACACCAAATTATAGTTGGAATGTCATCCGTCTGTCACGAAATAAATCTGGATGTGTTGGCATGCCGTGCCAATCCGGTGTCACAACGGTTCTGGACTGATGAACGTCGCGCAATCCACTCATCCGAGACATGCCAGCACATTCCTCCCGCATCCCCCGCACGGAGCGGCGCGCGCCCTCAATGGACTTTCGTGATACGGATTCGTGCGTCCATTCAGGACGGCGCGCGCCCGCATCACCTGGCAGCGCGTAATGGCACCACCCATTGTTCAGTCCGGTGCATTTTTCCGCAAAGACCGTTGGCGCTCATTCAGTTTTGCAGTTTGCGGCAGGCAAGTTTGACTGGAACTCAAAATTCTTGAACAATGCGGATTATGAAGAATAATTAAAACCGAAGTATGACAGCGATTTGGCTGCCACCTAATCAGTTGCACCTGGTCTTGAACCCACAAGCTTTTGGTATTCTGTATTTTTTATGGGAAAGCACTGCTTTAAATTTTGCAAATTGAACTGTGACGCGGTTTGGGTGGAGATTTGATTTTTTCATATGTTTTGCAGACAAAACACCAAAAGGACTGGTGAGGTTTTTCTGTGAAGTTGTCTTCACGGTGAGCTGAACTTGGTGGGAAAGAAACTTTTCTAGAAATGTTTGAAGTTATGGCAGCTTTGATTTATTGACAGAAAATATAAAAACAAAATCTTACGACATTGCGACCCTCATGATAAAATGTTCAAGAGAAGAAAAAGCCCTTTGCCTGGGGGTGGGGGGGGGCACACAATGATGAACACTCAGAAAAGCACCTCAAACCCATTCTTGTCCGGAATGTCGGTAAAACTGTCGTGTCAAAATGCTTGCATCGTTGTCTGCAGATCATTTTCGAAGAAAGCAGACTTTAAGTTTTTGGCTTTTAGAAATAGGCGATTTCCTCGTCGCGGCCCTTTCCGAGTTGGTGGCTGTGGAGGGAGAGGTCTCCCTGCCCCGGCAGCGGACGAAACACCCTGATGTGCACGTACTCTTCGTTTCCCACGTGAATCTGAAACAAAACACTTGAATCAAAACCAGTCGAGCAAATTCACAACAGACGGGTGGTTTTTCTTGCGAATCCTGTGAGTCTGACAAACTTGAAAAAAGGTGAAAATTTCCGTTTCATAGGCACCAGGTGTTCTTTCCGTCGATCAGTGACTGACTTCACGAGAACATGAAATATGCGAAATGGCAACGATAATGACGCGATAATGATTCAGGCCAAATTGTTTCCAGCTGGTTCCATCATCTCGGCAGCATCAGCGATTTCGCGCCTTCAGCTTGCTTAAGCGGATGCAGCAGCTGAGCGACCCCGCCGACCACCAGGCGTCGCTGTTACTCACAGCTGTCCTGTCACCCTGTCACTTGTGTGGACAACTCGAGTTTCCCACCTTGATGAAGAAGTTCGTTCCAGCGACGACCTGAGATCGAAAATGTGTCGCTCGGTACTCGTCAAACTTCTTCCCTGCGTTCTCCTCCACACTCCCACGCACCTTGAAAAATCGTCAAACACACACATGCAATTTGCCATCAATTATTTCTACCATTTTGTGTTTGTACATGTATTGTGTGTCTTCAGGTCTGTTTGCATTGCTCGTATGTGCATGGAATCAAAAAAATTGTTGCTGCAGAAATCCGCTGTTGCTTTCGCGCCGCGCTCCGCTACAATTTTCCAGTAGGTTGTGGAAAGCGCGAAATTTCTTGAACCTGCAGAGAAATGTTCCAAAACGCACAAGAGTTTCCCAGCGGACAGTCCTGCGACGTTGTTTGTCGTATTGCACCCAGTTTTACGCAGATCGAACAACAATATCAAATTTTTTTCACTTTCTGCAATTTTTCCAGCGAATAATCAACATTTCCATCACAAAGGGACAAATTCGCGATGGCGCAGCCGACACACGATCGAAATCCGACTTCCGCATCATGTGAGGAAGCATCATCAATGAAAAGCGTCACAAGACCGATGCCTCAGGCGCCTTTGTTTGAAAACGTTTACGTTTTCTTGAAACGCCTGTTCAAGATCCCCCTGCACGCCAGACTTCTGCCAACTGTTTCACGGTTTCAAAACCGCCGAATCTAGCGCAAGCAAGAAACAAGTTTCAATTGTCTGTTCATTCAAATATCGGTCTTCCCCTAGATCTGGAAAATTTTACCTCAGTCGAGCTGAAAACTGATCGTGTTGACTTGGAACTGACCTGGTCGGCGATCTGCTGCACGTCAGGCGTCGCCTCCTTCATCGCGCTCGGTCCTCCGGCCATCATCTTCGCAGAATTCTGTCTTGAATTTCTGACAAAGCACTTCGTAAGACTGCCTGTCAATCTCGAATCTGTTGTGTCCGTCTTCACAACTTCGTAAAGTGTGTCGTCTGCTAGGTCACAGCCGTCAGTCCAATTCTCCATCGCTCGCTCTTAAACATTTCGCGCGCTTTGGCCAGATGGTTCTATCTTTTGCGCTGGTCTCTCAGAGAAGTCCAGTCCCGTCAGTTCTGTCTTTTCTTTACCTGTGATCTTTGAAAAATAAAATCATTGTCAAAACGCAACCTTTGCTGCTGTCTCACTCTCACCTGCAAGAGTCTTACAACCACCTATCCTACCCCCCCCCCCCCGCGAAAAGTTTGCTGTTCTCTGAAACAGAAGTTCAAGTATCTGTGCATTAGATCCAGGTGAAAGTTGTATTCTGGATCCTTGACACTCTTGTCCTCTCAACTGCAATTATGGAAGGTTTGAATCATTTTGTGTTGCAAGTTTCCCCTTTCAGTGAACTATCTTTTCCGAGCGTAACACTCGTGCGAAACTTTGTCTTTCTTTGCAAAATTCTCTGCTGTTCACGATCAAGAAGGGCTGTGGTCCAAAGCCAAACCTCGGACGGCAAAATCTCTCCCATACAATGTAATGAAAATTTGACTTGTAAAAACTTTGCACCTGCGCCTGTAACTCCAACTTGGGGTAAATTCTTCTGTTTCCCCCCTGGAGTCAAGCGTCGGGTCCCTGTTCCTGGAGCCGATTGCAGTTTCAGTCCGGGAAAGCCAAAATCCAACTTCTGCTTCATGTTTTGCACCTGACAGTGCAAATTTTTGGGTCAATCAATTCCTCCGCTGGACCAATCTCCCAGAGAACCGCATCTCCTTCCATCGGACTCGGTTTCACCAGCAGCGGAGTCCAGTGGATACCACCGTCGTGAATGCCACTGAAATACCGAGGAAATGATTCTCCCGAGTTTCATTTTGTCAAGTTTTAGATTCGCATTGTGTGTGTGTGTGTGTGTGTGTGTGTGTGTGTGTGTGTGTGTGTGTGTGTGTGTGTGCCCCTCGAAAACATCCTGGGTACGTCACTGCATTCACACCGGCGCACTGCACGACGCCACCACAAATCAACTTGTATTCAAGTTTTAGAATTGGAAAGAAAGGCCCATGTGTCTCAAGTCTCAAGGTGATGTCTTCTGAAAATATTCCGTGCACATGGCAAAGGCAAAAGTCCTTGTGCAAAACTCCCAAGCGATGAAACCCGATTCAGCTCGCTGGAGTACTGCTGCTGCTATAAAATATGCAGAGAGGAAATCGGTAACAAGAGATCCACACATTGTGCAGATTCCCTCGCGACAATCCAAACTTATTGATCTCGGCCATATTTGCATAAACATCACTTGCAATTTCAAAATGGCCGATTCTGTGGCCGTACTTGCTTCTGGATTTCTGTTGACCCTCTTTTGGGGTAAGTGCATATCATTCTATCGGGAAAAACAGAGGTTGTTTTGCCCACAAATGTTCTTCCATTGCGTGTTGTTTCGTGCGCTGTTCGTCGAAAATCTCAACTGCTGAGAAAAATGTCACGACATACTCAAAACAGGTTCACCTTTGCGTACGCTGGGCTCGGACAGATTTCCAACGCAATTTCTCCATGTCGTTAATTCTCAATCTCAATTTGACGAAATGATCTTGCAGACGCGGCGGAGGCTGGGTCCTTCTGTTACTCGAGGTACTGCGGGGGATACACGTACAAGTACTGCTGCGGGGGCCGGTACACCTCGTACTGCTGTGACTACCACACCTTCTATGGATACACACGGCATAGTTACTCGCCTGTGTGAGTGTTACACCTTGTCGTGTTCCAATCACGGACTTTGATTGTTTCGTGATAACTCTGAGAAACCATTTTCTTGGTGCTCTTCAATGCCGCCATTGAAGTCACCAACACCAACACGTCAACCAATCGATGACAGGGCATCAACGATTTGAACAGGGGCGACACACGTGGGAGCTGGACTCCAGCGCACAAAAATTTCATGTGGAGAATAAAAAACGTTGACCCGAATGGAGTGATCGCTGGAGTCAGGCTCCATGGAATTTCTGACTGCTACCTCACTGTGAACAGCCAGACCTCGTGTGTTCGCAGATGATCAAACAAATCGATTTGATTTTGAACAAGAGCTTTCAGGTTTTGATGAGATCTGTTTGATCTCTATTTGTCAAGAATTGACTTGTCTGCCTTGTGGACCTCAGATCTTCAGAAATTGTTTCAGCCTTTCTTCAGACAGTTATTTTGGGCTCATCATCCCTGGCAGTGCACGGGCCAAACCTAGTTCTGGCCATTTGACCTGCGAAGACAATATCGCTGCCACTCACGTCTTTTGAAGAGAGAAATCAAACTTTCAAGCACCTGCCCTGGTACGAGAACAGTGGCTTTTGGAACTCCGTCTTTCAGATGATCGACTCAGGGGCAGGGACCCAGGGCACACAACAAGCTTTGGCTCTGTTTTGCAGATGTCTTTGGACCAGCTCTTCAACCACAGGAGGGGGGCCTTTAGTACATGTGGTGTGTTCAAAGTAGTCATGGATCCTTGAGAATCACACAGTTTCTCTGTTCGTTGCAATTCTTGGGCAGATTCTCCAGAGTCCTGCAACCAAACATGACTTCAGGGGATTCCCTTGCCTTTGCAAATTGTTTTCTGAAAGCTTCTGTGTGAGCCAGACCAACTTATGAAGAAAAGTGCGTTGGGTGTGCGGATGTCTCTTGTCAAACAAACCAGTGTACTCGAGCAAGGAGTGAATTTTGTGTCATTCTCCAACTTCAAACACTTCACATGTTTTCCACAGGGGTTCCATCATCGGCGGTGTCTTCTCGCTGATGCTGCTCATCTTCTTCATCTCTCTCCTCGTGTGTTGCTGCAAGGCCTCGTGTCCACTCTACCAGCGGAGGCACAACAGAGGACAAGTTATCTCACCCGGTCAGCGCTTTGTCCAAACTTTCTGCAGCAGTCGTCAGCAAAAACCAGTCCGATGCTCATTGTGCCTGATTGTTCTTGTCGGAAAACGCAATGACCTTTTTCATTCTTGCGGGTTCGAACGTTTTCCCTCAAGTGAACGATGAATGTGAACGGGCACACACAACACACACACACACACACACACACACACACACACACACACACACACCAAGCTGAGCTGAGCCACGCCCCATGTTTTTCTCAGCAGGCCAGACGACCATGGTGGCTGGGGCCACGACTGTCGCAGTGACGACCAACAGCGTGGGGTACCCGTACCCGATGCAACCGCACCCGCACCCGCAGCAGCAGTACCCACGCAGGCCTCCACCAGGACCTGGAGTCCCCAAACAACCCGGGTACCACCCAGGCTACGGGTACCCGCCGCCGCCGCAGGGCTACATGATGTACCCGATGCCACCCCCGTACCGTGAGTGTGCCTTCTTTCCTGCAGGTATTCAACCACAGGATCACCTTTGGTGTCCTGAAACCACGCTGGCTCCAAGAAATCGGTCCACAGTGGGAAAAGCACAGAAACTCCCCAACTTGAGCTTCTCTGAACATGACTTCGCAGGTTGTTTTAATCAGTGACACCGTGAGGGGCAGCTAAATTCTGCAAAGCAACGATTGCTTATTCTCCATACAAAAAGTCAGTGAGAAAGCGCAAAAGAACACAAAAGAACACCAAGACGTGCACTCGTACATCTGTCAACCAAAGCTGTCTCTCTCTTGTGCTTCCCACAGCAGCGTACGGCGCGGGTGCGATGGCGCCTCCCCCGATGTACCCGGGTCCGCCGCAGCCGTCGGAGCCGACGCCGGTGGGTACGGACGGCTCCCCGCGCTCGGAGCCGCTGCAGCCGCCGCCGCAGGCCATCAACCCCGAGTACGCTTCGGTCCCCGGCGGACCTCTACAGTGAAGAAGTCTTCGCACCCAGTTGGGTGTCCGGTGTCCTTGCTTTGATTTGTGCAGAATCTGTGATAATGCTTGGAAAGTTGTTGAACATTTTTATGAATTCGTCTCAGATATTGTTCCTGCAGACGTGACAAATCAGAATTGTCAAATAAATTGTCTGCCATGCGTGCAGAGGCTGGTGGTCTTCAGCATTGTTTCCAGGAGCAGACTGAGATCCTGGCAATGGATGATCAAAACATGACAGGGACAAGGAAACAGTCTCGCAACGCAAACTTCGAGGTACACATGAGGGAAATCCGGGTGTCAAGGGTCCCGGTCCTGGTTCCCCCCGGTCCCCCCCAGCTCACACAGGTGTGGCCAAAACATGGACACAAACAGCGACTTTCAAAGCCATATCAATTCCTCGCGTGCATTCCGCATGTCCTGCTGTTCATGGAGACTCAAAAATCCTCCTTCACACCCTTGCAATCGTGAGCTCAGAACCATCTGCTGGCGTGTCTCAGTTCTCGAGTGAAACTTCCATCTGGGGAAGAGGGGCCTCGATCTGTTTCTCATTCTCAGTCTCAGTTCAGTCCTGAGTTTGTGGTTCTTCAGGAGCACTGCTACATCTTCAAGAACACTCCCCAAATTAGTGTTCCTGAAGAACTGGTTCATTGAGAGCACTACGCCTGGATCCAGGGGCCAGTATGATGGAGGCTGGTAGGGTTCCTGAAGAACCAGTAGCACTGCCAATGAACTGGTGGCACTCCTGATGATCTGGTTCTTCAGTCCTGAGTATAAAACACCAAAGGGCACTCCTGAAGAACTGGTACCGAAACACTCCTACCCCAAAGAGTGTTCATGGGGCACGCTCCAAAAGAACCAGTAGCGCTCCCAAAGAACCAAAGACTCGGGACTGGACTGAGACTGAGAATGAGAAACAGGTGGAGGTAACACATCTTTGGCGTCGTCGGTCGGGCACTCTCCAGCCTCCAAACCCCTTGCAACCTCTATTCGCAATTCAGCCATGTACACAATCTGCAGGGGAACAATCCACTGCAGACTGTCTCAATGTTCAATTCCATGGCAACCCCTTTGAAGAACAACAGCGAGAACTGTCGTGTACAAGTTGGAGTCCAAAGAATGCAACACCCAGAACAATAATTCACTGGTGCTCGAGGACCAAATGGTTGGAGTTCTGAAGGCAAATTTTCGTGAAGAGTTTTGGCAGTGCGCGCAAAGGTCGTCGCCAGCCAATCCAGTGAGCCCCGGGGCCTGGTCCACCTGACCACCAAGTTTTGGGGGCCCCCTGACCTCAATCCTGTTGGAGGAGAATTCACATCGTTTGCGCTTTCAACGAGGAATATAAGTGTTGTGTGTGTGCGTGTGTGTGCGTGTGTGTGCGTGTGTGTGCGTGTGTGCTTGTGTAGGTCTGTGAGAAGGTGAGTACGACAAACTCACAGCGGAAGTGAGTGCGCAACTCTGACCACATATTTGGAGCAAATTTTTGATTGGCTGTCCAACAAAACACAAAGAACACGACATCCTTGCGTCCCTTCCTCTCAGGAAATGGATTGTCAGACATGGAAAGCGAGGATGAATTTATCGTCAGCAAAGTTTATTCGTGTTCAACATCATCGGGTTCATTGTCTGGTGCTGCAGCTCAGGGATCGCCAGCCGCGTTTTTTGCTTCACACCACAGCCTCCTGAACGTTTGTGTTTTTGAACGTTTGTGTTCTCAAAGAGTGGGTTCGTTGTGTTCGCAGCTGAAGAGTTCGCTCTGCTATCTTGTGACAACAATGTTCGTCAGGGGAATCATCAAATTGTGCATCTGGAACATCCGGACTAGCAAAATGTCTCTTTTGAGATGTGCATCTCATCAACGATAATTGCCTGAAATAACTTGCACTTGTTTTGCCCTCGCTGCTCAAGCGGAAGAACGCACCTAAATCTTGGGAAAAAATACACTTCTCCCTCCCCCGCAAATTGGCTGTTTGTCTTGAAGACCCTGCCCCAAAAGGCAAGAAGGTTGTTTCTGCACGTTCCTTGACTCATGCATGGAGAAGAAATCCAACCCAGATATGCATGGACAATCTCAGAAATGGAAAATTCATACAATATGCTTGATACGTGGGAGCAAGGATTTTATGGACAGGGCACGGCCTACTCAGGCGAAGCTGTTTGCCTCCTTGTCACACATGTCACAATACATAAAATTGTCTTTTGTGAGAGTGACTATTGTTACCGGACCAATCTTAGTGGCATTAATCTTCGTTCTCTTGGCCCTATCAGATTAGCTGTCTCAGCCAGGAACCACCTGATGTAAATCTAAGATGTATGATTTCCATATTTATGCTGCTGGGCATTTCCACAGGAACCTGTTGAATCAGCGTGTGTCGCTGCAAACGGATGTTTACTCGCGGCGAGGTCCTTCAATCTGTGATCTGATCAGGTGAATCTGGACAAGATGAGGCTCTTCGGGAAGTAAATTGCTCAAGCAACATTGTAGCTGATGTTCCTCTGACGAACAGCAGACGGAGAAATCCGGGACGGGCCAAGGTGATAAGTACTCCAAATTCTGGATTCTGGAAATCCCTAAGAAATTTGAAAGTCGTCCGTGTCAATGTTCATGAACTCCAAATCTGGTGAATCCTTCTGTGAGTGCAAAGCACCTCACATCGATAAGCAAGAACAGCGCCTTGCAGCAGTCTGTGTCGTGGCTCGTGGCTGCAGCTGAACTACAACTTCTGACTCCACTTTCCTCTCAGAAAGTCGTGGCCCACGAAACTGCTGACAACCTTTCGTCCGTTCCCTGAAATGTCCTCATGCACACGTGTGCGTGACAAGAGTGTTCAAATGGTCGGAAAGACGGTGCTTCCGCGCAAAGAACCATCAAAATATAGTCAAATTTTGACCTTGCCAGTGGGACTGCAAAGGTCTTGTCTTGAAGCTGCGGATGCTCTTTCCTCCACCTACTTGTTTTGTGGCTTCAATGGTGACCATGAGTCGTGTCTCAGAATCACATTGTTGAATGTTCCAGCGAAATTGAGTCAAAGATTCATTGGCAAAGTATTCATATGCACATTGACCACCCACTGCGGGTGTTCTCAAACAAGCAGAGAACACTGAAAGTTACTCAGGAAGACTTCGTGTGGTGATGGACGCAAATTTGCTCTGGACACTGTGGCCCTTCCTGAAACCTGTTTCCATCGTCAGGATGTTCTGCAGAAGAGAATCTATATTTGCCCTCCGAGACTTTGGAAGTGTCACAAATTAACGTGTTGAATCCTCGCGCGACGCACAAAGGTCATTGAAATCAGCGACACTGTTGGTGGGTGTTGACTCGAGCTGTCCGTATCTCGAGCTCCGGCGGAAGGGAGAAGCCGCAGAGCAGCTGTCAAAGCTTCACTCGCACTTTTCTTGAACCGAAGCACAGCGCAGGTAATTGATGTCAAGCACAAAAATCCCGTAATAACGAGTTTTTGTTGTGTTTGCACAAAAGTGTCCCTCAAATAAAGACACGCAGAGACGTGGGCAAGTCTTGTTGCTGTTGACACAACATCTTCTTCATTCTCATTTTCTGAGTGATGTTTGAAATGTGTAAACCCCAAAGGTGCGATTTTGTAGAAAACAGACAGATGGCATTGTAAGTTCTTCTCTGAAAGTTTTTGATTGCTTGCTTTTTACAAAGAGAATTCGCGTAAAACTGGTAAGCAGCGTTTTTAAGAATCCATCGGGCAGTGTCTACTTACTGTATAACATGACGGACCAGTTGCACAGATTGCTGAAGTACAGTAATTACAGATTTGCAAAAAGTGCCAAACAACAAAGAGCACAGAAACAAAGAAACTTCCTGAAGGTATCGATGACACTTGGCACGAAGTTCTTTGTTCAGATTCAGTGACCACCTGATGCTACTTGTGGTTTGTTTTCAGTTTCCAGGTTGTTTTTCTAGCTTGACCAACAAGGGTTGGTTTCAAAAGTCCAAAGAAAGTACCAATGCCAAGGCATAATGCCAAGTCAATGAAAGAGCCTTTTGAAGAAATACCCACATCTTGCTTGCACTGACGTTGACTGACATACGATCGCACACATTGTCTACTACTCCAGCAGTCTGCAAGGCCTCATGACCCTGACCTCCGTTTGTCTCCAAGGTTCACTCGGGGCTTCCGCACCCGTCACAATCCTGCATCTGCATCAACTGGAAGTGACGACATGACTTTCAAAAAAGAACTGCATTGTTTTTCCTGTATGTCTTTCTGGGACCCACCCTGACAAGAAGGCTTGTTCTTTGCTGCCCGACCTTCCGGTTTTGCATTTTTTTTCTTTTTGGGCAACAAACGTGACAAGCTGCACGAAAGTTCAAGCGCGCCCGGCTGTGATGACGAGAAAGGATCTCCTTTGCGAGATTGGAAGCCAATGAGCGTGGGTTGACTCTGTTGACTCGACTCGGGCCGGGCTTCACGGTGCTGTGGTTCGAAACCTGAAGCTGGTCTTTTCTTGTCGCGAACCGCGCAAATCACAGCGCGTCGGCGTCTGCCCTGCGAAGCTCGGGTGATTGGGCAACTTGTCTCACAAAGGCGACAATTCGATTTTGCCATTTTTGACGCATTAACTGACGCAAACATGACTTGGAAGCAGGAATGACGAGTAGGATGTTACAATGTGGCCTCTGAACAACTGCCCACAAACTTTCAAAATCATTCAGAGGCTTCGGAAAAAGAAAAGGTTGTTTTTCTTTCGACTTGGCATCTGAGGACTACAAGAACGAAAGGACGAAGACGCATATTGATCACTCCGACGTGATAAACTGAAGTGCAAACTTGAAAAACTACAATCTTCTCGTGACATGGCAGCTTCAAGATTTCCGACCTGGCTACTACCAATTTTATTGTTTCAAGGTAAGTGAGCGAACCGCAGGTCGTTCCTTCTTTCATTCAGTGAGAATCAAAACGGATTTCTTTGTTCGTGACAAAGATAAAACCTGCCTGCAAGGCTCAAAATTTGCGAGGGCACGAGAACGCTTCGAGCCTCTTTCGTTGGTGTTAATTCCCACAACCATGGTGACAAACAAGTGGAAATACGAATCTCAGTGTGAAACGGAAGGCCCCACTTGAAGAGGTGAGAGCTTCGCAAGAGGCGACGGAAGAGGCCTCGACGCTCCTCACGAGTCACACTGCGGATTAACACGACTCGGTTCAGGGCGAAAACTACAACGCGACTCAAACTGCACGTGTGATTCAGTCCGTCGAAGGTCTCGCACTTGTGCGACTGTGAAAATGTCGCGCTCAGGACAAGACAGCGCTTGGCACATGAACTCTTTCAAACTCGTCCGAACTGATTATGATGTCATGTCCTTTTTGACTGCAGACAGTGAGAAAAATCAGATTATGTCACACAAACAGTCTTTGATTAATTCACTCAGTTGGCCTGGTTTGTAACAATATTTCGTTTCACTTTATTTTCAGTGCTGGTGTGCGGTGTTGTCCGCTCAGTAGAAGACAACCTTTTAGCAGACAGGTAACTGACATACAACATTCCCAGGCTGATTTTTTTCGACAAAAGGACAGGGTAGAAAGGCCAACAACTTGTCACCAACTTCGGAGAGAGTACAGATGGGATCATTGTGTTCGTTACTTTGACGAAAGCCACAAAGCGAAACCAAGAAGGAAACTTACGAGGACCTATCCACAATAGACCGTAAATTCGTCGTTTCCTCGTCAAAAGTGTGCGACATTTGCGCACATCTTTCAGAATTAGGTGAGAGACTGTCTCTGCTCAGTCAG
>JAAUXT010006815.1_pt1 | contig 21271 bp, 22 predicted proteins | sample 7278171 | NCBI WGS metagenome assembly JAAUXT01 (sample SAMN14350112, study PRJNA611818) | marine sediment metagenome | isolation source: surface marine sediment (1.8m) | place: French Polynesia: Moorea | collected 2018-08 | reverse complement strand
GATGGTGATTACACTAAGCGTGTGGTAACACCCTTCGGGACCACACGCTTAAAAATGCTTAAAATGGCTGAAAAATGATCCTGACTAATTTTTGCCATGTTGAGTTACGTCCCCCCCCGCCCCCCAGTAACTCAACATGTACACATACACACACACATACACACTCATGGGGATTGCAATAAGTGCACGTCCTGTCGAGGACCGCGCGCTGAAAAAGCCCACGGAAACCTCATAGTTGATTGTGCTCCCTTCCCCAGGCAAATTAAACAGTTTTGTTGATTTTGATTCAGGGGGGAAGGGGGTTGGATGATAGCAAGCGTCAGGCCATGGGATGCTGTCGTCCGACCCCCCCCGCCCCATTTACCTTGCAGAGACACACAGACACAAAACAATCGTGACTGGACCAAGCGCGCGGGTCGCTGAAAACGACGGGCTTGAAAACATTGAAAAAGCACTTGTACGAGCACGGCTGCCTATATGTCTAATTCGCATCATGTATCTTTATCAAGCAAAGGGAGTCATACTCTGATTGCACATTGATCCGTGCGCAGTGTTTGTTCTGCCCGATTGCACGATGAGTAAGACGAGATAGATGCGAGCCGAGGGGCGTGACCCCTGTGTGACAGCGACATCCTGGTTGCATGCGAAACCAAACTGAACCTCCCTCCATGCTGTGCCAATCTCCTGGGCATTTTGCGTCCACGATCGGATCTCGTGTTTGTTCGCTGTCAACTCCGTATCCAGACTGAACACCACAACTGTGTCAACGGAAACATTGCATTTTCCACCGCCAAATGGTGCAAATTGGAAATTTGGCCTCCACCCATTCAATGTGCGCAATGGCAAGCAGATAAATCTTTTATCAGTGACGAATTGATCTCAACAATCCGACTGTAAACAATAACATGTGCGTTCAAGAGAACGCCTTGCTCAATCACACTGACGTAAACTGGTAAATGACTCGTTACCTTTTTCCTCACTGGAAACGCTGGAAACGTCTTCCGCCTCCATTTCTTGTGGAAAGAGTTGTTGAACATCGAAATCAACATGTGTTTCTGCGAACTGGAAATATTGGACACGTCTTTCTCAGTCCTGGATGCTATTTGAACGTTTGCGAACTCGTCCTTTCGTTACGTGAAGCTGAACTGAAACACACCAACGACTTGGAACACAGCAACGACTCCGTTCTGTATCCGCAACTTATGTGCAACTGAGTAAAACTTGTATTCCGGGTGATGTGTTGCGTGCACAACGTTGAACTTTTCAGCTTCAACGGCGCTACTTCACCACCCGAATAACAAGCTGCTTCAACCCAAGAATCTGGGTTTCCCAGTCATCACAATTTGAGTAATGCACACAGACATCGCAGCAGGAAGGTTTTGCTGTGAAGTTCTCTTTCACAAAACCACAGCTGCATGTTTGTGCTGAACGCCCCTGAAGCGATTGGTGCAGCGAGTGACAATTTTGCTCGCGTCAGAAGGTTCACAAAACTTCAGTATGAAAACTGATTCTTTGAAACAAGTGCCACTACAAACCAAACCAAAACAGGCAAAACACAAACAGAAACAAAGCTGCGATTGACATTGCTCCAAGTTCCATCAAACACGGTGAAAAATGATTGGGAATCATTTCTGACCTTGTTTGGAATCAAGTGGGTTAAAAATCTTTTTGACAGAACCTTCCTGATTGTGTTGAATCCTTGTGTGTGCACATCGAAACACGCCAGAAATCTCTTCTGGAGTGTTTCTGTCGACTGTATGGATACAAGCACTGAACTTGATATTTGACAGGCACGGGTTGCTTTGGTCCGAAGATTTCAAAATCGTTTCAACCGTCATTGATCACTTGAGACCACAAGTTGCCTCACTGACCGAACACAAAGCTCAAGAACAAAGACCTCTCTGGCAACAGTCCCAGCCGCAGCGCAGCGCTCATTGAGTGCAATAAAGTGTCACAGTGCAACTCCACAGCACAAAGCATCAATTGCAACAAATGTCGAAAAACAAATGACAACCAGTGTAGATTTAGCAAAAGGAGTCATATTTCTACACGCTTATTGCGATCGGCACATGGATGGAAAGGAAATCCGAGCGCACGTTCACGCTGTGGACGTCAGGTGCATTCGATCTTTGCTCTCCCAAATCCGTTTATACAAACGTGTGCCGTTTGCCAGCGAGCTGTGAAATCAATGCCCGAAAAAGAACCATTCTTTACTACTGGAATCTCCAGCACATGCAGCTGCATGTCAAGCGGGGCGGAAATGCGCGGACAAATCTATTCCCTGCACAATCGCGTGATCCAGCAAAAACTCAAGAGAACCTACCTCCCATATACGTAACCTTCCTATGAAGTCCACGCCTCTGAACCAACATATGGCCAACACCTTTCGTGGAATGTCCAGGACTCGTACCCACCGTTCTCTGACGAACATGCCTCAGTCAACCAACGCAGCGGGACTGGGTGGGTGTGGGTCGGGGGCACTGAACGACGCAACGAATCCATGCACTCAGCTCAACTGAACCACACACAGGTTCTGCTTTCTCTTCCTTTGGAACTCTGGCGCTGATCTTTTGTTCATCATTATTACACGGATGGAACCATTTGGAACATCTCGATCAGCGAATACGAGCGCGAGAACCCTGACATGTCAACCGTCAGCCTGTCTGGGCATCTGTCTCACGTTGTGGAACCTGGACATTCCTACGATGCCACACAGAGCAGTCTTCATTTTGCTGTTGACTGACCTTCTCTGCATCATCAGAAGTGTTGTTCAAGTCAAAAATTCCAATCACAAGCCCAACGCCACAGGTGGCGGCAACAGGCAACAAACCAGAGTTTCAAACAGCTCCAAAACGTTCACACCTTCCAGCGTGTGTCTTCGGTGGAAACCACAAAAAGGGCTTTTCACACCCAACTTTGTGAAGACTTAAGAGATCTAACTAACGGACGGCAGTTCCCCAGTGTTGATCATTTGTGTCCTGTTTACATCTGGGCGGCGAAAACAAAACAGAAGAAACTTACAAATTCAACTGGTTCTTCGAGGTTCATGTCCAGTTCGGCTTCCGTGGGTACCCTGCTGAACCAGGTTCACCCGTACATCGTTTCTGCTGTCAACAACCAACATTCACGTCAAAACAACGGCAACATTTGCCATTACTCAGCCAGCCTTCGCCTTCAATGCTACCTGGGCGGCCATGTTTAAAGCGACAGTGATGAGGTCACAGGAAAATAGTTCTCTCGATCAAGACCTACCAAAAGTGTTCTAATTCCCCAAGGCCAACTTTGCCGTCTCACGAAGATCAGTTTTGGTCAGTACGTTACTGCCCGGCCTTGACATCTGAAGGTCACTGTCCGTGACAAGAAATCGGTCGAGGCGGAGGACTTCAAAGGAATTGATCACCTGAGGGTGTGAGGGATCGTCCAGAGAGGCGCGCAGTCAGGACCGTCATCACATGCGGTCTGCCGGGGAACCCTGAAATATTGAGTTTGAAATGTTGAGTTTTGAAGGTTTGCACAATTGAGACAACGACCAACTGACCCTTTTCCAAAACAACAACAACAATAACAACAACAACAACCAACCAACCAAATCTTGGGCCACACGTTTTCTTGGTCGATTTGAGGAGGTTGCTCCACCGTTGAAACTTGTGCGACCGAAACAATCACCAGGCACCGAGGAAGTTTCCAAGTGAACACCTATTTCTTGGTGAAGATAAATTTAAAATTTGGATCTTTTGGGCCTATTTGAATTTATTTGGGTCAAGGATAATGCATGAGAAAGGAATTTATCAAGTTTGGCTTTTGAAGTTGTTGAGGGAAAAAGTTCAGAATTTTTGGAGTTCATTAAATTTTGGACTTCATTGTACAAAGTGGGTGACATCTCGGGAAGAATAAATATTTGATGAAGGAAAAAAAATAATGAAATGTATATTGGTTGGGCATTGGGCTGGTGTCAGTTTTTGTTTTTGTTTGCAAACAGTTTTGAAACATCCACCAAATCTCTTGTCTCAGCCTGAATTCCCACTTTGAAATTTGGGTCTTTCTTTCATGTTTTCCCAAATCTCAGACAAGAATTGTGAGAATTCAGACAAACTTTGAAGTACGCTCGCACAACTTAACTTTACTTAGATCAATTTGACAAGGTGATTTGTTGCATTGGCGGCGGTAGTGATCGGGGCTTCACCACCAGCAAGAACTGCTCGGAAGCGATCGCTTTCCCGTTGTGATCGTGGTGATCGCGTGAACAGAGTTGGACAAAACAACCCTGAAAGATCAAGGGTGATCCCCAGCTCCCCCCCCCCCCCGCGAGTTTCTGACGAGCAGTCCGAGTTTCCGATTCAAGGCAGTGACAACAAACAAATGCCCAGTTCATGAAGCAGAAACCAAAGTCAAGATGCTAGTACTCATTTTCTGCTCTGATGTTCGTGGCTGTTTGGCCTCTTGTTCCTCACAGGAGATGAAAACTACTTGTCGTGTTCGGATTGCAGATCAGATTTGGATTTCACTTTCAAAACAGGCTGAGTTCTTCTTCGCTCAGTCTATCCGATTTCCTCAGGCAAGAAATGACATGCGCACATCGGCTTCGTTCACGGTAATTTCATAAAAGTCATCGCTGAAGTACAGCTGTCACATTTCATCTCATGATCAGAGGAACGGAGGTGTCAGCCGCTGGAGAAAGACGAGCAATCTCTCTTGAGATGCCCATTCCAACCTGGGCGAAGGAACCAAGAACATTTTGGAGCATATTCCTCTCTTGGGGTTGTTCGTTTTGCCACGTTCAGTGCTGCGCTTCGCTGCATGATTCTGCATTGGTTCAAATACGTAGAACAGCATTCACTGCAGAACGCAGAGCAGATGAGGGCTCTGTGAATTAGAAGTAGAGCATCAGCAGCCGCACACCACCATATCCACATTCACAGAATGCAAACTTGACTGAGAAACTTGCCGGTCACTTGCAAGAGTGTACAAGCAAAATTATTACCAATCAAAAACAGGATCACACATACAGGAAAAACATTTTCCAGAGAAGTTCATCCCACAAGGTTGGAGACGACATGAACAAAAACACTTGGCAGTGCAGACACACGCCGACTTTCTTCAGTCCTGTTCTTGCCTCAGTGCTGTGAAACAGATGTTAGTTACCTCATTGATTCCCAGGATCAAAATGATACTTCTGCTGACTCTAAGGCCTTGAAATAACATGTGCACTCATACCAGTTCAGGGTCTGACAATTTTTTTTTTGCCTGATTCCAGGGCCTTGAGGGCCTCAATACCAAGAGATAGATATTACCTCTTCTGCTGCCAGTATCCAAATGATACTCATGCGAACTTCAGGCTCTGGGCCCAAAGTTCCAGCAGGGGGAAGGGTGGGTCTGTCCACACATTTGGTATACCTATCATGATTGCATAACACCTGCCGATGCCACTTCGTGCTTCGGTGTGTGTAAAAATGACATGTCTTGGTTGTTTTGCTTGTTTGATATTCAGGCCTGTAACTTCTGAAAGTTTGGTGAAGATACAATGATCTGCAAAGATAGTGGGGGTCAAGGAGGTCATACGAGGGGTCAAGGGGGTGTTCCGGGGGGGGGGAGGCAGTGGGCCTCCAGTTGGACACAGAGACACTGAGGATGCGCGGATAATATACACGGCCGATATGTACACAGAACTCTGCGTTCAGGTGAAAAGAACACGTTTTTGACGCAGGCAGAGAAACGCAGAATCGGCGACGCAGAGCGCAAAAAGAACACCCTGCTGGAATTGCCATTAGTTCTGTCCATGTCTCTGGCGAACCAGCGGAAATTTGCGGATAAACTCAAATGCCAGGTCGCTCCTCACAGGTCATTTGCCATAAAGAATCTGTCCTCCGAGAAATGCCTCAACAGATCTGCACGGAGCAGAGTTAAGAGCAGCACGCGACCTTCTTCGTGTCTGTCACAGCTCTCACAATGCGCTTCACACAGCGCCTGCGGACAAAGATTCGGGGCCGTGTCTTCCCAATCAATCGAACTCCCTGAAATTCAATTTCAGTCCGAGATCCGACGACAAAGAGAAACTGGGTTCAGAAGCCGAAGGTCAGGCTTCTTCCTCCCCTGTTCCTTGGGTTATGGGAGAGAGCAGTAGCCAGCCAAAACAACAGTTTCTCTTATCGCTGACCGCTGCAGGCTCCTGCAGGAGCTCAAATTTGGTCCAGTACCGTGTCCCGTTGAAGGTGAACACAAATGTCCGTGCAAACAGTGATCGAAAGTTTTTGGCGAAGTTTCCAGGTTCCCAGGGTGTGTACTCAGTGCACCACCTGAACAACGCCACTCGCTTGCACTCTCCCTGTACTCTTCAGTCAGCTGTGCACGGTCAGTCACGCGCACACGCTGATTTGAGGTCTGTCCAATGCAACCAAAATCAAAATTTATGTGACAGAGCACGGGGGAAATCCGTTCGTGGTGAGTGCAGACTCTGCGTGAAAACACGCAATTCGACGACGGTTTGCATGCAGATGAATTTGTTGGGACCTCAGGCGTCAATACCCTCGGCTCGACTGCTCTCCAAAAAAAAGGTTCCTCTCAAATTCATCAAAGCAATGAACTCAACACAAGATTCGCCTTGGTATTCCGAGAATGAAGCGCAATAGAAAGCAGCTTGGTCGGGACAGTGATCCTCGAGGGAAAGGATATTTGTCTAAGTGTCAGTTTGACTGACACCACCCAAGTACAATATTGACTAAGTGCTACTGAACTTGCTGTTCACATCCACAGTCCTCACTGACTAGAATGGAATGAAACGCGCCTGAGAAAACGAATGAAACACAGACCGCTGGAAATTTCGGATTCGTTACGAGCTCAGTTGCCTTGTCGTTTTTTTCTGTTCCTTGCGATTGAGCCAATGTAAACGGACACAAGACATTTCTGAAAGGCTCTCGGTGCACCGAGCATGACAGAATTAACCATCAGTATGCAATGTCACAAGCACTATGATTGAAGACCTTGTAATGCATAATTCACTCCCATCTGCTGTCTGCAGGAATCGATGAAAGTCCGAACGCTACATGTGCAACGTCTGCAGAGATTAGACCGTGGTACCAGCAAGACCCACACGCAGCCGAAGAAAACCGCGCAAACTCGCCTTGTGCAATCTGTGCACGTTGGGCTCGACGCTCAAAACGATCAGTCAGATGAAATCTGCAAGTCAGTCCCAAAATCACCGGCCGCAGGGGTCCGAGAGCATGAAATGACTGAAACCGCCGCCATGGCACTCGCATGCGAACCATCGGGGAACTTTGCACACACAAGAATGGTGTTTTGAAATCAACAGTTTTCTCTCTTTTGGCCTTTTGTTCGCTGGACGGCCTTGAGCTCAGCTCCTGAAAGCCTCAGGTCTCCTGTGATGCCTTTGGCGCAAAGATGGATGGAGTTACTGCGATGCAGTGTCGTGCTTCAAGTAAAGCAGAAAATGTTTCAGGGAGTTTAAATCCTCAAAATCTGCTCTCAGAAGGTTTGAAAATGATCGCATTGTCACTCCAACACATCTGCCCACATCGAGTTCGCTTGGCTGACATTTTCCCAGGCAAACATTGCAACTGCAACACATCTGCCCACATAGAGTTCGCTTGGCTGATATTTTCTCAGGTAAACAAACGTGGTAGAAATGGTTCTCACCAACAAAAAGGGGCCCTGTGACACCACACAACTCTTTTTTCGACCAAAGGTCTTGAAAGTCATGTGATTTCACAGGAACCATTTTTGTACATCTGCAGTGTGAGAACCCTGTCAAGCACAACTGTCTTCGCTACTGAAGTGTCGTGCCTGTGAAATGGCAAGCACCCAACACAGATCAACAAAGCCAAGACGCAATTCTGGCCTTGATCATCAGGATTGGAAAAATGAAGCGTCCTCACGCTGTTTGACATCAACTGTTGCGAGAAAATTTGTATGAACATGTCAAGAGATCGTTCCTTTTGTGGACTTCGTCAATCTCTTCCTGAGGAAGCAGACCTGTCCGTGACGATTCTGCAGGGCACAAGGAAAAACAGACACAACAGCCGCGGACATCTCCGAGAAACATCAGCTGCCGGTGCTGCTGCAGGCTTGGAAACCAGTGACAAAGTTCGTCCTGAGAGAGACGCACATCGCGCTGCTTCCGAAGACGGAGTCGGCTCCCGGGACAAAGTTGGCGGAATAAATGAGATCTGTCTCATTACAAGCGATCGAATCTGCACAAAATGAACCACTTCAGCATGTTTGGCATAAATTCCTCCAAATCAAGCAAACTCATCTCAAAGCAGACAGTCCAGCAAAGATTTCCAATCACTTTCTTCAGGCCTCGCGACTTGGAGCATGGACTGCTGCTCTTGGTCAGGAAGAACCGAAAAGTTTCACTTGTCAAAGTCTTTGCACCAACCTACAACTCAAGTGCTATTTGGCGCAATCAGTTAGTTCACTGCAGGTGTCATTGGAAGTACTGGTATACTTGCACCGAGATAGCATTTCATCTGTGTTGTCCGGCCTCCCAACTCCACTTCCCTATACACACGTGCTGCTTCTCCCAAAGAACAGTTACACATCAAAGACACGCATCCATCCGGTAATCATACAAGGTACATAACTTGTCAAAGACAATTGTCTGGTTTGACAAATTGTTCGACTGTTGTGAAACAACAATTCCGCACATCTGGGGCAATTCCTTCAGGACCGCGATCACTGCTCATGATGAACAGTGAGCAGCTGGTGGCTGCAGCGACAAATGCCTACAGCCACAGAAAGTACTTCCACTTTAATGAGAAAGGATAATGATTTCATTACTTTAATTAACAACTTAATTATGCTATTCCACAGCCGGCTGCAGAGTATGGATTAAGCGGATGAAATCTGAGCTCACTTCAGTTTTGATAAAGATTTCATTGATCCGAGAGAAATCCATTCATTTGGAAACAGTGCATAATGTTTCTGTCAGTCAGTACTTCATCAAATATGGTTTCAAAGAAATTTGTGTGGCTTTTCATGGAAACACTTTCCCAACGTTGTTCACACAATAAATCTCTCGTTGATGCGAAAGGTTTTGTCACGAAGGTGGCACCAGAGATGTTGATTCAAAAGGTTCAACAAAACTGCTCCGGAAGTTCACCAAGGCCAGAAGGGCGTAGAATGCAAAACAAAGCTGAAACCTTTCGCAACAACCTGTCTTAGTTGTTCAGACGGACCAGGATTGAGGGTAAAAGGACCCTGGGAGAGGGACAAAATCTGTGAAAGGCACAAAATTTTGTGTCTGCGTCAGATAAAATAGTCACAAAAATTCTCCCCATCCGGATGTGTCCTCCACCACAAGCTTTCCAGACAGACGGACACGACAAGAGAAGTTCGTTCTTTCCGAGGTCTGCTGCAAAAAGACGCCAAAACTTCTCGACGAAGTTGCACGGACAGAACCAAGCACTGGTTGCTTTGAACGTGCGTTCAGAACTTCGAGAGATCAGAGATCGCAGAGCAGGTGACCGCTGACTCTACGTCCAACTGATGTTTTGATTATTTCTAAACCACGGGTATCATAAAATTTTGTGACAGGGGTGGGGTGGGGGACACACAAAGCCCCCTTCCCAGTCACAAAACCAACTTTTATCACCTGTTATCGATCCATATGCATGCTTTTTGACCACAAATAGACACAGAATACCACCACCAACAAGCACACCAAGCCAAGCTGATTTCTTCGAAACACAAAACAACCTTTTGTAGTTTTGGAAACACGGGCTGCTCGGGAATCAGCCCCTCCAATGGACAGGGAACCTTCAAGCGTCGTCTCTGGGCAGAAACGTGTCGCATTCCCCATTCGGCGGGACACCAGGTTTCTGAGAGGAAATTCCGAGTAATTTACTTAATGGAACCACGATGCTGGACAGAAATTGCTTGAGATGAACCTGTCTCATTAGCCGCCCCGACAGACAAGCACAACGACGGGTCACTCTTGTTCGTGCACACACGAGCGTCGAACAATTGTGTCTGTTCCAGCACGAAATAATCCAGATTGCGAAACAAAGACAACAGCTTCAATGCTGATGCCCTGTGAGGCAAACTGACAAAAGGTTGGGCACCGTATGCCTTGAACACGGGCCCTTTTTCACTCGATGATTTGGAGAACAACACAAGAACTTTGACTTCAAAGGGTGGAGGGGGTTCGGCCCAATCTGACATTCATGACTCGAGTCGAATATATTCTTCTCGGATGAAAATTTGTTTGCAAAGAAGACGAAGACAACAGCTTCAGGTCTCTTCCTCTGAATTCTTTTGTGACAACACACACAAACACACGCACACACACACACACACACATGCAGATCTAAACATGGAGAACAACACTCCCTCGAGTCTGCTGCAGGGAAGCTGCGGGGCTTTGGGACATTTCTGACCAATTCTGTTCTGTTTTCTGGACGGATGAAAGCGCGCATACGCACAGTGACCTGACGCTTGGCTGGGTTCTGTCTGGATCAGCCAACCATACCACCTGCGCTGTGGGAAACGGGGGGAAATATTGACCTTTCATACAAAGAGTCTTTGAGGGAGAAATTCAAATTATACTGTCGACAGTAATGGTCATATCCAATTGGCGACAGTGTTTGGGACGCGAGGGGCCGAAGGAACCGAACTTTGTTCGGCCACAATCACTCGCTGCGGGCTTCTTCAAAATCCCACTTTGGAGCGCTCCCCTCTTCCCCCCTTTGACACGTACTTCCCAACTTTATTATCCTATTTCGCACACTCAATTTGCTTTGTTCGGCGAGAAGCGTTTCATCAGCCTTTCAAAGATCGTGTGATTGTCAAAAAAAAAAATCCCCGTGGGGACAACTCGTTCCTCTGTTTCTTTTCAGACAATGAACATGAGCGAATGAATGATAAAGCAGGTACATTCGGCACGTCACATGCAAAATGGACTGAAGTGAATGAAGCGCTCAGGCAATGGAGCACTCCCACGACATTCACCACGTAATTTCAAAGCGCAATGATGAATGCACCTCCAACCATGAGACCAGACACAAAATTGACAGGTAAACCCTGAAGAAACACAAAGTGTGGTACGTAAAGCCAGGCATCAATTTCTGTCAAGTTCACAACAAATATATAAGGCAGCAACACCGACGACACACAAAGTGTGGTGTGTAGAGCCTCGCAGCGCTTCTGACGGCACAAACTCGCACCGAACAGGAACAAAACCACAGAAGGACACTTGCTCGCACTTACTCTTGCACCAAGGACACTTTGAAACAAAAGAGGGATGTTTTCGACGGGGGAAAGCAAGCATTGATGTAACAGCATGGAAAATAGATCCCCTAGGTGAACTATGATCATTGATCTTTACAAGAGTCTTTGATGAAATGTGACCGTTGCATGCCGGGGAATATGGGCAACAGCTTCATAAAGCTCGCAACCCCGTCAGTGCGTGTGTGGACCTATGCGTGACCCAGCATCATGCTTCACTTGGAGAAACAAACTTTGTGAAAGAAGACAAGGCCAGTCGCAAGAAGGGAAATCATTACTGAAGTCAAATTACCCAACACAACATACGGGCAGCGCACATGCATGCGCTCAGGTGCCCTGCTTCGCTCTACACGGAGGAAAAGAACGAAACAGAAGTGGACAGCAGTGGAGAAGAGCAGATCTGTCCAGCGATTCGACGTGCTTCCGTCAGACCAGGTAACGTTATTAGATTTCCTCCGGTTAAAGGAAGAGCCGTGTACCGACTGAGGAAGCGCCTCCCGGTCGGAGTCGGCGCGACAATCCGCTGATGTATGACTCGAATGATGTTGAGGCAACAATCACTCGGGATTCCTTCAACCTCGAATCTATCAACAACTCGACCTGACAACTACAAGAAAATAAGAGCGAATGATGATGTCGTTGCTGGCGATGTTTTCACAATCTCCCGCCCGCCGTGGCAGTAATGAAGAGTTATCGCTGTATTAAAACGCTCAACTCAAGCAGCGGCTCCAGTTCTCGCGGGAACATTAAACTCCTTTTGGGAATGGGAAGAGCCAGTGAAAAGGTTCTGCTTCATTTTGATAAGGACGATTGCAGCATAAGGCTTGTGATAGCAGAAAGAGCTTCCCAGCTTGTTCCAACCATCAGAGGGTTTGTGGATTGAAATTCTGTGGGCAGTGAAGGACGCGTCATTCAACAGGCACAAGCGCCGAACGCTTGTCAGTGATACAGTGGCTTCTTTGAAAAGATAAAACCCTACTGTCATGTGCGAAAAATTTATGGAGATCTGAGGCTAAATATGCAACTTCATATTGCTCTCAAGCAAAAAGATTTGTGTCTTTTTGGCAGGTGCAGAAAGAAACACAATGTACAGCATGTGTCTTTCAAAGTTTTCTGTGAGACATTTATCTTCGAAACTACCAGACAAAGCAAACACACGCTGGTGCACCAGCCATAAACGCAGCCAGGAATGAGCAAGACGACGCGTCAACTGTCACACCTTCGATCCCAGAGGCCGTGATCTCAAGACAGCAGAGCCGAGTTCTCTCCCGCTGCCGCCGCGGCTGCCGCGACACTCCTCAAGTCCTGACTGCAGGGCTGGTCCTCCACAAGGTCGAGCATTATCGAATTGGCAAAGCAGCATGAATTTCACGTGCCGTGACAAGTGCCGCACGGTCTTCTCACACCTCGACATGTGGGCGTCGCTTCCTGCAGCGCACTTGAGTCAGAAATCGGCCTCCTGGAATCTAGCGCTTTGCTGCCATTTCGAATGAAAGATATTGTCCTGAATCTATGAACACCAATCCACCAGAATAGTGAATTATTACTCTCAATATTTGTCCACTCAAGAAGTCCACTCAAGAAGTCCCAAACTTTTCCCGACGACTCCGCACATCACGAAGTCCTTGTGACAAGCAACCTCCCTTGAGAACTTCACTGAATTCTGAGGTCCACATGCTCCAGCTGGACCTACATCAAGGTGTCTGGGCCTCTGTTTACAGATTCAATGGAATTTGGAATTACCTGAGGTGGAGGAATGAATTTGTGCTCAGACTTGATCAGACGAGAGGCCAATAGAAGTCAAACATTTGCGAACAGAAAATCACCAAACAAACTCCCGGACAGTGATCGCACTTGCGTCGTCCCGAAAAGGTCTGTGAGTATCTGGGACAATCCGCAGGACTTTTGTACAGAGAGCCTCACGGCATTCCAGTCAGGCTCGACTTAATTGCAAGATTGCTGAACGCCTTTCCGTCCTGACGATTTGGCTGCCAATTTGGAGAAAGCGACCATGTTAAGCGAATGAGAAAGATGTTCACATTGATGAAGACAGCAGTGGTTCAACAACAGTTCAACGCTCATTTATAACAGCCAAATTTACAGAAATAGATTGAAGAGGTATTTGGGTGGAAACTGCAGCCAAAATGCATCAAAAGAGGTGCCGACGCGCACTGGTTCCTCCTGAATATTGGGTTTGGAGTGACAGAGAATAATCTCTGTATAAACTATCGATGCATCACATCGTGATTTCATGTTCTGCAGATAAAACTCGCCGAATCTCATTCAGGACTTTATGTCTCTGAAATATGTCTCGTGTGATCGTGTCCTACGTATCGAGATCCACACTTGGAAAAAAGACATGTCACACTGTTCTCGCTGTGGAGAGCTACTCGTATCAATTTCCGTGACACAACACACTCGTACGTGACCAAATGACACTTACTCGTGTGGATCACTTGAAATTTCATGCCTGTCAGCCCGGAGGTTCTGATAGACACAGGATCACACAAACGGCTTTGAAACTTTAACACCACACGACATCCAAATGAAAAGGCCGTTTGTTCCCAGCAGATAAATGCGAACAAAGAAGACTTTTAACATTGCTTTGGGCAAAAGCTAATTGAAGGAAATGCCATCAAGTATGCAAAGCACCGCAGCACAACTCGTCGTTGTTTTCCATTTGGGTCATTTCTCTGCTTGTTTCCCGGATCGACCGGAGATTTGGCCTGACTCCTGAGCAACAAATTGGTGTCATTCGCTGTGTTGCAGGCCGGAGGAATTCATCAGCGCTGATCCACATACTCGTACTCGCATTGGAGGCAAGTTGGATCCACGTCCGTCGACGGAGCGAATGAGGAAGCTGCGCACGCTGCGTATTTAAGTGCGGACAGCTCTGCGAACAGATGCTCATGGACTACGCACCTCGCTTGGAGCGGCCCTACTCACTGCAGCGCACAGGTAAGGTCTCAACACATTTTTTCCTGCATTTGTCGCTTGGGTTTCGAGCCGCATCAGGACGAGTATCCAACAAAGATTGACCCCCTTCGTTGTTCTCCTTCTTGTTGAACTGAGGAAACAACTTGTACCGTCAGTTGGAACTTTTATACCTTCCCTTCCCTTTTGGAGAACATTATCACCATTTTGGGGAAAACCGCAACCTGTGACAGGTTCACTGCCCGTAATTTTTCGGCCAAAGTGGGACAGAGGCGATTCACATTCAACAAAGGAGGTCCACCGGCGAGAGCCTGACGCGTCTGCTTCTCAGACATGCTGAGTCTCTGACGATCAAACTCCGTAGCCTGCATGACGTTGAAAACGAAACACAAGCCCTGAAAGCCATCGAAACGGCGCTGATGTTGCAGAATTTGAGCCGGTTTGTCAGTCACGGAGTGGATTGTTTAATCAAGTCCATTTCATCAAATCCCAGCCCAATTCCACACTTCAGTCAAAAACCGCTGTTCCTCCAACTGATTCACAAAACACACAAGAGGAAGTCTGGCGGCTGGTCTCTCCCGCGCTGTGCCTCAGCACACATTTGCCGGCACGCACGAACAATCCTGGAACCAGGGAAAATCGTACATAGGAAATGTGCAAATCTGCACAAAATGCCTTTTCATTCAAAGTTGTGTTTGTTCGCAAACACAAAAAAGTCCTCAGTTTCGTCCACAAACATGCACTGTGAGCACACGCACTGAAGCTATTTCCTGGGTTTGCTGGTTAAGTTGCATCAAAGCACGCGCAACTGGAAGCGCTTCTTTTGGAAGACAATCTGCCCGCTTTGACTTTGATATCCCTGAAGAGCAATGGCAGTTTTATCTGGAGAGCACCCTTTTGACAGTCTTTTCTTGTGCTTTTTCTGAATCCGATGCTCATGCCGAGCTGTCGTCTTCGCTTGTGGTCGTCGTACCGAAATTTATGTCATTTGAACACAGGGCAATGCCCAGATCAGCCAATTCTCGCAAACGTTGCATCGTTCTCTTTCGAAGTGTCCGTTCCCGTTTCAAACGCCTGCCAGACTGATGCCCTGCAGGACAGACACAGTCAAAAACGAAACTCGCCCACCTGTTTGACTGAACCAAACACAAAGGAAGACCGTATTTGTTCAATGTAGCAGCAAAAAAGAGTCAGGTACAACTTTGATGAGGTAAACGGCATCATTTTTCATGAATTCACAAAAATAGATCTCAACAGCAGTCTGTCGGCTTTCGCGTCACGTTTGAGCTCAACACAACTCAGTGATGTCTACTTTTGCAGAAGCAGATCCGAGGGTTATCGACGTTGAGACAGACAAAGCCACGGGAGACAGGAGAGAAAAATTGAGCTGCAGCTGTGTGGGGATCAGAGAGAAACACTCCGCGGCGGATTAACATGCGGATGTTTTCTTGCATTCCATTCTTTCTGTCCCGGACCATCGATCCAATGGAACAATAAGCACAAAACGCTGCCCGGCCGGCTGCCCACAACCTGGCTGCGATAGCTAGATAGCAGTCACGACGGACACATTGATGAATCGTACACCTCTGATCAGCACCATGAGGATCAGAGGAGCCTCGTTTCTACGCTGGGTGACGCTCCTCTTCGCCTTTGTGTTGTGCATTCCGTATCTCGTCAACAAGCCCATTGTCCTGTACTCGGACAGCGTCGAGCTGCGTTTCAGAAACTCGTATCAGGGATCCGAGTCCGGGGCTGCGTTTGCGGCGACAACGCAGTTGACGCCTCTGACCGCAATGCCCAACATGGTCTACCCGCCCTCGGTAGCCAACGCCCTCGCCGAGAGGAACGTGACCGGCTATTTGCTGGGAAACAAGACGGTCATGGAATTCCGACCGTACGAAACTGGAGATGTGGATCTGCGAATTGTACTGATAGTTTACGACCGGTCCGAGTCTTTGGCCAAATGCCTGGCTTCGCTCAACGAGGCTGTGTACGATGATCCCAACGAGAAGATCAGCCTGGAGATCTGGCTCGATCGGTCCCCAGCAGGCTACGTCGACAAGGCCACCTTGGACATCGCAACCCAGTTCAAGTTTTCGCACGGGGCGTACCACGTGCACGTGCAGCCGCAGCACGTCGGGATCCAGGGCCAGTGGACCAACACGTGGAGACCGCGCATCGGAACCAAAGAAGTGGGCTTGATTTTGGAAGATGACATCAACGTGTCCTGGTACTTCTGGAGGTGGCTCAAAGCCGCCAGCAAAGCATATCATCACCGGAAGGACGTGAGCGGCTACAGCCTGGCGCACCCGGGCATGGCGCACAAGACCGGAGACTGGCTCGAGATTCCTCAGGAAACGCACACATATCTGTACAGGGTCATTTGCACTTGGGGATTCGCTCCCCAAGTGGCCAGCTGGAGACATTATCAGGAGTGGTTTTATGAGAAGGAGCAGAATGCATCATTTCTGCCTATCGTACCAGATATATTACCGACTGAGTGGTTTCTCAGTGAGAACAAGAAAGGAAAGGGTCGGGATTTATGGGAGATATGGCACATTTGTTACACGCACTACAGCCAGCCTGCTCAGTTCACTGTGCTGTTGAACACACCCCACGAGGGTCTGCTCGCTGTCAACAGGCACGAGAACGGATTGCACGACTCCGGGGGAACCCCGCGGGAACCTCTGTGTGTGCACTGGAAAGATTCCTACAACGACTTCCCCGCACAGCCACCCAAGTACGGTTATGACGGGAAGGTGATGGGGGTGGAACTATGAAACACAGGCGCTGCTGATAAAGTCCTCCTGCACACGAACCTCTCGCTCTCTGCGCCTACAAGATTAATAAATCACTGACCCAAATCTACTCAAGAACGAACGTTGTGTTCACAATGTCCAAGGTTCCGGTGAGACCCGCAGGGGATTCGTGTTTTCACTCTAGTCCCGCGGCTGCGGACTGGCATCAAATTGGCTACATTAATTCGTGCAGCTTTGCTGTTTGTTTGCCCAAAAGGGTCTCAATTAATATTCTTTGACATCTTTATCGACCTACAAGACGGGAACATTTGCCCAGACGAGGAGCTGTTGAAAAGAGCCAAGCAAGCGTTCATGTTCCGTTTCGCCTGCGCTTTCTCAAGAGTGTGACAAATGCCTCAAATTATTGCAGCATATCCTCATCACCACAACATGCAGAAAGGGGTGATTGGAGCACACTGCAGCTGTCTGTCTCTCGAGATCTGCAAAGGCTTTAAAAGCCCAGTTGAATAGCTCTTCTGCATGAGTCCAACATGCGAATAACGAATGCAGCTGCCGAGGTTGATTTTTCCCTTCCACGACAATTTGGCAATCTCAAGACCTTCTGGTTTCTGGTCATTACTTGTGAGGTTTACGAGACAACCACACAAAAGTCTGTTGGGAAGCCAGACATCAGAGAACAGATCGTTTCGCAAGAAGAAATTTGCACGCATTTATGTCGCAAAGGAGCTGATGAGCAGTTTCCGAACGTGTGTTGGTTTGCGCACATATCTCAGTTGTTAAATTTGAGCTGTCAGTTGTGTTCTTCGTCTGAAACCACACGATCCAATGACATGTTCCGCCAGTCTGAAGTTAGATTCATTTGAGCAATCAGCTGACAAAGTCAATGTGAAGCGAGTGTTTGTGATCCCGACCATCGTGAGTGCGTTGTTGTCCTGTGTTGGTTGTGCAAAGGTAGTTTCTTAATGAAATTGCACGTTTCCCCGCAATTCCAGAATAAAGCAATCCGTTATTTAAATGTTTCTCCTGATCTTGTTCCGTGTCTCATAAATTCTAATCAATCGAGGTATCAGCTGGATAAAATGTTTCATTTAACCCACGAAGCAGGAGAAAGCCACAAATTGCAGAACCCTGGTTGCACGCAGCCTCAGCCTGCATCGCCCCACACGAGAAGCTGGCCACCTCCAGGCTAATTTTGCCTTATTGAGCTCAAATCTGGTGAATTCAGCCAAGGCCCCGACACGCAAACCCAAACAAGCCGACTCGTGGCTGCTTGAGTCGCCAATAAAAGCCTGTCAGCCTCAAGTTCAAACCACCACACACGACTCGTTTGTCTTGTTTCCGTGACCGTCCAGAAGCACTTGCAGGTTCAAACACTTGTTCCCGTGCAGGAGCCCGTGCTGCTTCCGAACAGCAGCAACACATCCCCTTCAGCACAATGGTCTTTTCAATCTTTTTATTCTTCTCATGCGCAGCGGTTCCTTTTTAATGGGGAGATAAACTGCTCGTTCTCGATAGAGAAACGCCCAATGCCACAGGAACAGCTATTTGATATGGCAGCCAAATTAGGTTTATCCTTTTACGAGGAATTCGTTTGCGCAAATAGCAATCAAGACGATGGCTGAGTTGAGTGCTTTCCAGCCAAGGACCACTAAATAGCAAAAGTCAATGCTTCAGCGACCTGTAAGCCAACATATCCTCGAAGCTGGGTCACATGATCATTTGTTCTGTGCTGAAGCCAGCATCATATCTCGGTGCTTCGAACAACCACAACGAGACAAACCAAAGGCCCATCTTGTCAAACTGGTATCATTTACATTTCTGCGATGAAAATGTGCAGAGAAGACTTGGAGGAAGGCGGAAGCAGATCCCTTGTAAATCCCCAACAACTGAGGCCTCGGTACCTTAGAGCCCAGGAGAATCTTCCAAATCCTCTCAGGTTGAGGAGGCCGCAGCCACTGCCGCAACTTCACAGTGGTATCGTACATTTGTTATCCCTGTCAGCCACACAGAGCGGCTCCGCAGCCCAACAGGAACTCAGTCTACGACCCCGCTTTTGGCAAAAAAAAGAAAAACCCAAACAACTCCCAATTATTGCTTCCAAAGGTGCATCTGTAATCGCAGGGAACTGACCCAATCCGGTCACTGGATTAGCTCTGGTGAGCAAACAAGTGATCACAGGCAGATCACATACGCTCGTGGGATGTTTCTTCCCAGCGGTACAACAAATATGACGGGCGGCGGCGGCCTCAACGCCTGATGGATCCGTGACGCCGGTCGGTCGGGCGAACATCTGCGACACGAGTCGAGTCGAGATGTTCTCGTCTGGCCGCCCCCGTCAGGGCGTCTGCGATATTCATCAGTCTCCATCCAACAGCCCTCATCTCCCGACCTCCCTGTGTCAACTTCACTGATTCGTAATCTCCAACTCATTCTGTTGACCAACACAGAAACCGAGAAGCAATATCTGCCACAGTACGTGATGGCCTCGTAGTGAAGACAAAGTACGTCCTAATGCAGGTCAAGTAAAAATCTGAGTGCACTGACATTCATTGATTCTGGATGATGAAATATGAATGATCAGCGAACAAGGTCTCTGAACAGCAATGACCGTCGCACGACTGGGCTCCACCGTTTCAGAACGAGCAAATACGAGTAGCTACCATTTTACGTCGTGCCAGGTCGCGTTACAGCTGTCAGGACGGAACGAGAAGCTTTCAGAGTTTCCATCGGTGTGAATATCCCAAACTGGATGCAATGACACTGCGCACAGAGTCCAGCCTCGGATTTACGTGGTCGGATTCTCATTGCAAAGCTGCAGATGAAAAGCGCGATGCACTCGCGCAACGAGAAACACAATCCGCCACACGACCGCCATGAAACCCAACCAGCGCCCAGTCATGTTTTCGTCGTTTCCGCAGCGATTTTGGGGTCTGGTCCGAAGAGTGGAAGCATGTTTGCTCACGAAAAGTGACAGCACATGACTGGGATGAAAATTTGTCACTTTGCTGAGTACACTGAGGTTGGAGCTCTTTTCACTGCAGCTTACAAGTTTGCTGAGTAAAATTCATTTTCTCCAGTTCAATCGGGTCATCAGGAAGAGGCTGAACACACTGCGCGACGATGACGAAGCTGCGAGACGACACCAAAAACCTGCCACTGAAGAGATTTCCTGGGGTCGGCTCTGTGCACGACACAAAACAACTCATGATTTTCATAACAATACGACTTGTCATTCAAGAAGTCGAGCGAAAACATCCAAGGAGCTGAATGTTGGCAGAACACACGTCTTAGTTCGAGTGCTTTCTCGGAAGAGCTGAAACAATGCTCGCGCAGGTGCAGGTTTACCTGGTCTCAACTGTTTCGGATGGCACAGCGTTTTTCTACCTGAGTGTCACAGCACGACGCTTCGGGGGTTCCCAGTTGCGTCCCAGTTCCCCCTCTGACTTGTCCAGAAATTTTGATCCTTTTCCACATCTCACAAAGCAAACTTCTTTTGTTGGGTGCTTGGTCTCCACTCTCATGGGGGAAGTTTTTTCAGCAATTCATGTGGAAAAATGCAAAATACAATTTTCACTGAATTATCCCTGACTGGAAAACATGTGTACATTTCCCAGATTTAGAGCGAGTGGGAATCCTGCACAACCATTCCACATCTCACATCAAGGGGAAAAAACGAACGCAAGCTTTTTTTGCAAAGACGAGGTTTCGTCTGATTCGAACCTTGCTGTTGTCAACAATGAAAACTTTCTTGGGTCGCGTTCACTGTCAAACAATGGATTCTGGAGGCCACTTCTCGAATTGAAGTCCTTGCCAGAGAGACAAAAACAAATTTCCGGAAGTTCAACTGGAAATCGCCACGTCGTCGCCCAGGATGAGCTTTCACCAAGATGTTTTTTTCAAATTATCTCGGGTTTCAAAATAAATGACATTTGGGCATCATGCAATTTAGCATCACATTACAACGAATCAGCCGGCAATATGATGATCGTACGAAGTGACGCGAGAAGAGTAATCAACGCTCTGGCAGCCCCAAGATCTATCACAAAGCAACAGCTCTCCGGAGGCTCCGAAACCTGCATGCATGTTTTTTTTGCAAAGGATCTTTGCGGCGTCAGCTGAACAAACCTCAAAGAATGCCTCAAGAACTAAGTTCCAGTTGGGAAGGAACTGGACGCTTGGTGCCTTTCACGTGGCCAGTGATGTACCAGTTTGCACAACTCTCAACTCATAAAAGGGACTTTTCGTCAAAACAGGCCTTGCACAGATATCGAAAATACGTAGAGGGGTCAATCTCAGTGAAGCCTGGTTACAACCTGTGGTTCCAGAAAAACACAAGAAGG
>JAAUXT010069701.1_pt1 | contig 21272 bp, 23 predicted proteins | sample 7278171 | NCBI WGS metagenome assembly JAAUXT01 (sample SAMN14350112, study PRJNA611818) | marine sediment metagenome | isolation source: surface marine sediment (1.8m) | place: French Polynesia: Moorea | collected 2018-08 | reverse complement strand
TGAGTGAAAAAGTAAGAATTTTTGACAAAAAAGTGACTGAAATCAGAGTGAGTGAAATCAGAGTGAGTGAAATCAGAGTGAGCAAAATCAGAGTGAGTGAAATCAGAGTGACCGAAATCAGAATTTCCTCAAATCACCGCGAGCTCCATGGAGCTATTTTTTTCCAGAGGAATTCTCGGGCGAAATTGTTTTCGCAATATCGGCAGCGTGTTGCGTGTCCCCGACGCAGCGTCCAGAGGGTATCCGTGGACGCGCTTTGTTTTCGCCCGGCAACTTCGGGGAACTGTTCTCGGGTTTCACAAAATGACACGTCAGGTGAAATAAGCAATTTGCCTTCAGTAACGAGACAGCGAAATGGAGGCGGGTCTCTGGGGCGCTTGGTCATTGACTTTCTCTACGCTGGAAAGAAGAAGGCGCAGTGAGATGGAGAGAGAATTCTATTAGGGTTGAGCCGAGCGCGTGAAGTTAAATGAGTCCACGCGGCTGCAGCGGGAGGAGGAGGGGCAGCGGCGGCGCGGGTTGTGAGACGAAGGCTCAGAGATGCTACCTGACGAGTCAACCACCTTCTCACTGCGTGCGTGGGGCCGCGACGCAGGCGACGTCTGTGCTGCAGGTTCTCGCTTCGGGGACCCGGGGTGGGGGCTGCGACGGAACATTGGACGCAGCAGTGTGGGGCTCTGCGTTGAAGGTCAAGCTTTGGCAGATGTAAGATCAGAATCGGGACACTTGAGCAAGGTCCAACTCCAGGGAGGCTCCATTATTCTGCGCTTCGCTGTTTGGAAAAAACCGTAGAAATTGAAAATGCAGGACACCAGAGTTGCGTGCTGTTCTAGGAAGGGAAGGTGTCTCCCAGGACTCCACGGGCTCGTGTGTTTCTGTCAAAACTGTGCCGACAGTCAACCGCGGCGCCGCAATTTGTCACTTTGCACATTTTCCACACGCATCGCCAAAATTTCGTCTTGCAGTTTGTGTCCCTCGAGCAGGACCATTTTGAGCTGCTCATCTCACTTGTTTTATCAAGGTTGAAACTTCATCTCTGGGTTCCTTTGAAAGATGTAGAAAGGTGTGCTAAATAGGGATAAGATTTTCGCCGCCTGGTCTGCAGACACGTGAATCTTGTGTAATCACCTCGTTGAGATTGGCACCTGAAGCTCCGTCTGAGTCACTGTCCCTGTCGCTGCGGGACGGAGCCTGACTTATCGGACGGGCCACAGACTGCAGTTCAGCCAGGGCGACAACTTCATATTGCAGAGACACCCAGTGAGGACTCTGCCGTTTGAACAGGCCAGGGATGTGACTGCCGACTTTGATCAGAGGCTGAGCTGAGCAGATCCACTGGGACCCAGAACACAGTGGACCCTCCAAGACCACTCTAACGCCCCGAAAGATTGATTCTCAAGCGCCACCAATTTTGGGCAGTCAGAACCAATACAGTTCATTCAGAGAGTTATGAACACATGACCCGAAAGTTTACGAAGTTTTTGTGACCCCAGCAACGGTCTTTGTCAATTCTCCTTGGTCTTCTCCAGACGCCACCCAGAACAAAGCTTTCATCCTGAGCTTGAAAACTGACCCGATAAAAAGTTCTTTTGACAGACAAGCGATGACCAAGACTCTGTCCCGAAGCCAAAGTAGAGGAAGAGTGAAGAAAGACTGAAACCCTACCCGTCGCTCCGAACACTGTCACATGTGACAACCACACCAATTACGTGTCTCTGTTCTCGCGGAGAACAGCGTTTTCTTCTCAAGACGTCTGTCTGCTTGACTCGGGCGGGCCGGAAGACACCTGCGGAGGGAGGGAGGCTCGCTGTAAGTGGCCCTGCGGAGGCGTTGCTGTCAGCGGGCGGGCGGGGCGGGCGGGGCTGAAGCTGCTGCGGGCCCCGCCGCGCGAAGGGCCGGGAGCCCGCGGAGCTGTCGGCGCCGCCCGAGTGAACGAGCGAACGAGTGAACGGGGGCATTGTGCCGGAGACGGGGCGAGAGGTTCACCTGCGTCGCGCGGAGAACAACCGAGACGCGAGCGAAGAGGCCCGTTCTTCTGCATTGGGTGCGACACGTGTTGTGTCCCTGTGTTGGTGGGAAACTTTGTGCGCTGTGCGTCTGTGGTTTCTGTGAACAGAGACGCAGCACATTACAGTTCTGTGACATTGCCCCCCCAAACCAGGAAAACCTTCAGATCAGTGTTGAAGTGAATGCGCTCTGCTCCGATCCCCCACACCCAGATTCCAATGACCCAAAGGCGAACCATTGAAAATACAGTGATTTATCAATGGATTATGTGAAGAAAGAAGCCATTCTTGGAATCATCCGCGCTTCTGGAAGTTGAGGTATTTTGATTTCATCGCAACGTTAGAAAGCCGAGGGCTGAGGGAAAAGTGCGAGGACTGAATGCGGCGGCGGAAGGGACTTTAACCCGTGTTGTCGGAGCCTCCCGTCGGCGGACGCTCTTTCCTCCAGTGTAAACAGTGGCGATGTTGTCGCGACGGATGCCGCCGCCGCCGCCGCAGCCGCTGGGAAAGGAAAGGTTGATATGATTGATGAAGCGTTCCCTTCCGCTGCCAAGGTTGCGTAATGTGCGCGTATTTCGCAAGGCTCTCTTCTCATGTGTGCTGTGGTGAGGTCGCTTCTGAAAGCAATCAATTGCAATTGCAATCAATTGCGGCGCGTGTGGACTTCCGGTGCACAGGTCCGCAGGTTTTGCTCCAGCAATTACAAAGTGTGCAAGACACACGTCCTGGGTTGGGCTCACTGCTGCCCTGTTTGAGAGGGTCGCACCCCCTGCCTGAGTATGGTGGGTCCTGCTCAACACTACTGTGTTCAGAGCTCTGCTTTCTTTTCTGCAGACATGTGCAGGGAGAAGATTGAGAACACTGGTGAGGTTTGATGGAGCGACCTTTTGCTCTTTGTGCATTGGCTGTTCTCTGAAAGCGTCTGGACATTTATGACATGAACAACACGCCGTTTCCATCTTGTTCAATCCGGCGTGAACCCTTGGACCCAGAACATGGGGTGATGTGATCGCCAGAAATGTGCCAGATGTTGACCACATGGCCTTTGTCTTCACAGTTGCCCGTGTTTCTGCAGGAACAGGGGAATCCTGTGTCGCATCGCTCAAAGCAGAGCATCTCAGCCCGGCCGGATGCCTCTCAGGGAAGTCTGATGTCCAAGAGATTTCCACCAGTAGTTCCACGGTTCGAACCGTCTTAAAAGAGATTCTGCGCGAGAGAAAATTCGCAGACAACCATCGCGCGTCAGGTTCGACCAGCTGACTTCTCCATTTGGCGAGAAAAGATTGCATGTCATGAAGGGACACACGTTTCAACCAGCACTGCGCAAATTTTGACACCCAACAAGTCTTCCACATGTGCGGGTCCCCTGTCAACAGAAGTTTCTCCTGGAAGCACAGACGTCGGAAATTGATTCTTTTTTCGAAAAAGGACAAAAGTCACCACAAATAATGAAGCTATTCAAGAGAAGCTGCACCGCGGTTCAAAAGCTTCCGGTGAGAAGAAGATATTATTTCTGGAACTATTGTATCGTTCCGGGAGGGGGAGGGCAGCAGCCAGCGCTGTGCAACGAACAGCCAGAGAAAAGCCGCTGGTTCTGAAGGAAAGTCTGGTGTTCGGGAAACCCACGACCCAAAGCGAAAGAGGCGAATCATAGCTCCAGTCACCCAGAATAGTGCCGAAGATTTGTCACAGAGGAAGAAAATGTGTCCCCTGCGCTGGCGTGAAGTGTCATTTTTTGTGTGTGTGCTTCGAGGGATTCTTTGAACCAAGATGGTCTCCAGCATGCAGCACAGCTGAAAAGCTCGACAGCAGAATCTTGTGTTTTCTCCGAGATGAGGACGTCAGATTGAGAACAGCGACACTCCTCGGTTCTGTCAAAACATTGTCTTCTTCTGCTGTGTGTCCTGGGTCTTTCGGTTGAAACACGGACCCAGGAATCCGGCGGAGTTGTGACCTGTAGCCTGGATTCGTACAACACGCATTCCAATTGCCATGCAACCTGGTCGGGCCATGCGGCTCTGGGACGGATTTTAAACGAACCGATTCATCGAGTGTGAACACATCAGTCAGACCCACAGCGATTCTGTCGTGTCAGTCGGTGTTAGGCTTCGAGTGATGTCCCCAACCAAAGGAATAGCAATGAGCTCCTCCGTATAGGGAGCGGGGAGGGGGGCTCCGGGACTTGAGTCCGAAGCGGCTGTAGAAGTGAAGCAGGTGCAGCCTCCGCGGTAGGAGAACAGCTCATCACCGGCTGCACAAGTTAACACGGACCTCACTTTCTTTTATCTATTAGTAATTTACCTTGAGGAGGATTAGGGTTGAGTGAGCGTTTCAGACGAAGTGGAGCGAACTGAAATGGTGCAAAGGGATTCGCAGTACATGTGCCCCGCAGCGGCAGGTGCGCCCCGTTCTGCAGATTGCAGAGACACCGCGCTTTGAGGAAATCAAGGTTTTCTCCATCTTTTCTCGTGAGACTGGGCGAAGCTGATCTGAACAAATTGTGAAGCAAAACTGCATTTTTCACACCATTGTGAATCATTTCGCAAGGGATCCATGCTCTTTCAAGATTACTTCCGAGACAATGAACTCTCATGGCACTTGAAAGAATGAAAAAGAATTTGCCGCTTCAATTGAATTATGTGTCAAGCACAGTGAGGTTTAATTGCCACCAATTTGTGTTTCTGCATCTGCAGGGAGCTGCAGCTGTGCTCCCAAAACCAACAGCGTCGACAGGGGCGGGTACAAGACCTGCTCAGTGGATGACCCTGCAGCGCAAAGATGAAGGAGACGTGCACTTGTTGCGCCAGAAAGAGGGAGACATGAATTTTGTCTGTGGATCAGGGGGCCCGTTCGATCCACCCCCACGCTGCTCCATCAGGAGTCGCCACCGCCATCAGGGCTGATCCAGGTGCGCGCGGCCAAGCCGCTTGACTCCGTTCCTCATTCATCACCCGTTTTGTTCGACAATCATCACTTTTGACAGTTTCATTACGCTGAGACTGTGGCGCATTCTGGCGAAGTGGAGCACCTTGCCGGTGTGGCTCCCAGCTCGAACCCCGCCATACGCGTCTTGCGGCGACAGCGAAGATCCAGGTCAACACTCCGTCTTCTCCCCTCTGGGATCTTGTCATCCTGGCTCTGTGCCGACAGGCACCAGCATGGATGTTCTTGTGTCAAAATTTTCAAAGTTCAGATTTTTCCCAGGGGCGGCTGACCCACTGACCACATCTTGGACTGTAGATATCAGGGCCTTTATGGTTTGGCACAAAAGGTTCAAAGACTGCCTGCTCCTGTTGGATTGGGTTACATCGCGGCACGCGTGCTGACATGGGGAGACGCGTCTGTGCGCCTACACCGGGCGTCCCATGGCAGAGCTTGTCAGGCATTTGCGCTTAATGTTGGACGCAAATTACGTACGTAGTCGCCATCGGCGGATCTCACTCATTGGCGACGATTATGACAAAGCCACTTTGCCCAGTGTGCTGCTTTTGAGGCTGGTGACAGGGATAGATGGGCAGATGACGACGGACTTGGCGCAAAGCCTGTCCACAACTGTCAGATTCCCACAGTGTGCGTCAGATCCCACTTCCTGACAAATCAGGGGCGTGGACGCAGACTTGGGGCATCTGAAGACCCCCACCCCAGAGCTCCAACTCACAGAACGAGATGGAGAAAACAGGAAGTTCATTCATTGGAGGGGGAGGACTGGGACTGGGCCGCCCTGGGATCCTCCCCTCCCTGCAGTGAGTTCGTGTTCGGACATCACGCTGGGATTTCTCAGCCGCCGTCTCCACCTGGGCATCTTGATGCACATTGGCAATTCCATTGGGTCATATGACTTCCATCTCAGATGGGAAATGAGATGTTTTCTAGTGATTCGTTTGCCAATTATGACGGTTGTGCACGAAAAATTGGCGTGCCCTTCATCCATTGTGCAATCCAAAAGAAAGCTCCGCAGAGCACATGGGTCCCATTCTCTGGGAACAATAAGCGTTGATTCATTGCTGAAACATGTAGACAGTCTACTTTCCGCTTTCTTTCCGCACAGAACTGCAGGTGAAGACATGTACGGGCGTGTTGCCATTCTCAGAAATATCTGGAAAGTGGATGAGAGAGGAAGCGAGTTCTTAGGCCTGAAAGTTGAAGGGGAAAAGAGGAAAAAGTCCGAACGGAAAGGTCGCAGATATTCCAGGCTCTTGCTCGGGATCAAGGTGGAGTCACGAGATGAAACAGACCATCTCAACACAATTGCACTGAAAGTGACGTTTGTGCAGTTCTCACCAGATCAGGGCAGGTCTGTCTGATACACAAATAGCAGAAGCATCTCAAATAATCAAGCGGTTCCTTTGAATCCACGGATAATTGCTGCTGACTGTACATGTCTCTACATCCAGATCGCGGATTGGGCAGAGTGTTTCTGCGCTTCCAGTGGGCGCTTTTCGCTTTAATCATTCCTCCATTACGCCTGCAGTGCAACAACAAATGGCAACAAATGGAGGAAATACACTGTCCATTTGATGAAGAATCGGGGAAACTCGAGGTTTGTCGAACAACAACACCCCGTGTCCTGACATGGTGTTGTTGTTTTGAGGGGGTGGCGAAGGAGTCCGAGCTCATATCTACTTGCTTTTTACGTGTCGTTCTGGGAGTGCCTCTTCTTTTTCCTCATCTTGCGCACCAAAAACTTGCTGCGGTCCACAAAGACCCTGCTGAGCACCTGGTTTTCTTGTGAACATCCCGATTTGAACAAGATCACTGAATTGTGTGGTCATGATGTGAACTGCAGATTTTCCGAATGGCTTCGAAAGTTTTCTTGTGAGGCGACCCCGGAAAAATGTAGAGCTGTGATCACAGAAAATGTTCAAGATGAAAAGTCATCAGAGTCACAGCTTGAAATTGGAAATAATTGCGACGGTGGTTCCAGCACGCAACTTTCTTGACAAGGAAGATTTCAAGACATCATCAGCGTGTTTTCGTGTTTCCGTTCTGTTGCAAGAAAAAGTTTTTTGAGGCCTTTGTAAGCAAGGCGTATTATCTGTGGGAACCGTCAGTCACGTGTCAGAAGAAGACCTCGAAGGCTTCGCGCTTGTCCGGAAGAAACCGAAGTGTGACTCCTCAACTCGCGACGTCAATCTCAGTCGCTGCTGGGGACGAATTTATCATCCGATGAAAAGAATTTATGGAACCAGCCCCGTAATTGTGGACAAATGTTGGTCATAAGCAAAGAGGCTGACCCTGCGCCTGCCAATTGGCTTGCACCACCACGCGCTGTATTCCGCCAAATAAAGATTGTTTTATTAGGCATCTTGTCGCTTCGCGCGGCATTATCCACAAATTGAATCGGCCGCCGCTGTCCGGGGGCAGCGCTGCTGAATTATTGGGCGACGGTCACATCTCATTTGGCGGCCACTTGATGAAATTTGGGAGATGTCAAAGCGCTCTGCGTCCGCCGCAATCTCGGTGTTTGAAGCGAAACAATGACCTTCGTAAGACAACAGTGCCAGGGAAAATTGCACTTTTACTTCAGGCTAAAATGTGAAAGGCTTACAAAGCTGACAAACGAGTTTTGTGTCCAGGCGTGCGTCATGCCGTCTGCTCCTGGAGGAATTCTGTGGAGACTGGACAGATGGAAACAACAGGCGAAACCCATTCCACGGTGGTTCTACACACCTCGTTTCTCCACGGAACGACAAAATGCTGTGCATTGGAATTTGTGGGACTGGGGAGACTTTGTGACGTTAACAGATCTAAATCTGTTTGGCCCCTGAGATGGAGGTGTGTTGGGTCCATGTCAGTTGCTTTGCAATTGCCCTTCTCCGTTTCCTTTACGACGGAAGCCCAGCGCCCTTCAGTCGCCGTCGCTGTTCCCTCGCACCTGCTCCAGAAGACACCAAGTCTGCTTTGAAAACTTTGAAGTCATTAATTTGGCCAAGTCGTGAAAGGGTCGTGTTGCCAGAGGCAGAGTCATGCGGAGGACACTGAGGTCCACGACCTCCGTGCCCAAGCCGCACAAAGCATGTTGCGCCTCTGTTTTTGCGCCGTTGTGTTCATCTCAGCTTGTCTCTTCGCAGGTGGGATTAGGGCCCCTCGTGGTCACCGATTCCTGCCATTCGGCCTTTCCTGTTTCACGCCCGCTTGCGGTTTTACTTGATTGTCCGGTTGATTGTCACGTGTTTTCTCGTTTCCGGTTCTTCGTCAGGATGGAGATCGAGAAGCTGAACCGGAAGTACGTGTTGCTGCTGCAGCACTGGCTCGTCATCGCGCTCCTCTTCGTGCTCGTGCCCTACAGCCTGGCGCGACTCTGTCTCCTCCTCCTCTCACAGGTACGGTCCCCACAGCCTCTCACAGGTTTGGTCCCCACAGCCTCTCACAGGTTTGGTCCTCCCGGTCTCACACACACGTTTGGTCCCCACAGCCTCTCACACAGGTTTGGTCCCCACAGCCTCTCACACAGGTTGGTCCCCACAGCCTCTCACAGAGGTTTGGTTCCCACTGTCCTTCACAGGTTTGGTCCCCCTGGTCCCTCTTATGTTCGGTCCCAACAGTTTGTCACTGCGGTTCCCAGTCTCCGCCAAGTGCGGTCCCCACAGTTCCTCACACCTTCGGTCCCTACAATCAGAAGCCTGAACACTGCGCCTTCCTCCTGTTTTTCCTGGAAAAGGCTTTGCAACCTCCTCCCGCGGCAGAGACCCAGCAGCTTCTGTACCCAGGAGGTTCTGCTTCCACAACCTCACTGACCCCACAACCTCCTCATGTTCATCTGGTTTCTTAAGGGGGGGCTCTCCCTTGAATCTCTGAAGCTCTGGCTCCAAGAGGGGTCCCACTTGTCACTCAAATTCTGTTGGGGTGTTGAGGGTTCTTGGCGTGTGAGAGAGTCCACCACATTGCGTGTGTCTCCTGCCATGGTTGAATCAAACGCTGTGAGCTCATTGATGAGGTCATAAGCTGGGTTTTGTTGCCCAGGTCCATAAAACGCGTTCAGTGTGTCATAAATGGAAATAAAACGGGTCTAAATTCTCACAAATTGCCCCAAAACGTGAGCACATCAAGGCCAAGTCATCATCTCTTGAGAGGCAGAACGTGTAAAATGGCTGCGTCGCCCGACTTCAGTTTGACTTGCACGGCGTGAGGCTGGTGAAACTCAAACACGATTTATCACGTTTCCTCAGCAGTGTGTGTGAAATTCGGGAGGAGCCCCTCGCGATGGCGCCTTGTTGAGCTGGAGTGCGCTGTGGCGCCGCGATCACCATGCATCACGCGAACACTTGAGGCCCGTTTCTACAACTGTGGCATCTTGTCTCGCTGTTTGACCCTGTTTACGACACAGTGTGCGAGTGGTGCTTCTCACACTCAACTGAACATGATAGCATGTTGAACATGTGTACATTTGAGACAAGCTGCCATCATGTTGTAGAAATGGCATCACACACCCAGTATTGTATGAGAAGCACCTTCCCACCACTTCAGACTCAAAAATTCACTCCAGTTTCGTAAACTCAACTGTTATGAATTTTTTTGTTTGGCGTGGTGGGAATAGCGCTTCTCACACTCTACCGGGTGTGCGATCCCTGTCTTCACACTGTGCAGTGTGCGTTTCCAGAGAAATGAATACGCGGATACTAAGGGAGCCTGCACCCAGTGTGAAGGCTCTGACGGAACCAGGACTCCCGGTCCTCAAGCCTTGACGACAAATAGAACCCCCCCCACACACACACACACACACACAAGTCTGAGCTTCCGAGGGTCAGACGTCAGTTGAGTCACAGGTCACCTAAATCATGACCCCAACATTGGACCCACCCCGAGCTGCAGCGTGTTTGAGTCTCTCCGTGACATCGTCTCGTTCCCCCGGCGCAGGACGCGAGTCTGGTGGGCGCGGTGCTGCTCGCGTGTCAGGCCGGGGTCTGCCTCGTTTTCTTCACCGTCGCCTGCTTCCAGCCGCTCTTCAAGCGCCTCTCGCTGCCGCTCTCCATCTCCGTCTGGGTCACGCTGCTCACGCTGCACTTCACGTCCTTCTGCCTCAAGGTGCGTCGCCATTGAGTCTCAGCCTCAATCATGGAGTTTCACCAGGGATGGTCGAAACTTGGAGTGGTCACAATCTTTCCAAAGATAACGGGTGAACAACACCTTTTGGAGAGAAGATTACCGGCAATTTTATCGGCTACGAATGCAGTGTTGAGTGTGTGATTTAACTTTCACGGTGGAAAAAGAAGCTTTTGGTCTTGGGTTTGGTCATTGCCACGTCCAATTGTAGTGGCAGAGCCGTCAGTGGAACCAATGCTTTTCGACGCGATGGTCCCGCCTCATTTTGCTTGAAGGTTTGCTCCTCCGCATGCGCAAAGAACTTGACTGGAGACCTGAGATTTCGGTCGCTCTCTCCGTTTGCAGCGGCTGCGTACAGCGACGGACGACGTGCCGTACGTGTTCTACATGGTGTTCGTGACGTACACGATGCTGCCGCTGCCGCTGACGGTGAGCGTCGTGTTCGGGCTGCTCACCGCCGCGCTCCACCTGCTGCTCGCCGGCTTCATGAGCAACAGCGCCACCAACTTCCTCTGGATGCAGGTCAGTCAGTCCAACCGCCAGTCCTCGGGATCAAGTTCGTTCTGGATGCGTCGTGCGACCCAGCAGCCATAACCGGGACGCAAGGGTCCAGGGGCAGTGGGCAGGCCCCAACAGTAGCTTTTGTCCGAATTTTACAGCGTCGGCCTGCGTTTAAGGTCCGAGTGATTGACCAGGTTGGGTCACTCCAGATCACAACCCTCGATCAGCCAGAGGAACAGATTTCATCTGTAACGCAGAGCAGTCGTGCCAATCAACATCCAAAACCAAATTTGATGGTGCAGTTTGGTGGCCAAAAAGAGACAGAAATATCTCACAATGTCAAAGGAACATTGTTGGTGATCAACCTCGTTGAGCTTCCTGTTTCTAAATCTTGAGGGAAGCAAGACAGAAATCAGATTGGCTGGGCTAGATGTTGGGAGGGCTTGCTGAAATGCGGACAAATTTGGAAATGTCTGTGAGCAAATAACGGCGTTGACATTTACTGGAGCCTTTCAAGACTGTGTCTGTTGTTTCCTTGCCCTTTGCAAGGAAGGTGTGTGTGTGAGGCGACTGGGTTTCGTGGCTGCCGGATCGACTGACACGCGCCAAAGCTGATCTCTGCGGTCTGTCCTCCAACCCGCTCCACAGACTGCGAGCAGAGCCCCGCATTTAATGGACTCAGTGTTTCTGAGAGAACGTCGGGGCTGTCCAGACCAGTTTCACGGCGGATGCGTTGAGGGTTGCGGTCCCATGCAAATCAGTGGCCGCTGTTGGCGTGGTAAAATGCCTCCGAGTCAAAGTGCCTCTCGTTGTCTGAGCCAAAAACAGCACACCATTCAGGTCTAAAATTTGTTCAATACAAGTGTGGATACCTGTTCAGAATACACCTGCTCTTTGCGTTGAGGGGCATTTTCCCACTACAACACCGCTGCAGCGTCCCGTTGACTCGAGCCTGCAGAGGCGCGACGCGTGAAGCACGCAGTATTCCCAGCCCTCGGATTCTGTCTCACCCCTGTTCTTTCCGTTCGCCCTGGATCAGCTGACGGCGGACGCTGTGATTCTCCTCTGCGCCAACGTCGTCGGGATCTACTTCCGGCACCTCACGCAGGCCTCGCACAGACGAACCTTTCAAGACACCCGCAACTGCATCGAGTCTCGCGTCAAGCTGGAACATGAGAAGCAACAACAGGTGCGCCTCTCACCAAAACACATTTACTCGAGCTCGAGTCTCAAAACAAAATCGTGGTTCCGCCACACGATGCTGTGAAGTCTCGTGAAAGTTGCACAACAGAGCGGTTCAAAGAGCTTTGTCAAGGGGCTTAAGGCAGCGATGCTCTTCTGGTGGAAGCCTTTTAATGGATTCAGCTTCTTGATTGGGAATTCTTTCACACAATTTGTACGTGGTTTGCGTTGTGCGGGTTTTTGTTTAATATGAATAAGAATCACAACACCATGCAGTGTGTTGTACGAGTACAACGTCGCTGCGTTGTGCGGAAAGAAGAAGCGCAAGACTTTTTGTTTGAAGAGAATCCGGTTCAGTGTCTGCAAAGCATTGCAACGTACTCGTACGTTTACAAGCTTGACGGTGTAATTGCAGGAGAACCTGCTGCTGAGTGTGCTGCCGGTGAACGTTGCCTTTGATTTGAAGAACAAGATGCTGGACAAGTTGCGGATGGGAATTCAAGGCGCCATCAAGAACGACATAAAACAGCGCAGGTCCGCGTACGGCAAGTTCTACGACCTCAACGTCAAGGTCAACGAAAACGTCAGGTTCGTTTCCACCCGCATCAGCCTGATTCCCAATCAAACACGTGACGCCAATTCCGTGGCTTCGGGGCTGCGTTCAATTCCAGACTGCAATCACTCACTCACTCACCCCAACACTTTCGACGTTCATTAGTTTTGCAGCGTTTCGATGCGAGAAGTGAACTCAGCAGGAGGAACTCGCCGAGATACGTTTTGCACAGTTGGTGTTTGCTCGTTTCTCGGGAAACTGCAACTTCAACTTGCCCGTGCAGTAGATTGAAATGGAGCCTTTGCATGTGTTCGTGTGCCCGTTGTCTTATCGCTGAATTTTCACGTGAAACGCACGAAGGTATACAAGTTCCAGGCCAGCCGTTCAACGCACAAAAAGTTCTGCCATATTGATCGAATTGAGAGTATTTACGAAGAGCTCGAGCTATTTCGAGAACAGGTACCTGGGTGGTTCATTGTGTCCCCAAATATCCGTCCTTCCGTGAAGGAAATGGGAAGTTCGTACCTCGCAGTTCACAGGAAGGACACAGCGAGCTCGGAAAAAGAATTTACATTTGGTCCTCCTGGTGCATCGTGAGTGGGGCGAGGCCTGTTTTGGCCTGGATAAACATTGCGAGTCGCGGCCCCTGCACCATGGTTCCCATCGCGGTGTGTCGCCAGCATAGCGCCCACGGTCTCGTGGAAGGACTAAACGCGCGACGCATGCGCTGTGAAAACGGCCCGAGCTTCTTTGGGCGCAAACGTAATGACTCCGAGTCTCGTTCTGCAAACGAGGCTGATTTCAGGAAATGAAGGAGTCCACTTTGCCAAACCATTCCCGAGGCTTTTTATTGAAATTTAACTTTCTAATCACTGCATGTCTGACTGGTCGATTTGACGCAGCAGGGTCTGGTGGAACGAAATGAAGAGACTCTCCTCATTTTGGGATATACATTTCGTTACACCGGCCCACACCTCTGGCGACTCAGCATTTTGTTTCTGAAGGAGTTTTGCTCCAGTCACGAGTGTATTATTCAACTTGACGCTCTGCAACACGCAAACTGTTCGTTTTTCAATTGGCGGTATTTGATTTGTTTTGCCTCGAGACATGTAATCGGGAGATAAAGCTCAGAAGTGCGAAATCTGATTGGATTTCGAACAGCAGAACTTTGCAGTGCGCGCGCTCGGAGCTCATGCAGATCTCCCGATGACGCAGTCCTAGCGTCGTGTGGTTGAGAAGCACTCAGCGTGTTCGATTGGCCGGTGTGGCTTTCGAGACCCAAGAACATCGGAGAACAAACTGGTGGACGGAATCCGTAGATTGATAGGGCATTGACCTGGGGCGAATCTCGCGCGATATCTGGCCTTGTAAAGCAATTTCTCTGCACACAGGAAAGATACAAGTTTTCTCGGAGAAAGAGAAAACAGTTTCACGGAACCTTTTGTCAGGCCTGCAGGGATGACAGTCCCGAAGAAATCTTTTTTTTTTCTTTGCGCGGTTGCAGCAGGCACAGAAAACACGTTACTTCCTGTCACATGAAAAGGCAATTCACAGAGGCTGCAGAAGAGAAGAGACACAGAGGGAGTCAGCGCAACAGTTTTGCGCTGAAATTTGTCGCCTTTGATCACCACATTTGTCGTGTCCAAAACAGAGGGAGCCGTCCTTGGAAGTTTCAGATTAAATAAGTAATCTGGGCCTGTTCCCGACGCTCAAAGGGGCTGATTGTCTGTGTATGTGAAAGTTGCGTGCGCAGTCAACATTTGTGCGTCGCATTTCACGACAGAAAACCCACAATGAGATTCATTTCATTCGGAGAAAGAGCCAACCATTTGAATTTTCCCTCCGACGGTTATCAGTTCAATGAGTTCAGGCAAACAACACGGATGTCTTTGGGAACACGATGCCCCTCGCCAAAAGCAGTGGGGATCCCAGGGCCCAACCTCTGAGCCCCTCCTTCTCCACGTTTTCGCAAAATGGATGGCCTCCCTTCGACGTTTATTTGGCGCCACCAGGTGACGCTGATCTCAAGGTTTGAAGCAAAGGTTCTTTGCAATTGCCACAGAAAGGCAACCCCTCCACCCTATGCTGGCGCCTCTCCTGTGTACCCCTCCTCAACCGAACCCTCAGACCGATCCACTCAGCCTCAGAAGCAGCTTGTTGCTGTCAGGTCTGCAGACAGTTTTGAGTCCTGAACCTCTTGAGGCATTGATTCGGTGTCCTTCAGAATTTCCAGGAAACTCTTCTTGATCTGCACAAAGACTCAAAAACTTTTGTTCAAAAATTTCTTTTCGAAACAGACTGATATTTCGTCCTGCCCTGTCCTGTGCTTCCTGCCCGTCCAAGTTTTGCCCTGCCCCTGCCCCATCCTTACCTGTACTCACCACCCCTGCCCCACGTGGCCCATTTCTGAGAGAGCAAAACAGGCTTCGAGCCTTCTTTCCCTTCACCTTCAGTGCTTGATCTGAACGCAGACAACGTCACGTTTGTTTTCAGCATCCTGTACGCGGACATCGTCAACTTCACGCCGCTCGCCGCGGACTGCACGGCCGCCGAGCTCGTCCAGATGCTCAACCAACTCTTCGGCAAGTTCGACATGCTCGCAGAGGTGAGACTACACGAGTCACTCTTCGGGTTGTTGTTACTGAGTGCGTCGTGCCTTGGACTCCTGTGTGCCATATTCATCCAAGTACGAAGCTGGTTTCAATTGAGCTTCAATGGTGCCAAGGGACTGCAGCATTGAAACCACCCTCGAGATAGTACCCCTTTTTTGCCCCAACTTAACATCAAAGGAGTGTCTCCTGTCATGGGTGTGTCTTTTGTGCCACGCAACAGGGGCAGAAATGGGGTTCGTCTTTGTTGAGGGTGGGTGTTGTAAGCCAGGCCAGTGGGCGCTGCGTCGTGAAGTCGGCGGAAGGTCCCTCGACTCAACCTGAGACGCAGCGCATTCATCCCGTGCGCATCCGGCGCTCGTTTCTGAATCACGATGCGCGTCCGGTGCGAGTGGCGCGGTGTCCGGTTCCGAGGCTCCGGACTCGTCATTCCCCGAGCGAGACGAGGCCTGTGTGACTGAAATACTTGTAAACGAAAACCAGAATGACAGAAAAAGCTTCGTGGCGGAGATTCGTCGTTCGACGGAAACATTCCTACCTCACGGAGCAATGCGGACTTGGGTTCCCTGCTGAAGCCTGACTGCACCGCAGGGATGAGTGTCAGAACAAAGAAAAGTAGACGGGCGACAGAAAGTCATACAAAACTCGGGCCTGGAAGATTTCATGCCAATCATCACTTGTTTTTGAGCAAAGAACATCGCCATCTCCTGCACTAGCAAAACATCCATCAGATCTGATGACACCAGAGAGCCTCTGGATTGGAGACAAAAACTTTTTCCTTGTCTTCACTCGCTTTCGAGTCATTGGAATCTAGGCCCGACAGAGCAGCTCGACTGAGCCGTAGACTTCCTTTGTTGACCCGTGCATGCGGCGCCCACGACGGAACCTTCAGTTTGCCGAGGCCCCTCGCGCTGCTCCAAAGCTCCCCGCGAATCCCGCCAGCGCTGCACCGGATTTGTCAGCGACTGACAAATGAGTTTGTTTGAACAGCAGAAAATCCTGGGCCACACCGAATGCGTCACACGTCGCGGTCTCTGTCCAAGTCAATGCGCGCCGCGATGTTGTTTCTTCCAAGATGAAACAATACTGAATCAAGAAAACACCAGTCTTGCGTAGCGATTTTCAGAGACCTCCAGCCATGACAGTCTTTCGTCCACGGTCTACCGACAGTGAAGAAACTGGCCACAAGGGGTGTAACGTACGACGCATCCTATGTCACCCACCCTTCACCTCTGCACGCGTTTGTTTGAACAGGAGAACGACTGCCTGCGCATCAAGATCCTGGGCGACTGCTACTACTGCGTGTCCGGTCTGCCCGTGTCGCGGCCCGGCCACGCCAAGAACTGCGTCAACATGGGGCTCGAGATGATCAATGCCATCCGGTAAGTGTCAAGCGGCCTTCGTTTTCTCTGCGGAGAAATAAAACCTTGAGAAAGCTGCAGTTGAGCTCCTAGGCCTGAGAAGTTCAATGCTTGGAACTTCAGGGAAGGAGGCAGAAGTTTTTTGTGCTTGCGTGGATTTGAGGAGGCCATCTCAGTGTCCTTGCGTTGTAAAGAGATAACCTGGTTTTGGAGTACTTTGGAGGACCACTTGCCTGGGTTGTCAAATCTCGCGGAAGCAAGAAAAGTGCGTGTGGTCAGCAGATCTAGGGTCCGGATCGAGTGGGTTGTGCGAGCTGGAATCCATGGCAACCGTTGTTTTGGGGAATTGTGTTGGAAGGAGTGCTGCACTTCAGCGCTGAACGTTGAATTGACAAGACTTGTTGCTGTGACGGAATGTCCAGCGCAGCCAAACCCGACTATGGCCAACCAACCAGACAAACCTGTATGTTTTCACGCAGCCCCCCCCCTCCACACACACACACACACAGCCACACCCGTCGTGGCTGAGCCCACCGCTGCGGCCTCGCCTCTCCCGGCGGACGGAGATGCACGGTCCCGTTGTTCTCAATCCATTAATTTGGCTCGACGCTTGATCTTAATCAGCGGAACGTGGAGGCCGCGGCGGTGGATGGGATGATCACGCAAAAAAAAATGTGGAAATTTCAACACTTGACAGCTTTTCCACGGGGCTTTTCTCGTGTTCAAAAGCGGCTTCTTCGGGCTGCGATCTGGAGTCTCTTTGTTGGGAACGAAGCGATTATTCAGAGACGTTTTGCCGTGGGTGTTTCTCCAGTTCCCCGGGCGACATTGTTCATTGCGAGTTTGGAGTTTTATTTTTGGAAGTTTGGCGTCACAAGAACAGCATTGTACCAAGGTCTATTTTTCTTGCTTTCCCATATTCCCCACATTTCATGAACGTCTAAGTTTTACAACAAGCGTTGTTATCCTTTCCTTCCGTGCTTCCGATCATAAAACGTCGTCCCCCAGACAACCCGCTGCAGGCATGGTCCACAGAGAGCGCGGTTCTTTCAAATGAACGTTATTGCGACAACTGCCTTCCACAGGTGCGCACCTCGTACGGAGATACATTAGCTAAACACACAGAATAATGTGGCTCAATTGAGAAAAGAGCTTCGGAACGGAGGAAGAGAATGCGCACGCGCTCTAATGATCGGGATGCCGCTGTAACTCCGGTTATGAAAGGCTGTTCGCGGCGATGATTCCTTCAGACGCGGGGGAACAATTCTGCGCCGTTTTTTGCGCAGCTGTAGCAACAGGCCGCGCTTTGTCAAAACTATTTGCGTTCAAGAGCAACCTGCAAGTTTTTTCTCCTTTTGTGATACGTTTCCTGCACGAAACATGTCGTTCTTGTTGTGTCGATTCTTCAGTGAAAGCGTTTGTCTCTTTCCACGGCATTTCGCGGAGGTCTGTGTCTTCAGGTTGACGTTTTTTGGAGAGTTGTCGATGTTCGTGTTGATTCAGATCTGGATATTTCTGACAATGATGGACAACGCTGCTTCCTGCATGAGTCTTCGGCTCTGAATGAGACGAGCAGTTTCTGACCAAAAGTGGATTAAACTCCCGGTTCTGCAGACGTAATATGACCGTTTGATCCCGAGTTCTGCAGCCCCGACTTGTACCCAGGCGGCATCGGATGACGACTCATGTTACTGGGATGACAGCCCGTCAGATCTGCTGTAACTGAGCTCTCAGAGCTCTTTGACACAAGTTCAAAAGCTTTTGTGGAACTCGTAATGTTGCTTTTGTTGGGCAATACTTCTGAGACTGACAAATTGTACGAAGATAAAGCTTGTGTCCACAAATGGGCACAAATTTGTCGTTGTTGAAATGGAAGCAGGTGGAACAGGCTTTCTCGTTGCTTTCTCGAGTTGAAAGTACTATCCCCAAAAATCTTCAGGTGCGAACTGCAAACTGGAGACAAGTTGGTGTGAAATCAGGTGGGCAGAAGTGCTTTGATCCATCAGGAAAATTGTGCGATTCCGACTGCCTTTGGGCCTTTGTTTTTGCACATTGTTTCAGTTTGGTTGTTTTGTCGCTGGAATCAAGATTTGTTCCTGGAACCAAACTGGAAGACAAACAGAGTCTGTGATGTTGGAACAGAACCTGACCGATTATTTCGCACAGAAACAAATCTACAGATCTACCTGTTATGTGGGTGTTTAGGTTGCTGAAGTACCTTCTTCAGTTCTCAATGTGGTGTTTTGATTGATCCCGAGGGAACTGCTCGACCTTGCACAGAGACCCAAGTGTCAGAATTTTGTTTGATTTTTGAAAACAAGTTTCTTTCTTCATTCTTGCACTTTGTTTCCCTCCAAGTTTTGGGTGGTATTTTTCTGTCAGGATAATCCGTTGTTCACGTGGAACGATGACACGTCCTGATGTTGAACTTCCGGTTCTTCTGACAGGGAGGTGCGCGAGGCGACGGAAGCGAACGTGGACATGCGCATCGGCGTTCACACGGGCGCCGTGCTGTCGGGCGTGCTCGGGCTCCGCAAGTGGCAGTACGACGTGTGGTCCGAGGACGTGATGATCGCCAACCACATGGAGTCGGGCGGCCTGCCGGGGTGAGTGGTGCGGGGTACCGGGGTGAGTGGGGTGGGGTACCGGGGTCAGTGGGGTTCGGTGCCGGGGTGAGATTGAACGTTCGCGAACACTACTGTTTTGTGAATGTCAAACTCACCTTTTGCTGTTCGTGTTTTGTTCATCGAAACCCAGCTATTTTTGCCACTTAATTTGAAACAGAAAGCTGCAGTCAAGGCGCTGCCGTGTCTTTCGACAACCTTTGGAATCTGCACAAGAGCCTCGCCAAGTCGCCTGCGAAGTTCACATCAACTTGCACGCAAACACAGCTGAATGACTCACATGCTGCTCTGTTTGCATTTCTCTGAATGGTGGTTTCCAGGAGAGTTCTCGTGTCCAAGGCAACGCTGATGCATTTGAACAACGCCTTTGAGGTGGAACCTGGCAACGGGCACCTACGCGACTCCTATCTCAAGGACCGGGGCATCGAAACCTTCCTGATTGTAGCTCCTGCTGACAAGAGGTCATCACTCACCGTCGACAAGGTTTGCTGTCTTTCACTTTCCTCACACCCCTGCAATTGTCGGTAATTTTGTGTAATCCAGAGTATTTTGCTCAAGGCTCAGCAGACCTGTGAAATCTGAACCTTGAGATCATTGTCACCAAGAGAAGTTCGGTGTGGACCCTGCGCCTCGGAGAGTCTGGTTCATGCTGCAGTTCAGAGTCTGTCTGCTTTCAACCGAGCATCAGCAAGTCGGAGTCAGGTCATTCATCATTCGACGCAGGTCCGAAGCGAAATGAACCGTCGGTGACAGTTCTACAAACACGCTGAATGAAGGATTAGAGCAGTATCATTGACACAGCTGGTCAGCGGTGTGATAGAAGCAGTGCAGCCTATGCAAGTCCACAAATTTATCAGGTTTTGATGTGACCCAGTCTTTTCAACACAACAAAAAACAACTTTTGAATCTCTGTATGGTGCAGAATTTAGCTTTGTGCTCTCAAGGTAAAAAGTCGCTTCTCGAGGCTTCCGAATTGCACGACTTCAAAACGCCTGGGAAAGCAAATTTGTGCTCCTTAGGCTGCATGTTCTTCACAAGCGAGAATTTTGCTGCAATAATCTTGTGCTTAGCAAGGTCTCAGAACGTAACTAGATCTAATTCAGTCAAGGAAGCAACAGTTCTTTGACTCCAGGATCACAGAGCGCACCTTGACGGATATTCGGAACATGAAAGGTTCTTGTATCTCACGGTCCTGACACTGCATAAGGTGCTTTTGATGGCAGGGCCAGGCTCGTGAGTACGGCTGGTGGGGAGTGTGAAGATAACGAGGGACTGAAGGCGTCGGGGCCGCCCAGGCTTATCTCTCTGCGAGGGTCTTATCTCCCATGTTGCGTTGATGGCAACTTTCATCATCCTCATCGCTTTCACGAGCGAAATTAGCCTGCTGGCCGACCCCACATTGAGCGCGGCGATATTGCTTCTCCATGGCAATCGTGTCGTGGTTCCGAAACGCCCATCATTTTCATTGTGTCGTGTTTAGCAGCTCAAATCTCCAGAGTATCGAGAGCACTCTCCACGCATTTGGATCTACCTCCAATTAGAGAGCACAGAAGTGGAGGGAAGAGCAGTGGAGAAGGCAGGAGAGCAACTTGTTCTCAAGAAGGAAACTTCAACCTCCAGTCAATTTCCCTGGTGTCCCAAGGCTTTAATGAAAACTCTCAACATAGTCTATCTTCTCACGTAAGTTGAATTGCACTGCAGCATCAAAATTCATCTCAAAACGAGACCATGTCTTCAACAGGAGTCAGAATCTTCCCAGAAATTGGAAAACCTGAAGTAGGTGGACGTAGACATGCGTGCAGCGAAGTTAACTCCGTGTGAAATGCGCAAGAGAATCGTGGCAGACTCTTGGAGCTGAAAATTGTGTGTGTGTGTGTGTGTGTGTGTGTGTGTGTGTGTTGAAAAGAACCCACGCCCACGCGCACACACGTTCAGATTCTGAGCTTCTTGAAACAAAAGCCTCATTCCTGGCATCCTCCTGCTTCTGCAGAAATCACGTCAGAAAAAGAGCGATCGGTGAGGCATGCAAGCTCGGCATGGTGTGCTAACATTTGTAAATTTTACATAATTCATGGCTTTGCGAGAAACCTGCGGAAGGTGTTGCAAGGATGTGAGTTGACATGCAGCTCCGTAGACTTCAGGCAGATCAGCATGGAAAGAGGGTTGAACTGATTCTGGATTCACCTCCTTGATAGTTTCGAATGGAGGAGAAGGGAGTGAAAGAAACAACCAGGTGACTCTGGTGAAACGGGAAACACCAGTGAACCCGGGTAGCAAAGACGCTGTTGGCGAGTCAGAAGGGTAGGGTCCGAAAACGTAACAGTACACTTCTGACTCGACGATCGTCCGTGTGGAAACTACCTATGGGTGCTTCTGACACTGAATTTGACCGT
>JAAUXT010023644.1_pt1 | contig 21272 bp, 20 predicted proteins | sample 7278171 | NCBI WGS metagenome assembly JAAUXT01 (sample SAMN14350112, study PRJNA611818) | marine sediment metagenome | isolation source: surface marine sediment (1.8m) | place: French Polynesia: Moorea | collected 2018-08 | reverse complement strand
TGTGTCGAATGTGTACGACAGAAAAAGACTATACAAAGTAATAATAGCTCAGTTAATACATATGCATTACGCGGTAGTAGAGTGTAAGTGCCCGGATTGAAGGAAGTGGCTGCAAGTGAGTAGTGAGTACTCAAGGCGCAGAGTGCAATCTCCTCTGGTGGACCCAACAGCACAGCACAAAAACGTCTGTGTTGGTTATCGGACTGCCGCACCTGACTCGGCTGACTGTCACAGGAGTGTGACAGCCGGACAGATTGTGAGAAGGATAATCCGTGCGCTAGATTGCGACGTAATTACTTGCCGGTTTCACACTACGAAGGACAGAACAATACGAGCCTGATGCCGAGGCTGCTTCCAGACTCCTTGCTCAGTCTTGACAACAGGACCGAACTCCACGTGTTGTGAACTGGATTCCCTCGAGTTTCTCAATCAGCTATAATGTCTATGGCCTCACTCACATCTCTGTGTTGCACAGGTTCATAAATTTGCAATCACCGTTACATTCCACAGGGCGAGTACCTGAGTACATGTACGAAGCTGCGTCTTGCGCACACCAGCTGTGCACCTGGGAGTATCACTCCGAAACACCTCCGCTGAACCAGGTAAGTCGTTTTTGTTTTCCTCCAACAACGATGAGGTCTAAATCTGCGTTCTCTTCAAATGCAGATTATCAGAAGCTGAAATGATGCACGTACGGACAAAAAACAAAAATCCACCAAGGTATCAACCATGGTTTCACAAAAAAACAGGTGTATCCAGCGCGTGCGATCTTAAAGATCAAAAAATTTAAGTTTCGTCACATCATTGACGGACGTGGATTCAGAAGCCAAAACTGACAGCAGTGGCTTCCAAGCCACGACGACCACGGACACGACTCGCGGAGAAAATGACAAGTTGCGTAATTGCCTCATAGAAACCGAAAACAAAATGGAGACATCTAGAACATTGTTCTGGCACACACAAAAGAAATGCACGACACACTCATCCAGATTCAACGGAGAAACACTGACAGAGACGCAGCGAGACTTTTCGCTCTTTCCCAACAATCAACTTGGCTGCAGACGACTTTGTTGCCCTGCGCGACAGGTTGATCGGCCGCGGAAAGACTCACAATTGCCTTCCCATTGTACATTTGTGGGGAAATTGGAACAATTTGAAGCTTGCTGCATCTGAACAAGGGAAATGTAGCTCAATCAGTGGGCGGGCACAACTTCTCTGGCAACCGAACTTCCTTGGCATGTGTTTAGGAAATGATGGAGCCAGAATTCTTGTCCCTGAACGTTTCTCTTTTGAACACCTGTGTGGCAGATGCTGGAAAAAACACCAATTGAACAAGAAATGTCAAAACAACACTATTCAACGAAAGAAACACCCAGCATTTATGACAACAGTTGCGGAAAGAAGGGGGTCCTTGGTATCACTTCCATATATTGTTCACAACAAATTGACAACTTTGATTGTTCGGTGACCAGAAATTTTGGCCAATCTGAAGAATTGGGAGTGAGCTGTGAAGTGTCTGGGGGGCTCATTTCAGAGAGTTGTGTTGCATAGCATCGCTCTCTTGAGGAAAGTCTCTGTTCGTTGGTTGTGTGTTGTTGCTGAAACAGTCACAGTGATTCTCTCTTCCAAGAACAAGTCTGAGAACCCATTGGATGTCTGTCCTTTCTTCTTCCTTCGTTTTTCGTTCTGAACTCAGTCAGTCAGTCAGTCAGTCAGTCAGTCTGTCTGTCTGTCTGTCTGTCTGTCTGTCTGTCTGTCTCTCTCTCTCTCTCTCTCTCTCTCTCTCTCTCTCTTTCTCTCTTTCTCTCTCTCTGTCTCTCTTTGCGGCCCCACATCTGGCACGCTCGTGAGCACGGTCGGGCACGATTCTCTCGCGACAAAGGCGTTGTGTTTTGCTAATTGCAAAGCGCCATCAGTGATTAATGAGCACGAAACCACCTGTACTCTGTTCCCGCGGATACTTCAAAGGAACGTCAACTTGGTTTGGCTTGCTTTACCTGGATAATTCGTACCAAGAAATGAGACAGGGAAGGCTCGTGGTCAAAGCACTCACTGCCTTTTGGCTGACTGCCATCAGAGTGGGAACTGGAATGAGCGCTGAGACACTGCGTGGTGACCGTCAACAAAGAAATTTGTCTACTGCCCCGGGAGCTCCAGTTTAGAGGCGTGCAATGCCCCCAACACACACACACACACACACACACACACATTTTTGTCCTTGGTCGGGCATTGTGGATCAGCAGAGAAGTTTGGTCAATGGTCTGTGCAGCTTTTGAAACACCTCATAAACACGGACAGAACTCTATTTGTGGACATGTATCGTAACCGATGAAGCCGGAGACACCTGTGGTCACCGTTGCACATTTTTCAACATCAGGAGATTGAGAGACGCAGAAGCAACATCTGCACTTCGACGATTTGCTGCCCTCTTCCTCGCGATCGGGGTTAGTCGGTGATAAAACGATGTTTATTTTCGACAGGAAGCTCGTGCCCAGATAAACTCAGGCTGAAATGCACTCTTAATCTCTGGTGTTGATGTTTTTATGATATTTTTATGCTTTGTTTTGGTAAGAAGACGCCAGGCAAATTAATGGATAAAAATGGACAACATGTGAAAGGTATCCATCCAAACAAAGCGATCACCAACACTGGCACCAAGGTCACCAAACAGGCATTTGCATCAGGTGCATCATCTGGAGAAACTTCGTCACCTGCCTGAGTCTCCGTTTTGTTTTTGCTGTTCGCTCAGATCATGGACTGGTAGATCTACGTGAAACGGAGACATCACACAACGATCAGTTTTGGCCTGAAGATTCGAGCTGTTGACTTCTTCAGGGAAAAGGGGATCATCGCGTTGCTCGTAGCACCGACACCCCCGCAAGGCAACTGCACGTTATGGATTCCTTGACACCACACACATTCCGAAGACTCTACGAGCTTTCACCGCAACACGCCCACAGAAGTCACTTTCTTCTTCGACACGCACAAGTCAAAACCTGTTTCTTCATTGGTAGACAGAATTTGCCAACGTACGTGCGGAATCCCAAGAAGCTGCACAGCAAAACTAACTTCAAGACCTTATGTGTGAGAAAAAAAAACGACAAATTACAATCAGCTGCAGGTGACTTTTTGTCTCGCAGGCTGGCAAAACTTCAGGGGAAAATGTGCACTTGAACAAAGGCAATTTTTGACATTCGCAATGACTGTCAAAGGTGAAACATTTACAAAACCTGAATATCTATCTCAAGCATAAAACTGTTGTGCTGAAAGGTCGCATGATTTTTGCGATCATATGACACAAAGCTAAAAGAGGAAATGATTTTGAATGTGTCGGTTTTTAGAAGGCGTTGGTCGTTGACAATGATTTTCTGCGGTCGTGTCTCCCGTGTCGTGACTTGCGCTGCAAAAGCTCTGACATCATCTGTTGCTTTCTACAGAGTGTAATCGCACTGGCTCCTTTTCCTTGACTTGGAACGTTCAGTCCTTCAGACCTTCAGAACGTCAGAAATTGAATGCTCGTATTTTGACCTTCGCTTGTCTTTTCAGTCATCAAACTCTTTCCTCACCAAAGGAAATGACCTGAAAGGGGCTTTGTGCTGTTTAGCTGTACAGAACGGTTCCCAAGAAGCCGGAACCGCTGCCTGCATGCATGCTGACTCCTTGTCGCGCTCTCAGAGCGCTGTCGACAAGTGCTGAAGCTGAGAGCGACCAGGATTCCGTTGTTTCGGTTGGTCGTGCACGCGTTCGACACTGGTCGCGACCAGGAGTCAGACCCTCCAACCAAAGTGTCAACATTATTGTGCCTGCACGGGAGCGTCACTCCAATTGAGATGAAATCCCCTGTTTTCTCATCAGAGCTATCTTCTTATTGTCTTCTTATGACTGACGTATTGACCGCATTTCCATTGCCTTGGCAGAAAAGAATCAGACACGCCCAGTGACAAATAATTACACGAATCATTGACTTCTCAATTTGGCAGAGACTCGACTTTGAACGTTTTCCTTTGGATGCTACCAAAACTCCCACGCTCCACCCTGAATTCCACTTGTCCACAACCCTCGCATTTTACAAGTACTTGACGGACGTCTACTGCAGTGAATATTTGAGGGCTGCAAAACACAGGAATGACGGTGTCCATGCATCTCGGCTTTCTGGCTAGTCAAACACGAAGAGTGAACCTTTGTTGACAGTGACAGTATCACCACACCGTAAATTGACGGGTAAAGTGAGGGGTGGTCGGGAATACAGGATAATTCCATTTCTGCGAAACATAATCGCAACCAGTTGATGGATGCATGAGTCTGGATCCAGATGAGACTCCTGACCAGATTGAACCTCAAGAGCCGACAGCAACCGATGAATCCGTGAGCACACTCTGACAAACATTCATCATGAAAAGTTACTTTTTTTCGTTTGAAGTTCTGTCAAGGTGCTGTCAGTTTGGGTGTTTGTTTGACGCAGACTCTTTGGAGACATCAAAATGTTGAGTGGCTTGCAAGAAAGATGAATACGGTGGCCATGTCGTCAGAAGCAATGAACCAGCTCAACACGTTCCCAGCTGTAGGAATAGACAAGACATTGGCAACGAGAAGGGAAAAAACAGGAAGTTAGCTAGCTGGTCTGCAGACTGAATAAAATCCACCTGCACAGAAGGCACTCCACCTTCACACCTCTGTGCTGCATGTGATTCTGAATTGAGTCTGACATTTCCTCGTAGTGCCTGAGGCTGGGAGCAGGGGAACCTGACCAGGCATCAAGATGAAGTCGCTTAACAGTTTATTTCTGCACGTCATCGTGACCCACTTCGACAAAACTTCATTTTACACTGATTTCTGTTTGAAAGTTGAATGAAAGATGTTTCTTGCGAACTGTCCTGCATTGAAACGCAAACAATGGACCGAAGGATGTCGTGATTTGGTGAACAACGGCCTTGAAGTTACAATAACATTTTGTTGAATTTGAGATGCTGCATGGGTGGACATGTCACAGTCACAGGCAGAAGGTGGTTTTTCTTTCAAGTCGCTGGCCCGCGTGTGCAAGCCACCAGTTGTGAATCCCGCCCACCTGCTGCACACGCACTTGTGCACTGCGCGCACGCACAGAGAATATGTACTGCAGCAATTGATGGAGAAGTAGCCCGATGGTCTGTTTCTTGCCTTGAACCCAGAAAATATCAAGGATTAAAGATCTCTCCCCCACACCAGCCACAAAGCACAATTCACACACACTGCACACATATCAAGTTTCAGCTGCTCTGCTCTAATCAGGGGTAAACCAATTACGGATAATTCCGAGTTACGGGCATATCGCGCTGTGATGCGACTCAGTCGCTTGTGTAATTGGTAGGCAGAGATCACTGTCAGAACTTGGGTGGCACGTTACATATTTTCAAGTGTTGGGGAAACTTATGTAAGCCCGTTGTTGAGAGATGCAATTCAAACATTCCGCTCAATTTGTCTCCTGATCGTGTGGAGACTCCGAACAGGTTGAAGTGTCATCCGAAACGCTGTGGGTTGAAACTCTCCAGCGCCGAATTGACAATCACATTACGTCTTCGTGACAAACTGAGTTTCAGGATCAGTTGTCTTCTGCATCAGTTTGAGTTGGGTGTCAGGAGATAAAGGCTTATAGAAACAGTGGAGATGTCAGGTCATTTTTCTGTTCTTCTGTTCTGTGGGGTTCCCAAAGACCAGTTTCCGGATCTTTTTATGCAACGCACTCGATTGATCAACCAGAAACAACTTCTTTCTTTTCCAGTCTGTCTGCCAAAAGTGATTTCCGCTCAGGTTTTCACAGCAAAGCCGTCTGAAAATTTGTCACTCCGTTGCATGTGGAAGCTTTTTGTGCGAAGGCACAAATCAGATGGATATAACTGTGACATTACGTTTGATTTAGGGAGATTGCTGCGGCGGGAAACAACAATGCGGGATGCGTGGAATCCCTGACCCCTGCAGCCGTCGGCGCTCTATTCTGGACAGGGGTTCCCCAACACACGTGGCTCAGAGAAGCGCTTTCTTCCCAGATTGGTCGACATTGGACAATAAGCTCACGCTTTGTGCAGGTGATCGGACCATTTTTCATAACAATTGTGATTCCAACATCTGCAGCCCCTGAAATACCAGAGTCACCTGAAGTCCACAACGCATGTAGAAGAAAACCACGCGAAAACGACGGGAAGGGTGCTCGTGTTTTTACCGTTTGTTCTGCGCTGGAGACTCAGTCAGATAAGAGGAACCACGAGAGACGTTTTGGTTTTGCGGAGTTTCTCAAAGATTTATTAATCCAGCTTCCTTGGTGTGCAGATGTATGTGTGTCACACGAGGCTGGTCCGCAGTGGAAAAAAAGCTTCCCAGATAAGGTCAAAACACCTGAGGCCATTCAGATGTGCCGGCTTCTGTTGTGCAGTAGCACGTTGGTCAAAAACAGGATGTGAGCAGAAAATCCCAATTTCATTAATCGCAGACAAAAAACAAGAGAACTCTCAAACACGGGGAGGCAGACGTCCAAGGATTCCATGAAGGTTGCAACGGTTCTGTGTATTCAGACGAAACATGCTTGACGGCAAGCGCAAGACTTGACAAGACAGAACTGATGCTGAATTTAAGGATTTTGACTCCAGGAGCAGATCACAGTGGGACCGCTCGGTTGGGCAAAAATTTCGTGCCCAGAATGGAGACAGGCGACCAACTTGCAAAAGATTCGCTTGGACCTTAGCCCACAGATTCTGCTTTTTCAGTTTCTCCTGAATGGCAGGTTATTGATGAAAAGTTGAACCAAAATTTTTGCAATTGCAGAACAGGCTCTGCGCCAGTGGAGAGATATTTAACACAGAAAACTGAACTTGCGGGCTTGTGGATATTCAAATGATTGCTTTGATCTCAGTTTGATGGCTGCAAAATTCTTCTCAAAAGTAGCTCTGGCTTTTGCGCCAGTAGACTCTGTCTGCTTCGCTGGAAGTCACGTCACGTGACGCGAAATGATTGTTGCCTGCCCATGCAGGTCCCATCCGGGCGTGATTTGCGCCGCCTGGGTCGCACGACTCTAAATTCGGCTGTTGCCCAGAACAGAGAGCAGCGTTGTTCTCAATTTGTTCTCCGCCTTCTGGAGCAGTCGCTCCCAACGGTGCTCGGGTCTCGGGGTCTGGACAGAAGTGATCACAGCTTGCGCTCCCATTAACAGCGAAACTTAGACCGGTTCGGTCAACATCTCCCATTTATTATCCACACGGGGGTTTCCGTCACCGGAACTTTCCAGCCATGCGATATGGCATTGTGGGGAAGCACATGTTAGTGGTCTCCTCAAAGGTTAAATGTCTCAGGTGTCTCCTTGTGTTTTGGTGCTTTCAACTTCTTATCCGGGAATGCTTGTAGATATGGGCATGTTTGGTCGCCGTGCACTCAAAGTTTGGTGCTCATTCCACGCAGAATGTTACTTCAGACAACCCTGGCCTGTAAGCGTTGTTTCTTCCAAAGTGCTTAACTGTCCAGCAAATACCGGTGCACGCCGTCAAGTGCGCGCTCTGGACGTGTCCGAGTTTGGAGTTTCAAGATGACGGATCATAACACGTTTCTTTCTGTTGAACTTGCAATGAACAGAAGTGCCCGTTCCTGTGTGTATGAAAATTCGGCACAAACAACTTCATCATATGAAATGCAAACAAGTCAGACGTTTGTGAATTTCCTTACCTTCTGAATCATTTGTGAGTTTGAGCAGATCCGTCTTGTCTTCTTCCACGTGCCCCAATTGCCATATCGCACAGACTGCCAGATTGGACAGAAACCATTCCCAAGAGTTAAAAGTAATGCTCAATGGGTCATTATTGGTTTCCATTGTTTGTGTCACTGGTCTGGGAATTGGGGGCATCGCACGCTCAAACCAATCGAGAATCCAGGCGTGGCCAAGAACGGGGTCGCCATCAGCGCAGCTGAGTCCCTCAGACTGCACACTCACGTCCACCACGTTCACGGGTGTCAGGTGAAGTCCATTTGTTCGTTTCTCGTTCAACCAAATTGGGTCTGATGAGAAAACTGCAGGCCACGTTCGTTCAGGCGCCCAGGCAATGACTATGATTCGAAAGACCTCGTTGATTTTTCATGAGAGTACTGAGCAACTCAACGCAATGCATCTGAACCACCTCATCACAAGAGTTACGATGGCTGTGTTGTGTAGAATGAGGCAGAACCGGCCATCCCATTCATTTCACTCACCAGTCTTTCGCGTGTGCAATCAGTAGGTGTTGCCTTTGAAAACTGCAAAAACTTGCGCAAACGGTACTTGGATTTCCGAGTCAAAGACACCGCCCTCCTCGCTTCCTGTGGGTGCTCTCCAATACGCAGCTTCGTGGCATGGATGATAAACGTGAGGGCGCGATCAGTGGCCGCCTCTACCCTGCAGTTCCACGGCTCGTTCTGCAGGTTTTTCAGGTTTATGGGCCACATTCACTTCAGAATTGAGAGGTTGATGTGAAACAAGCTGACGGACTGAATGAATGTGTTGGTAACATGCGATCCGGTGTGTGGTGGGAAACTCCGCTTCCCACGAGCAAGATACGTTGATGGACACGATGAACTCTTCTTGGAAGATGTGTTTGATCACGAAAGCAATGATTTCAAATGTTGAAAAAGTCTTTGCTCGAATCGGAACAGAGCGAACTCTGGGGCTTTTTCCACAGGCATCGGAGATCTCTAGCATTGATCAGCATTGAAGACCCAACCGTTCGAAAGTCCTTCCCTTCTCACCTAAATCCGCCATTCTGTCCAAACGGTAACCACAGTGATCTCCACAAAATTACATGGCTTAATCAACCAATTTATGGCATCACTTCTGTCCTCCCACCATCAAGTTGACATTTGAAGCACAGGCACCTGATTTGGGGCTGAGCTGCAGCTTTGCATGTTGACTTACGCAGTGGAGATTTCTCGCCCTGGGTGTCAAAGCAGAGGACAGTCAATCAGCCTCCGTGGCACTGTGCAAAATTCCCTTCCGCGCAAAAGCCAGATGCACGCGTCCCGCAGATGACTTTGTTCTGTCCTTTGACAGTCCAAAAGAAGGAGAGGAATTCTCGGTCTGAGGTGATTCGTTGAGGTGGTCACGAGACACAAGCAAAGCAAAGCACGATTCGCAGAGGGAATCCCGCAATTACATTTCACAATCTGCATATGGAAAACACCGTCGTGACCAGAAAGTCGTTTCAATCTCCACCGCCTTCTCTGAAATTGCCTTTCTCTTGTGACATTGTTTTTTGCTGCGACAAACATCAAATAAGGAAAGAACATTGACTGGCTCTGCAATCCTCTTTCGCCTGAACCCAAGATGTCCAAACGTCCACAGCATGCGAGAATTAGATGATGGTACGAGTACAGCAGCAAGTGACTTTGATGCAGTCTGACATGCCAGGTCGAGTAGATAAAGCTTCAGATGCAGAGAAGACACCAGTGCTGTTGACAACCTGTTCAGCTTCGGTCAGCTGCGTCGTACTCTACAACCACAACAAAGGAAGTTCCGCGAAATCTTGTCAAGTCGGAGAATGCGTGTGGTGACGCAGGTGAAAGAGGTTGCGGAGGTCTTGTGGGGGTGTGAAGCTGTCTGAGGCCCGAGGGTGACACCCCTGCAGTGCTCACGGTGAGTTCGATTCTCTGTTCATCATGCGTGGGGTCACAACAAGCAAACAACCCCTGTGAGCGGCGAAGACAAACATTCGTTCGAGTAAGTTTCTTTTCTGAATGTGGGGAAAGAACCTGCACTCTACTCGCAAGAAACAATTTTCTCTCAGAAGCAACGTGGAGCAAGGAAATTTGCCTTTGCTGCTTCCACTTCATTCAATCGCCTCAAATCAGCGGCACAAAAAGGACGCAGGTCATTCATTGGCAAGGATTGTGGACAAAGTGATCAGCTTGCAATCCCTCCAGGCAGAGCGCGGATCAAACATATCTCTTGGCTGGAAATTACAAGTTTTCACCACAAGGAAGTAGTCTGCACTTTACCAGAAATCAAAGTCCTTCCGATACACCAGTCATCCACTCCGACAGTGCAGTTCCAACCAAGAACTTGACAGGAAAAGATGATGCTTTCGCCGATCCAGAGGCGCCACAAACCACTGGAACCTATGTTGAGCGCCACAGGCCCAAATTGTTTTGTTCTTTTGTTTTCCTTGTTGACTTTTCCCAAGTCAACTTGGGCCTCTCTCAAGGATTGAACCCCAGTCAGGACTGGGCCGCACCTCCCTCCCCAATCCAGGGGTATCAGAAAGTTTCTGACTCTCTGAGCTCTTTTCTTGTTGGTTTCTTATGCTCAATGGCGAGAACAAAGAAAGTTTGTCTGTGGCGCCATGACACCCACATTTTGGTTCAGCGGAGCAGGATCCGTGTTAACCTGGAATTTTGTTCTTGCAGATAACAGGGTCAAATAATTAGGTCCCTGCTCACGTTGCACAAGTGTGTCCACATCTCCCTTTTCCAATTGTTCTGTGGCATTCTGACGTGTAACGTCGCATGTCATCTTCTCAGAGTCGTCGTGTCGTGCACAAGCCAACCAAGTAACGGAAATAGACAGCTTCCATTGACGCACCAAATTTCCAACAGCTTCTCTGTAAATGAGAATGCAAACTTCATTTGACAGTTTTAAACTGCCTGGGGATGAAACATGTCAAGAGGTTTTAGATTCGACAATGAAATGACGGTCTTCCTCCTGTGCGTGGGACAAATCCACACGTCATGATCTTTTTGTGAATCCGTCCCTCGCCAGGTCATGAGCTCGTCAAAAACGTGTACACCAGAGACAAAAACATGCAAATGGGTTTCATAGGTACTTCCACCAGGTTCAGAGAAACGGACATTTGATTCTGATGTGTTTGTTTGTTTGTTTCTTTGAGCAAGTCAGTCACATCAGCACACGACAAGAAACGTAGAACAGCAAATCACACAACACGTTTGCTGACTCCAAGATCGTGCGTGATCTTGTCGATCTGTTTCTGCGAACAAGTGAACTAAGATTGAAGGAAAAGAAATCAACTGACCAAATGCCCGCAAACAAAAGGTGATGCCCTGAGAGGCATGAAGTTCTCTGCAGATTTGATCCTGAGTTTATGAGCCTGATTTGGGACCTTCTTTCGCGCAAACAAAGACACCAACATTTATCCAGAGGCTGAGGAGATGAGAACAGGAGAAATTCAGGAAGACATCATCACCACTCCAGTTCCTTCACGTCACAAGCGTCAGAAAAGTACTTGACATGTGGAGTGTGTTGTTCAGCCCTCTATTTCTCCTGCTGGTTCTCCTCATCTGTAATGAAGACCTCTTCCAGGCAGCTGGTGTGTCAGGAAGGACAGCTGAAATCAGGACACAGCGGCCTGTCGAGTTTGGCTGACCCTATCCATGTACGACCTTCAAAGTCATCAGGCTGCTATTGTGAAACATGTCATGACCCTGTACGAGAAGAGAGAGTTTAGACGTGTGAACTTTTGTTCCTGAGTTGAAGAATGAGATCGCCAATCATACCCCTTCTCCCATCAAGATCCTCCTCTGGTTCTCCTTTTTCTCCAAAAACACACAATATCACGCACGCAAATCGCACCACTCCACGGAGCCAACCCGGGTGGGTGACAGAATCCGACATTGGCACCACAAGATACACATGAGCAGACTTGAGAACAGGCGGCACAGGCACAGGTCAGCAGATCGCACAACAAAGTAAACATGGACTAACCCAATGAAGATCCGCTGCTGGAAGTTGCAGCGGGACAGGTGCGTGTTGGTATCTCCTTCACGACGGGTTTTTCTGATGAGCCTAATGAGCAAAACACCGCCACCAAACAAAAAGACGCCAAACAATGTTTCACTCATACAAATTTGCGTGCACCGTCTGTCTGTCTGTCTGTCTGTCTGTCTGTCTGTCTGTCTGTCTGTTCTCTGGCTCCGATCTTCTCTCTTCTCTGTCTTTGTGTGCACGTGTGTGTGTCTGTGTGTGCGCGCGCGTGTGTGCTTGTGGACAGCTCGACTAGTTGGCCAGGATGCGCCAACCACGCTGTTGGAGAAATTACACGCCAGCAACAACTTTTCAAAAGCACAAGAATCGCCATTGCCAGCTGTTGGACCAGGAATCAGCCAAAACCACGCCTTTCCACACACAAACACGTTGATGTGCGTGGGTTCTGTTTTGTTCCAACGAAGCAAAACAATCGGATCATGCAATCCGCTCTCTGCGGAAAAGTCGCACATGTTCGTCCACGATTTCATTTCATTCCGCAGCCTCCGAAACAACACCAAGAGTTCTCTTGTGTGGTTGTGACACTTTTTTGTGTTGGAGAAGGATTAGATGGAGCTGTGAGAGGTTTAGGAAATCGATCTCTGCACACTGTGATTCTCCACAAATTGCTGCGCTTTTCCCCGACACCGGATGTGTTGGTGGGATTACATGCGCGAGAGGATGACACTCGGAGAGGGTGAAGGCACAATGTTGTGAGGCCCCCAGAGCCCTCGGTGTGAAATCTCCAATTCTAATGAGTTTCTTCTCTTCTTCAAAGTCTAAAATGTGCAACACTCGAGCAGCAAAGCTCCTCATGAATGGGATGAAAATTCTGCGTGTGAGACAAGGCACCAAGACAGGCGTGTCCACAAAGCTTTGGGTAAACTTCGGGGAGATTTCGCAAGGCACATCACACTCCCCGAGAGCCCACCTCACAGGAAACAATATGCAGACCTGAAGTTCTTTTATTATTTTTTCTGGGGTGGGGCAGGAGGTCGGAAGAAATCCGCCAGAGACATGCCTCCCTCGGGCTGCTTCCTGGTGCCCTGGAGAATCTGTGGAGAAACATATCTGCCGGTGCCACCCATTCCTCAATTCAGACGTACTTGCTTGCCTTTCAACCTCCATCGAAGAAGGATAACACTTCAGCGAGGGTCACAACCACACCCATCTCGTTGCTCCGACAAATTACCTCCTGTTGCACGACATGGGATCTGACGCATTTCCTGTTGTGTTTCTTGACTGCAATTTATTCTGAAACACTGAATGGCCCATGATACATGGGGAGAAGTAATGTGATCGTCACAAGCCCCATGTTTGACTGACCCATGGGGAAATTTTGCTGAAACAATGTTTGTTTGCTCTCCCCAACACGGATAGTGCAATGAAAAGTAATGGGACCTCAGGGATGGTTCATGTTCGCTCAGGATTCAGTCGATGGAGTTACAATGAAGCGTATATATATATGTACAGTCTCCTTGTCGTGATCTTGTTACCAGGATGTTGAAAAACTTGTCAACTTGTGCGTGGTACTTTGTTCAACTTTGCTGACAAAAACCAACAACCCTTTGGAAAGGACATGTTAGACAGGGAACCCAGAAGTGCGTCGGGTTTGCTCTGAGGAAAAGATTCACTCAATTGGAAGATTGTCAAGATTGAACCACATGACAAAACCTTCAACAAGTTTGTCCCGACTTTGGGCAGTAGGTTGATACCTGAGTCCAAACAAAAGGTTATTCACCAATGAAAACCAAGTCACAGTTTTGTTAGATGCTGTCTTGAGTCCAGCAATCACAAGCATGCGCAAAGAACACCAAAATGACATTGATCTTTCCTGATGAAAGCAACAGAAAATTTGAACAGAGTGACTGCAGAACGAAAGCTATTTGACGTGAGTCAGCGGCGTCGCACGCAAACTGATCCTTCCACTCACTCCAGAACATAACCTCAAAATTCACTGTTCCGTTTGCAAGAAATGACTGTACAAATGGATTGGTGGTTTTGACACAAGTGCTTGAGAGCAGTTCCTTTCTCCGGCAGACAATAAACCCAGATGAAGATTCTCTCTGTGTGAAACAACAACTTGACGGCTGTCAATACCAAGCCTGACCCGTGGCCTCCAGGAACCAGATCCACATGCAGGTCAATCCAGCTCTGTCAAACAGAAACCACTTTCAGAATGTCAACATCCGCGCAAGATTTCTGACCAAACAAGTTAATTCAAGAAAAGCAAAACAACCGCGGGAGCACTTCAACACAATGCTTGTTGTTTCGTTCTCAATGCACACTTTTCGTGGCAACAGAAAACCTTTCCGTCGTTGGCAAGTTGGCAGAGTTCTTCACCTGGAGGTGTCGAGATGAAGAAGAGGTTTACCATTTGTGTTTCATTTGTCGCCCAAATCTCACCCAACTCGTTTGAAACATCTCGATGCCCAGGAATCTGGAGCAACAAGTGGCCACCAGACACGGCGAGACGTTCAATCAGACCCCTGCCCTGTCAAGTGCAGCCCCGACTCCGGACGCACCTCTTCTCAACCTGCTGCACTTCCTGCTCGGCTCTTCCTGGCCGTGGATCCGCCGGATGCGACCCGACCGACCCGACGCCCCGGGGACCAGGGCTCTGCGTGTGCAGCAGATTCTTCCGCCTCGGTCCCCGCGACTCTCCCACTCCGCGTGCTGCAGCTGCTGTGCGCACGCGGCCGACTGGTATGAAACTCGGCAAATCTTGTCAAATCAAAACAAACTGCGTGGTGTCAGGTTCTTGTTAACCGTCCAGTTGAGAAAAAGAACTGTGCATGTGCACGGTCCTGTCACAAAAAAAGAAATGACAGAAATAATCACGAGCTTTTCAAGCAACCAAAACACAGTCCTGACTTGAGCTGAGTAACTTAATCATTCGGTGTGGGTTCTTCTGGTTGTCTTGAAAGTGAGAGAGCTGGACACACACTTTAAGTGATCGTGTGTTCCAACCTTCACGCGTCTAACGCTTCCCAATTCGTTTCTTCTTTGGAATTAATCAACTTTTCAAAGGAGCCCCACCATGTGAAACTGCTTGCTCGATAAATTGGATGTTTTTTCTGTGTCGCGTAAAACTCATTTGAGGTTGTCATTTTGGTGGAGTTAGCAGACCATTTACATGACAGGCATGTTTTCGGGCTGAGTGAACCGGAGCCGCCGAGGCGTTCCGAGGCTGCTTCAAGTAGCTGCAGCAACGTCCCCCGCTCGTTTACGGCGCATGAGCCTGCAGAGCAATTTGACCGCCCAGCCGGAATTTTTGAGCTCCATGGCTTTTGCGAAAGCGTTGTCCTTGTCATGATTCCTGCGCACCCCATGTTGGTGCAGAGCTGTGTGGTTCCTCTCCGGCATGACCACTCTGTTTCAGCCTCGTTGTTCCGAAATCTGTCACGTTTCAGACCGAAAATATGGCCTCTGGTTGTCTAGTTGAAGTGACGTCGAGATATTTCCCCGTTCCAGTCAATCTAATGCTCGTTATTAAAGAGACTAAAGGTGCACAACTGGTGCATTGTACCTGTAAATTACGAGATGTTGCCCATTCGCTACACCACGACCTGACAGAACTACGATCGCACCGCGAAGCGCTGAATGCTTGAGCTTGGGAGTGCACGAGTTCGAGCACGCAACATGAACGACGCCACCAACATCAGCCCATCAACATGCACTTTCTGCCTCTGGCTCCGTTGTTCCGTGGCCCTCAATCAAATTTCGCAAAACATCAACCCAAAGTCAGACAACACCATCCGAAAAACATTATGCGGGCAACCGTGCGGAATTGAAGTTCATCGAGGCTCTATGATATGTAGAATTGATGCTACGCTCGTATCAAGAGACACCATCGTCTCCTTTGTTGCATGGCCATTTGGATGATGCTGACACAAGTTTGTCAAATGTACTCGCTGGTCAAATGAGGGAGAAATGCCACAGCAAAAAAGGAAAGGCTTTGGAACCAATTAACTTTGAGTCAAATGAGGCAAGTGAAGGAAACAACAGCCAACATTCACCTGCAGTGCGTACACAGTTGAAACACCGGCCGGGTTTGCGGGCCTCAAATCTAACGGGCGTTGACCGAATTTGTACGTACGTGGAACTGTCGGCTCGTGCAACCCTGTGCACGTATTGCATTGCACGTTGGTGGGTTGGGGACACCTGTGGACGTCTGACAGGTTCTCTGGTCCCACAGCAGCGCGGGAGACAACAGATGGGCTCGAGACACGCGATCCTCACCCACCTGATGCCGTGCGATGTTCACCTTGTTCTATCTCTGCGTCAGAGAAGAGACTGACCGGACATTCACTGTACTCAAAGACTTTCCGCAGAAATTGCTGAACTCAAAAGGACTCTCATCAACCACATTTGACGTGAACAACTGCGCGAAAACACAGGCTTCGCACGCATTTTTGCAGCGCAAAACAGAAGCTGATGAACCAACATTGACTGCCAGTGAAATGATCATGGGTCGAATACAAAGTCTCCCAAGGGAATTCAAAACTGAAAAAAACCCACGTTTGAAATCCAAACTTGCTCCCAACATCATAATATTACAATATCACTTGCTCGTCATGTGGACTGCAGGTCAGATACCTCTTGGATTCATTTGTCAAAGCAACTGATCTCACTCAGTCTGACAGCAATCTTGCTCTCTTTGTGCTGTGACAAAGTGTCAATTTGTACTGGCTTTTGTTTGTGACTCACAGGTGTCACTCGCAAAGGGAGAGCTATTGTTCGCAAATGCTACTTTCTGCAACAGACAAACGAAGATTTTTCTTCGACCTTTCATTCTCCGTCATTGTGTCTCGGTCTTTTTGGTGAATTGCTACACTTGTTCGCAATGTTTATCAATGTGCTTGGTTTGAATGACAGACCACTGGAAAAATTTTGTTCTTGTCTCAGAAGACAAATTTCTTTTCTGAGCGTGCTTGATCTGGTGAGACCTCAGATGCACACAGGTTTCAGGAACACTCCTTCGCCCTCTCACCACGGCCACAAACTTGAATCCTTGTGAAGGTGAAACAGTCCTCCGTTGGATTCAGTGAATGGACATCGTCAATACGTAACAGATATAGAACGATAACGAGATGTTTCACGGTGGTTATGGAACGATTCTGGTTATGGTACGAGTGCGTTAGCACGAGTTTCATAACCAGGAGAGTTTCATGACCACTGGAAACATCGAGTAGAGTTCTCTATCTGTCGTACACCTCAAGCAGCAGTTTCTGGAACATTTGGAAACCAGTTGTTTTGACAGTGTTTTCGGGGCATTGAGTACAGGAATCGATGCAGTGACCTTTTTTGTTGACTAACTTTAGTTTGTCTGTGGCATTGAACGAGTGAGTTGTGTGTCCCGAAATGTCTGATTTTCCCGATTTCAATCTAAACTATGAAGGTCTCTTTGGACTTGATGACAACAATGGTCAATGTTCAGACCCTGAACTGGAAGAAACAATTGTTGGAAATGGTGAGAAGGATGAGGCTGAAGTGCTGTTGAATGAGACATTGACGGAGATCGAGTTTGACCCAGTGGGCAGGTGAGAACTTTGTTTCTGTCTTTTTGAGAGCGTGAAAGGAACCAGTTGGAGTCATCAGAATGTATTGTAATTTTTTGTGTGCGTGTTGCACTTGTGTCGGAGCAAATTCATTTTGTCAGAAAGTTTGAACAATGTCAACTGTTTCTTTCAGTGGAGGTGAAACGTCCATGCAGATGACCTTCGACACACCTCAACATGATGACAACGCAGTGGTGTTCGAGATGACTCTTCTTTGGTAAGTCACTGTTTCTGTACGGGTTTTATCGGATTATTTGCTGGACTTTGGACTGGTCATCTTGTTGTGGAACCAAGGGCAAAGTTTGGTCTCTTTCTGCTTGTCCAGTGACGACTACAAGGAAGGTTTTGCTACATTCGGTGCGGAAGTCGGGGACAAGTTTGAAAAGGATGACTGCCGCTTCAAGAAACCAACTGATGATGACATGCTGAAACTGTTGGCCACAAAAAGTTTTGCGCAAAACACTGAGAAAAAAATGTTGTGGGCCATCACTTTGTACAGAGAATGGTGGTACAGAAGGTGTTCTCAGCCTGCATGTCCACCGCAGATTCGTTGGTCAAACATTGAGAAGCCTCAGACTCTTCATCTCACAAATTTTCAGAATGCGCTCTGTTGTTTTGTCAACAAGGTACGGAGGAAAGATCAGAAAGAATTTCTGGGGGAAACTCTCAAACAAATAGTCATTATGCTCCAACTATATTTGGAGAAACAAGGTTTCAACTACAAACTGATAGACGATCTGCTGATGTCCAAATTCAGAAACACTTTAGACAACTTGATGAAAAAACATGCTGCACAAGGGTTGGGTCATCGTGACAGTTCTCTTTCCATTGACTTGGAGGATGAAGACAGTCTCTGGGAGAAGAATGTTCTCGGTAATTCTGATCCTGATCAACTCCGAGATACAGTATTTTTCTTGTTGGGCATAAATTTTGCCCTTTGTGGAGGAGAGGAACATAAGAATTTGCGAGCTCCGGGACACAACCCTCAATTGACTTTGGGCAAAGATCGAGCACATGAACGGTTCTTGCAGTACAGGGAAGATGTCAAAGGCAAGACTCATCAAGGTGGTTTGTCTTCAAAAATCAAACCCAGAACTCTCAAAGTCTATGGTTCCTCAAATCCAAGCAGAAATGTCATCAACTTGTTTGCACAATACACTCGTCTTCTGCCAAATGAGTCCAAAAATCTGAGTCTGTACAAGTATGCACTCCCTGCATCACGATGCAGTGTGTCTCAGTGGTATTCTGATCGACCCATTGGGGTGAACCAACTGAAGAAAGTTGTCAAAAACATCATGACCAAGGGGGGACTTGAGGGCAAGTATACCAACCATTCCTTATGGGCGACATGTGCCACCCGCATGTTTGAGGCAGGAGTTGACAAACAACTTATCAAGACGTTTACAGGTCACAAATCTGATTGCGTCCGCGACTACAAGCGTGTCAGTGAGACTCTTTTGAGAAAGGCCAGTAGCACTGTGTCATCGCCAGACAACTCATCTCAGACAAAGTCAGAAGACTCTGAAAACCCTTCCCTCGAACATGTCAAAAAATCAAAGAAAAACTCTGAAAACATCGACCCAGAACACGCACAGTTTGTGGATGAAGTCATGATAATTCCCACTCGAGCTCACAAGAGACCCTGCCCAATCACTGGCAGTGACACAGCTTGCTCAAGTCTGTGCAAAGTTCTGAAACAAATAGACGACCATGTCGACCAAAAGGCAAAAGGTTGCCAATTCTCACTAAAGTTCGAAATGTCTAACAAGAAATAAGTCCTCCGTCCGTGTGATCCGTTGTTGATGAGTGAGATTTTGAGTGACATGTTTGACTTACCATGTTTGCATTTGTTGTCGATTAACTGTCTTGGGCAATAAACCTGCTGTTGGCATTGCCGACCAGATACCAGAACTCCGAACAGTTCATTCCGGAAAAAAAAGAACGATTAGAACAAAAGAAATCAGTTCCAGAAACTGCGAGCGTGGTGTACACACACATCCGCACTGGTTAAAAGCACTAAAAATTGGAAACAAAATTTCAGGAAAATTAACGTTCTTCCTGCTTTTGTTGTCCAGTTCCAGGCTGCCACTTCGGTGATCCTCGACCAGCTATACAAGGTTGTGGACTCGAATGTATGGCGTGTTTTTGGAGTGTAATTGTGTTTGCATTATTCCATTATTATTAATGAACTGCGGCTAATTTTCCCTCATAGTGTCTTTGCAGTGGTGCATATGAATAACCTCCTAATGGCCTCAAATCCCGCTGCACATCAATTCACGTAAGACAATAAGGTTAACAATATGAGATGCGCCGGTGCGAGTTCTCATTGCGTTGTTGCACCGAGTCGACAAATGAGTTTCCCTCGTTTTGCTACGTGGGCAGCTGGACCGTGTTTCAGGCAAACACAACTTCGTGCGTGGTGCCACTGAGGGGGTGGGAGCACGAACCATGGGAACTGCCTTGCTGGACAGAGTCGTCAAATTCAAACAACTTTCCATGCAGCAACTCGTTTGTGGTATTCGCCAACGGGATGTTCGTGCTTCCTGCCATTTGTCCACCTGTCCTTGTTTTTCAGTGTGGCCTGGACAAGAGCAAAACAATCCACTTTGTTCCGGAGCAATTGAATGACAAAGAATAGACTTTTGTCCTCATGGAATCAATTTTCGTGGAAGACCATCAGTTCCACACAAAGTCCCCTAATTGTGCTTCATCGTCGAAATGAAAACAGTTATTGCTACCCCTTGCAACCGTAACAGCAGCATCATTTTAGTCTGGCAAAGAGAGGCCCACAGCCTGCCAGTGAGTCGTTTTGAGTTCAGATTTTGACCCGTGAGAGCACAATATCATGTGTGACAAGAGGTCTCAGACACCTTGTCCAAAACAGACTCCGCTGTTTGCTCTTGCTGTTGTTGTTGCTGCTGCTGTTGTTGCTTTCTGCCGTCAAAATGTCATCCAGAGAAGAAAACTTCTGGGGTTCTCTCAAACCGGAGTCTATCAGACCAATGCCCATAGACAGAAAACTTCGATCTGTTGATTCATTTGGATTTGAACCCCACCTCACCTCACCAGACGCTGAATTTTTCTTTTTCAATGTGAGACAACAGCACTTAATTGCAACTTGTACGTATTCGTACAACACAAGTGTCGCTGATTCTTCACGACAGATACCTGAAACTGTCTGCACGAATATTTGTGCGGTTGCAGGCAATGAAGACAGGTTGTTCAGATTCTTGAAACAGATGAGAATTGTTGTCTGTTGTTGATTTCAGAAGTTCCATGAAAAAAACAAGGTAATTGTGGCACAAGATCAGTTGAACAATCTGAAATGCGAAGAAAAACATTTCCGTTTGTGGAAAATAAACACATTTCCGCCCTCGGAACTTATCTGAATTATGACTTGTGGAAGAACAATTATTTTGCTGTGTGCTCTATCGATGAACCAACTGATGGCCCGGCGCAACCAGATAACTCCCAAGTTCCAAACTGCTTCCTCTTTTGATGAGAAGGTGATGGCGATTGCTTTTTCAATTTCGAGAGCTGGGGACAGACGGAAACTCAAATTGCAGGTGACTTTCCTCGAGTTGATCTGAGGTGTTTGTTTTCCGACGGAGTTTCTCTGTGAATCAACCTTCGGATCTTCATCCAATTCATCTGCGGCAGCCGCGTGTGTTTTACGGCATTATTGTTTCTGATTCCCATCGTTAAGAGACTCGTATTATTTGGCGTTGTTTCATTATTTCTCCTCGTAAATTGTTTGCTTCCACGGCAAACAACATGAACGTGGGTGGAGGGGAAAATCCGTGAAACAGTGGAGAGAAAAAGTCAACCTCAAGACGGCTCAGATCCATGCCCAGAGAAGAGAGAAGAGCCCCCCACTATGGGGCAATGCAAATGAGGGCGGGAAGGCTTCTGATTGGTCTAGAATTCAAAATACAGCCTTCTGATTGGTCAAAAGGCCATTTGCCCCA
>JAAUXT010140237.1_pt1 | contig 21276 bp, 17 predicted proteins | sample 7278171 | NCBI WGS metagenome assembly JAAUXT01 (sample SAMN14350112, study PRJNA611818) | marine sediment metagenome | isolation source: surface marine sediment (1.8m) | place: French Polynesia: Moorea | collected 2018-08 | reverse complement strand
CAATATTTTCTCACCCTCGTCAAATATTTTTGCATATTTTGCCTGGCAACACATTTTGATGCAAACTCCCAAAAATCAAATTTTAAATTTCAGCCTCCTAAAAACCACTGAAAAATTTTATAATAACAACACCAGACCGACTTGACCTGAAAGCCCCTCCAACATCATGAAAATTATGTATGGGCACCATTGATCAAATGTTGCCCACTTTCAATATACAGCCCAAAATAGAACCATATGTCCAAAATTTAAAATTTTGAAATTTGAACTTTTTGCACTAAAAATTCAAAAATGTTCTGTTTTGTTCTTTTGAGACCTCAGGCATTATTTGGGACCTAAAATACAACAAATTGACCATTTAGCCCAGAATTTGTGCCAAAAACGTGACTACTACAGTGTGTGCCAGATTTTGCAATTAGATGCTTTTCGGTGATTTAAACAGCAAAATACCACTTGTTAAAAATTTTTAATTTTGACCAAGCAGTCTGCCCTTCAAATCACCTAAAAAAAGGCAATGTGGACTTTGTAAAAAGGGCAACTGGTGGTGTTTGTTTTCTTTTGGGGAGAATGTTTCTGGACGAAAAATTATAATTTAGCCATCCCCACATCTTTGGCTCAGCAGTAATTGTGTGTCTTTGATGACAAATTACAACAAACCTCCAAAATATTGGGGTACAACACATACCTGCTCTCAGTGGATGTTGGTATATACTGCTGGTGCGAGTCCTCTCCAGTTAGCACAGCCCTATGTTTGGCTAGGGCTGCCTTGCACAGGTAAGGTGCATTCCCAGAAGTATGTGTGAAGGCTCAGTCTGTGACTGATACTGTGAGTACAGCAAGGACCTATGGGATGGTGTCTAGCATGAACTCTTTGGCAGGCTCTGAAAGCTGGCCTTGAGAGAGTTTTACCTTCCCTATGTTACAGTGTTCAACTCTTGAGCGAAAGCTGGATCTTCTGTACAACAGTCGCCTTGAAATTAATTTGAATGTCTCAATAATTGATTGCGTACATCTTTGGTATGTGAAAGCACAATGACTATCATAATTTAATTGAAATCTTGACTTTCATCAAGTAATATTTATAAGTTAAAGACACTCAGTTTTGGTAAAAATGAAATTTTCTCGATTTTTGTAACATTTGGAACAGTGTTTTTTGAGTTTCCTTGGAAATTCTCTTCGGATCTGAAAAGGGGGCTGCTAATGCTGTTCATTTGGATAAGTGAACTACAATTCCTTCTCAAAGACACAAATATCTGAAAGTCTTTACTTTCATGTCAATAGTACACAAATCTTGTCAACCACTCACTCTTGACAAAGACAGAAGGTCGGTGTGGTTTTATTGCAAACTGCAGCCATATGCATAATTGTTAGTTTTCATTTGTTGTCAACAGATTTAAAACAGTTTCAACAGTCAGAAAATGTGTGTTGAACATGGTACAGGCAACCCCAGTTCATTGATCCCCAGTTGGTTTGTCACTTGAACCTCCTCCCATCAGAAACGCCTTGCTGTTTCCCCTCTCAATTCAACTCAGTTGAAATGTGACAAGTACAAACTGTGGCGAGGACAGCAGTGTTATCACAAGTCTCGTCTTGTCTGTCATTGGGTGTGTTTGCAAGTTTGTCTTGTAACAAGCGATTCATCAACTCTCTTTTGAATATCAAATTGAGTCAGATTCTCATGAAATTCACCAGTTTGGTACTGTTGACTCTGATGACCCTCTGGTGGCCTCTCAATTCAAATCTGTATTCCACAAATGCTTCAACAGCTCATGACCATCTTTCAAGCCTGCTAAATTGAAGCAACCAAACACAAGTTGGTTAGTCACTCCATTGCTCCAGTGGAGATCTTCTGAAATATCAAGGTTGAGCTGCTCTACCTTGTTACTGGACATCACATTTGACAGCCTTTTTGAGGAGACTTTTTCCATGCACTGTTGCCATGACCCAAGAACTGTGAGAAAAGTAACCTCTTTTGAGTTTCAAATGAGTCTATTGTTTGCTTGTTTTTGTCATAACTATGAATGCAATAGGAAGTACAATGCTTATGAGGGGTTGGATGGTAGCAGCAATCCATTCCGATATACTTACAGGGCATGCTTTGTTTGAACCACAAACCATGTAAGCAACAGAGGCTGGAATCCAACAAATTAGGTTTGCTCCAAAAACTGTTACAAATTGGCCAATGGGCAATGTGTCTGAAGACTTTTGGATCTTGCAAGATTGAACCTTTTTTTGTGCTTCTTTGAGCTCAACAAAGAGTTTCATGTTGCTGATAAAAGCAACTTTTAGGCTGATTATTTGCTCTGTGAGCAGGATCCACCTGAATGACACTATCAGCACAGTGGAATTGCACAGCTCAACAGTGAATGAGCACAAGGTTGTTGAGACCTGTGAATAAAAACCAGCTGCTGCTGATGTAATAAACAAAGACAAAACAAAGCTGATGACAGTTGAAGCAGCAAATACTTTCCCAACAAAATTTGGGTCTTTGAATCTTGTTGTCATTGGACACATCACAACCATAAGCCTTGAGAGGCAATAAGGTACCAAAATAGCTGGTGAAACAAGATGGTAGTGCAAGTTCAAAAGAAATATCAAGTAACAGAAAAAGTTTGATTTCCACCTGTTTTGATACAAAGGGAAATCTTGTCCAAATATCTGATCAGCAGTAAACAACATTCCAAAGGAAAATGCAAAAACAAAGTCATGAAAGAAGAAAAAGTTCATGACAATATTATTTGCTTTCTGGATTTGTCTTACATTGGATCCTGTTTTCATTTGATTTTGATATTTCCTTCTTTGAATGAAAGCAGCAGAGGTGGAAAGAAAACACAGAACCACAAAAACACAGCAGAACAGAACTTTGACAGCAGTTTTAGCAAGGAGTTGAGTGCAAGGCAAATTACACACAGCCTGTGCTTGACAAGTTGTGTTTTTGGGGACAGCACAACAGAGTATTGACAATGTTGTGGAGAACAGTTTCAGTTCAGAGAGCTGTAACATTTCATCTGCTGTTTCCAGGAGGCTATTGTTGTGTAAGAAGAGGAACTGAACAGTACATGAACTAAAGATGAAATCAGATGGAAGATTTATCAATTTGTTACTGGAAAGGTCAACCATTAATAAATTAGTTATGTTGTTGAATGTCTTTGCCTGAACTTCTGAAAGATTGTTTCTTTTAACCTTTACACTTTTCAAGTACTTCAAATTTTGAAAGCAGTTCTTTGACAGCAAATGTATCTTGTTGTGTGCAACATCAACCAGAACAACATGTTTCAGAGGCAAATGCAAATCACACAAAGATGATAAATTGTTTTTTGTCATGACAACAGTCATGATATGCTGCACACATGTCAAAATCTTCTTCGCAACAAGGGCAGTGCAATTCTGAACAAAAATAACATGCCAAGGAAACTTGTTTGTCACATGCCAATTAACAGCAGTGATATTTTTACAACTGATAGCAAATGCCAAGCATTTGCATGCCAAAGGACAGCTATGTGTGTGCAAAGAGCAAAGTAGCTCATCATCCTGCAGAGGGCAATCATATTTATCATCACAAATATCATGCATATGAATGCAAATCAATGCCAATTTACATTTGAACATGCCTGCACATTGTCTTTGAAAGGTACACCTTACATCTTCATCTGACCCATGTGGGCAATCCCATCTGCCATTACAAACATATGCCCATGGTATGCAAAAGGAATCTGGACATTTATGGTTTATATTGCATTGAAAATTTATACAGTTTTGTAAATGCTCACCAGTTTTGCATGGTTGAATAGCATTTGCAACAAGTTTAAAATTGCACAAATCTGCCAGGTCAAAGCAAAGATCTCCATTTGTGCAAGGAAATTTTCCACCTTCCTTACAGATAAGCTGAACAGTCTCTTTGTTTTGTATCTCATACAAGTTTAATATAGCTGTGGATGTCTTCCTTGTATCAAGTGAGTGACCAATATGGTGTTTTGATGCCAATGCAAAGATGTATTGTATACAGGAACCACTTGCCACTTGCAAGTAGACATCTGAACAAGTGTGCTGTTTTCTCTTTTGCATGTTTTCTTCATTTGTGTTGTACACACATCCAGCTTCATCAGGTCTGTGTGTGTCTGGGCAGTCAGCAATTTCATCACACACACCAAGTTGTGAAATGAAAGATCTTTGACATTTGAAAATATTGCCTCCTCCTTGTTGAGTTAGTCTTGTATGAGCTGTTATGTAGAACCCATAAAATGAACTGACATTTAAAGGGTATGAAGTGAATTGATATGTTGATGGAGTTTTCATAAATGTGTTTGAAGGTACCAATGTTTCAATCAATGTGTAACTTTTCAGATTAGAGGAGACAAAAGCTGGAAATCTGATATGAATAGCATCAATCAAAAATTCAAAATAGTTGAGGTTGCTGATGTTTAACTGATTTAAAAGAGCATCTGTCCTCACATAAGATTTTTTCAGAACATGCTGGGTTTTGTGTGTCAACCACAAAAACAAGAACATGTGTTGTCCTTCTGTATGCACAAAAAGTGACAATCTACTGATCCTTGTTTGTACAATTCACTTCTGTCATTATGATTGTTTCTCTGTGAGGATGTATTCATGACAAAAGGTACAACACACACAGCATGCACAGTCAAAGGTTGATCACACCCAACAGTGACCCATTCAGGCTGAGCCAAATTGGTGAGCATCAGAGCCACACAAACTTGTTCATCTGTCTCTGGGTATCTTTTCCTCAGAGAAGCAATTTTTAACATTTGTATGCCAGTGTCATTGTCTGTCAGAATATTCAAAACATCATCTTTAATTCTCAAGCAAACTTTCTTTTTGTATTCTGTCACAGCTGTATTTCCATAGTTGGAATTCATCCAAACTTGGAATGAGGCAAAGTGACCATCTTCCCACAAAAAAAATTGCTGCAAAAGAAGATCAAACCATTAACAGACTGGGAGAAAGGAAGGACTTTGTTTGTCTGCTGAGGGAAATATTGGTGTTCACACAAAAACAAAGCCAGGAACCTTGCTCGCTGGATTGTTGAAAAGGCCAATAAACATGACTTCCATGATTGTCAGGTTGCATTTGCACAAAGTAATGATCAGGTCATGGTCATATTTGGTCCTGATTATGGGCAAAGTTCCACCTTCAGATTTGCACAATTGAGATGCCTCATTCCAAGTTCCACTCAATTCTCTGCTAAAATTCAGACTGTACCAATCAAGCCACTGATCCTGTGGTGAGTAGTAGCCTTTCATCACTGGGTCACAGAAATGCTGCAGCAGATGCACATAATGGTATAGTGTCTCATTGTGTGTGTAGCTAAACATGGGGTGATATTCAACAAACAAGTGTTTTTTACACACAGAGGAACAGGCAGTTGAACCATCTCTGTGGAATGGACAAAGCTCTCTTGGCCAGTAAGCAAATATAGAATCATGTGAAGAGAAATTTGTTTGTTTTGTTTGTGTGAGCCTGATGTGGTGGAAATGATGTCCTGGTAAGGATATCATATGTGCTGCAGTTTGAGGTGAAAAGTGTAATTGCGATTTCCAGAGTATGCAGCTCTGTGCAAAATTTGGTGTGATGGGTTCAGGTAAATCATCACAAGTCCTGCACTTTGCTTTCTCTATGTTTACCAAAATATCAACACTGTGTGTCTCATCTGTTGGTCTGTGATAGAGCAGCAGCCTATCTGTCCCAGGGTCAGCAATACCGTAAAACCATGTAAACCCTGTGTTATTTGTCAAACTACCAATACCCACAGATTGTTTTGGATACATTGTGTCCAGGATTTCATTCCCTTTGATCTTGAGTTCAGTCACTTTTATCAAACACTCAACCCACTCATTTGTGTCAAAGTAGAGCTGGTTTATATGCATCATCAGTACTCTTTCATACTTGAAGAGCCTGACATTCCAAGGACCCATATACTGATAACTGTAAGCAAAATCCATTATGAGTCTGTGTGCTGAAATATCTAATCTGAATTTCTTTATTTTCTTTGTCTGATTTTTTCTCAAAAAGAATGAAGAAACACCAGGCACATGTCCATGGTCTGTCCCAGCATATCGTGATTGTTTGAATGCAGCAAAACAAAAAACAGAAGTTTCATTTGTGAGAAGATCTGTTTCAATCACTTGGTAATCAACTCCCTCAAGAAGGATGTGGGTGTGGTGACCTGAAGAGAAACATTGTTGAGATATTATTATAATGGAGGTACCTTGTGCAATGTCCATGTATGTGTAATATTTATTTTCTGGCCTTTGGTTACAGTAGGAATCACTCTGAACAAAAAAGCCTCACAACACAGAGCACTGGTGGTATTACAACTGCCTAAGAAAGCAGCTAAGAGAGTGAGATTTGGAATGTGTGAAGATATGCCAAAGGGAAGGTTGCCCATTCTACCCTGGGTAATTTCCTGGGAGTGATTTTGTTTTTGAAAAGAAGCAAAGAAAAAACCCCACCTTTGCAATGAACCAGTGTAAGTTGTAAGGCAGTGTGAACCCCAAAAGTACCTGAATTCTTTGCAAAGCAAGAGGATGTCACTTGTATCATTTCAACAAGGTACTACATACCTGCCAGATGTCCCCACATTGCAATATTTACAGTTGTGGGTACATTCTTTCTGGGAATGATGCTTACACTTCTTGCCAAGTGAAAGTAATTTGGTGGCTTCATGAGCTGGAGAAATTGTTTTGGAGTCTGCAAAATTTGGGAAGAAAGAGAGTGTCTGCTAAAAACCAAAACTGTGCAATTCTCGGTGTATTTTAAAGCCTGACAATCTCCATCCTCTGTGTTTTTCACCTCCAGATGTGTATCCTTTACAGAACTTGGAACCCACAATGAACAGTTTGTAGTTGACAGTGTCAGCTCTGCATGAAATGTTCCATACTCAGTGTGTGAATACAGAACCAGAAGACATTTTGGACCTTGGGCATACACATTTCTGGCACTCAGGCTGTTGTCATGAGAACAGACTGTTGCTAATGAAACTACTTTTGTTGAGTTTACAATTTGGTAAATTGCCATGCCACTGTGTTGACACAGGCTGCTTTGAATAAATTGACTTTTAAACAAGTTGATACTTGCATTGACATTTGATTCTCCATTAATTTGAAGCACAAGTGCATTTTTGTCTGGAAAAAAGCCTGAGACACATTCAGAAGAAGATGTACCATTGCATGATACTTTAAATTTTGAATTCCTTTTTATAAAAATCTGCTTTTTGTTTGTATTTGAGATGAAAATATACTTCAAAACATTAGATGACCCATCTTTCAATGTGTTTGGTGAATAAAACAGAATCAGACAACAAAAAGAAGCAGTTTGGAAAGAACCATTCCCAATGAGGTGAATATGTTCAGAAAAACTACCAGGCCCATTGTAGAGAGTGGCAGAGGAAATCTTCAACTCACCATACAAAATACAAATCACATTGTACTTGTCTGTCTTCACTTCAAAAAGTTCAGAATATCTTCCTTCAGTTGAGAGTTGCAAACTCCATACAAGGGTTTTTGTAAAATTACTTATTGGGAGGGAGAACACTTGCATCAATGAGCTGACAATGCTGAATGAAAAATGAATGGTGTGAGACACCCACAGCCACATTGATACTGTGACTTTAACATCTTTATGAGGTGGATGCACTGGAATGTTTGAGTAGATTCCACAGTACTTGAGAGAGAATACTACTTTGCCTGACAATATACTGTTGATGTTCAGGGTGCCAATACTGCACATATGTAAGTCCACAAGTTCGAAATACACACAGTGAAATTGAAGGAAGCTCTTCAAGTACTTGTCCAGTGTAAAAATAAATGTATGGTAATTGGCAACATAAAGTGTATTTACAAGGAACTGTTGTCTTCCAATGATCGCACAAGGGTCACAGTTATACCTGTCACTGCAGGATCTTTCAGTGCAGCACAGTTTATTTTTCTCAAGAACAACATAGTTTGCTGGATAGCTTTCTTTCTTGACAATATTTGCAATTGGCACAGTTATTGTGTTTTCAGTAAAACAGTCACTCCTTTGTCTGTAAAGTCTATATGTTATACCAGAGATTTGCTTGAAACCCCAACCTTTGTGCTTCATATATCTCACAAATCTTTCCCAATGGGCCAATGAATTCCTTGCTTGAAAAGTGTACACCTCCATTACTCTGCCCAAGAAGTACTCCACATATTGCATCCATCTTTTTGTCCTTGAAGCAACTGAATTTGTAAAATTGTACTTGAGGAAGTGTAGAGTTTGTTCAGATGGAAACTTCCCACATTGATCTGTTTCAGGAAATACTAAATTGTCAGAAAATGACTTTGATCGATTGATATTAATGTGAATTAATTTTTTCAACTTTTTGACTTGATATTTTGAGTGCCTTTGTGAATTGATAAAGTCCATTCTTGACTTAGTACTTGTGAAACTTTTCAACTGATCCATTTTATCCTTTATCCAGTTGAAGAAATCTTTGAATTCTGTTTCATACAAAACATTTGCCACTTGCTGTTTCCAGGCTTCATGGCAGCCTTGAGCCTTGAGAGGCCTTATGGGCATATTTTGTGGGTGAGTGTTTTGTATCATTCCTGTGATGAAGAAGGACACAGTGACAAAAATGTCAGCCTTGTGATTCATATCACAATATCACAAGAGTTTCAGCAAGGATATGTGCTATTCATTTTCAAAAAGTTTTGCATGAATTTGCTTCAGCAAAAAGCTGTATTTGTCTCTCTCAGAAAATAGCAGAATGTAAAATCCAATTTTTGATATTGGCTGGAAGTCATTTTGAGTGCAACAATACAGCAACAATGCCAAGGATCTGACACCAGTGTTTCCATTGCTGCAATTACTTCCAGCACCACAAGTGGCAGATTCAATGAAACCTGTCAGGAAACATGTTAGAGAGATGGGAAGGAGTGGGTGTGACAGACACAATCTGGTGCGAATCCAGGGTAGACAATTTGGGTGGTCCACAGGAAGCAACCAATCAAGGATCTGAACAAGTTTTCCAAAGGACATTATTTTCCAAAGGTCAATAACGTTTTCTCGGTCATCCAGCCATCTTTCTTTTGAAGTAATTTTGTGATGCTCCAATTCAAGCTTGACTCACAATTGGGAAAAGAGAAGATTGCCATTGTTTTGGAGAGTTTTGTTTCAACTCACAAAGTTCCTGTTCCAAAAATTACTTGTTAGTATGATTTTGATGTGACTGTTAAACGAGCTGAAACACTCAGTCTGTCACTCTGGAGAGTTATTTTGCCAACATGACACATTTTAGGCTGGCCATCTCACTGGAAGCCTGGTCTGGTCCTGGATCATGACTGGTGGAATTTATCCTTGTGCCTGAGGGATTGCTTCCTGTTTGCTAATCTTCTGGATGTGTTTGGTCAAAATCACAAAAAGACAGAAGCAAGCCTCAGAGTGTATTTATTGCAACACTTGGTTTTACTCCCATTGACATTTTGATCTCTGGTGCACCATTTCATAGTTTCGTGTGCCTTCGTTGCTTATCAATTTTTTATCAACACTGGGGATTTTCAGAGCATTGTTTTAGTTTCAGTATTTTACTCTCTCTTGCTTTACAAAGAGAAAGATGTCCATGATTGTGTCTGCCAAACGTATTCATTTACTTTCTTGTCTTCTTGTCCTTTTTCTGTTCCAAGCACAGCTAGAAACACCGTATTTTCTGTCAAGCATGGACCAACTGGCATCACAGCTTAATTGTGTGGCCCTGTGACCTTCTGTATTTCCTCAGCAGTCAAGGTCCACTTGCTGAAACCAAGTTTCTATGGAGTAATTTCCACACTGCTGGTCAATAGCAAACTCTGCTGTCAGCCACCCTGCCTCAACCCCTTCCTTCATCCAGCACAACCTGCTGTCACATTGCAGTGGTGTGTGCCACAGGATCAGCCTGAGTATTTCAGGATGGCCAGGTGAATCTGGGTATTGATGAGCATCAAATATGTCCTCTGTTAGAGTGGTCAAGTGGGCATTCCCAGCAAGCCATAATTCTTTCAAATTTGGAAGAGATGAGAATCCAGCTGGTGGTACTTCTCTTATGTCATTGAAAGAAAAGTGCAGAACTTCCAAGGACTCAAGTCCTTCCCACATATCTCCTCTTATCTCAGTGATTTTGTTGGAGACCAAGTCCAAGTCTTTGATTGATTCCAGTCCCTTCCACATGTCTGATCTTATATCGCTGAGGCCAGTGTACCAAAGCGACAACTTTGTGCATTTAGCAAGGTGTGTACACGCTGCTGGTTGGATGTCTAGATTTCTATTTTGGCCAAGCAGTAGGATTTGTAAATTATCAAGTCCTTCCCACATATCAGGTCTGATTTCAGTCAGTTGGTTTCCCCTTAATTCCAGTCTGGTACAGGAAGAAAGATGGTAGAAGGCTCCTGGCAGTATTTCTGTGATGCTGTTGAATGAGAGTTTCAATTCTGTCAGGGAATCAAGACCTTCCCACATATTTTGCTCTATCTGTTGGAGAGCATTGTGCTGCAAATTGAGTTTTACACAATATGTCAGTGATGAGAAAGCTCCAGGTTGTATTGAACTGATCTGATTAAATGAAAGATTCAGTTCATCATGCAAATAAAATTGTGCCCACATCTCTGTCCTGATCTCTGTCAGTTTGTTGAAACTCAAATCCAACAAATCACAGTTGCCAATGTTTGAGAAGGCTCCAGCGTGGATGTCTGTGATGTCATTTCCTGACAAAAGTACCATGTTTGCTTCAAGAGGAATGTGTTCTGGAACTTGGGTGAGACCTGAGTTGGGTTTGTAGAACACACCATCTTCTGTGAGCTCATCCTGACTGGCACTGTGTTGCTCAGATGACTCATCATCACCATCACTATCCAGTAAAAGACCATCTTCACCAGAAGCAGGACGCAGCACGCACAATGCAATCATGGCGGCTGCAACGCAAAATGTCAAAGGCTGGACTCGCGCGTGGAGAGAAACAGAGTGCCAGCTTTTTGTGAGTTTCGTCTTTCTCACAGTTTGATTTCTCTGACATGTATATTCTTGGAGCTATTGCTGAAAGACGTGAGATCACAGCAAACAAGACCCATTGGCAGCCATTGGGCACCTGTTCCTCCCAGTACAGTGGCAATATGTATTTCAGAGCACTTGAAAGATGATAAAATACTGAAAATATGACAAATTCATACTAAAAAGATCAAAGAAGTGCCCAAGGGTTCGATAAACATGCTGCTCAGCCAAGAAAATGGTGAAAGTGAGTCAGTGAGAGAGACAGAAAAAAAAACAAAAAGAGAGAGCAAGGGAGACAGAGGGAGAAAAGAGACAGAGAGACAGAGAGAATGAGAAGAGGAGGTGAGAGAGAGAGAGTGAGTGAGAGATGGAGAATGAGAGAAACAGACAGGAGGAGGAGAGGGAGAGAGGAATGAGACGGAAGCAGATTGGGAAAGAGAGAAGATATACAGCTAAAAGACATGAGTGAGAAGAGATAGTGCAGAGGTTCAGCAATTACATCCATTTTTCGTTACTGTCCCATCAGTGACCCCTGGACCCCAGTGGATTGCCCTTTTTCCCATTTGCGGGGGAAAGAAATTAGCTCTTTTGGTCATCCAAACCACGCTTTTATGACAATGTGTGCAGTTTGTTTTGGTACCCCTAACTTGAGCTATTTGCACCTCTGGTAAAACAATGTTCATTGTCTGCATGGCTTTCTGCCGAAAACACAAAATGCACTTCCACAGTGGTTCGACTTGTTCTTCGTGCCCATGAGTGTATGTGTGCGTGTGTGTGCGTGTGTGTGCGTGTGTGCGTGTGCGTGTTCGTTGAATTCAGGCCAGAGTCTATTTCGCTCTTTTTTGTTGGTGTTGCGTGTTTGATTTATGGGCAAAACAACGAAAGCCACAGAATTGTGGACAATTTTCGTTCTGCGACGCAAAAAATATCCAATTGACAAAAATGAGGACAGAGAATTGTTTGTCGCTCTGTTGCATGCAGAGGTTGCACATAACTGGTTGTTTTGCGGTTTGCCAACAGAAATTTGCCTTGAAAAGATAGATATTTTCACGACCTTGTGAATCGTGCATTGGAAAGAACGTGTTTCTGTCTCTGACAGAGCATAGTTTGCCACAGGGTCAAGAAACTTTGTGCACATGCAGGGGAGGAGCTAGACTGGAATGTGAACAAACATGAATCTGCCAACATTTTGTACGTGTCACATTGTTTCCTTTTTGTATCCTGCAATATGTTGAAATTGGTGACAGGATTTGCAAATTCAGAAATTTTTCTCACTTGGTCAATGCAAAAACCAGGGGAAATAACTGGACCTGATTGAGGAGCTGAAACTGTTTGACAATATATTCGTGTAATTTGTACTTTATTTCTGAGCCACACAGGCAGAATATCATGTCATGTGATGTGATTTTGTTGCAGATTTTGCACTATTGAGCACCATCTGTCTGGGCGAGTCCTTTGTCATCACCTTCAACCAGACAGACCATGGTCTGCAGGAGGTGCCAGAAATACCCAGTGTTGCTACTGAAGTCTGGCTTTCCAGAAACAACATCATGGACATCAAGCCTGGGGACTTTTCTCAACTTTGGGACTGTGAACTTTTGGATTTGAGCCATAATCAGTTGACTGCACTGAATTCTGAAATGTGGGAAGGTTTGAGTTCCTTGAAATCTTTATCCCTTTCTTGGAATAGGATCAGTAATATTTCCCCCAGAGCTTTTTCAATTATTTCAACTCTTGTGAGGCTTTCACTGATAGCAAACCAGATATCTGCAATTCAATCACACATGTGGGAAGGTTTGACTTCTTTGGCCTCTCTTTATCTGAATCACAATCAGATCAGCAGCATCTCTCCCAGACTATTCTCCACTCTTCCATCACTGACTAAACTTGATCTGACCAACATTTCTATCACTGCAGTCAACAGACACATGTTCTCCAGTGTTCCATTATTGACAGAGCTGTCATTGTCCTTCAACCCACTCAGGACCATTGAGTCAAATTCTTTCTCTGAGATTCCAAGTCTGGTGTCATTGTTTCTGTACCACACCAAGCTTGGTGCTCTGAGGCCTGATATGTTTGAAGGTTTGACATCCCTTGAAAACTTGATCTTGTACCATTGTGATTTGTCAGACATCATCCCAGGCACTTTTGCTAGAATGCCTTCTCTGGCCAGGATTCACTTGGGGTGGAATAAGATCTCCCAATTGTCCAAAGAGATGTGGACAGGAATTTCACCTGATGTCCTTCACTTGAATGATAATGGTATCCAGAGCATCAATAGTGAGATGTGGGAGGGTCTGGACAATTTGCATGGCCTGTACCTTCAATCTAACCCCATCAATTATATCAGTTCCCAGATGTGGCATGGCTTGACAGAACTGAAATATTTGAATTTGAGCAACATCTCTATTGCTTATGTCCCACCCAACACATTCTCAGAACTTTCTGGACTTCAATTTCTTGAGCTGAAAGAAAACAGACTGGAGTCTTTGAATTCTGACATTTTTGGATCAAATCACCCGGATGAAGTTTTTGTTGCTCTGGGTGGGAATCCTCTTCAGTGTGACTCCAGGCTCTGCTGGGTGCAGGAAGCTGAAGAAGAGGGATGGCTGCATGCCACCAGCATTTTTGTCACTGGAAGGCCTCAGTGTGCCAATTTTCCTGATTCTGCTTGGGAGGAGGTCAACTTTGGTTGTGATTAGGACCCCCATCTGTCCCTTCACAATGAGGCTTTTTGTGAAAAAATCATTTCAATATGCAGAGCAACATTCAGGTTGACGGACAAGTACAACGGAAATTGTTTTGAGATGTTGTTGATGCCTGCGGTGTGAGCAGTAAAAGCATTAAAATTCAGGAACTTGTGGTTGACCTGTTGTGTTGGGTGGAATTCTACGAGGAACAGCACAAAACATTTCAGCTATGAAGCTTTATTTTCTCGTGATCCTGTTTGGAGTCTCTTGCTTGACACAACATGTACAGCAAACATGCACGTTACTGGCGAAGAACAAATTTTGTAGGATTGGAAGGTCCTCGACCCTGAGCTTCCGAAAGGGGAGACAGGTCCTGGTTACATTTCCTCTTCACAGTTGAGGGCCTCGGCAACTAGAGTCCAGCCCAGGTTGGGGTAGTTCACACAGGTCAGCATGCGCCCGACATGACCAGGGGGGAACTCGGTGTCAAGCCAGCACATGTTCTCGTCACACTCCAACGGATTCTCACTCACATCCAAAGACGTCTGGGGAAACTCTTTGCCAAAGATGTCACGGTTGAGGGTGATGAGGAAGTTTTGCCTCAGAGACAGGCTTCTCAGGTTGGGGAGGGGGTAGAGAAGCATCCAGGGTGCAGTGTGGTGATCTTGTTGTTCCAAAAAGACAGATCTTTCAGGGAATAAAGACCATCCAGCAGGTGAGACTGAATCTCAGTCAGTTTGTTTTGAGAGAGATCCAGTCTCTCCAGTTTGGGCAGGTCTGAAAAGATCCCAGCTGCAAGGCTGCTGAGTTCATTGTGACTCAGACTCAGCTTCTTGAGTTGCTCCAGTCCTCTAAAGGCTCCTGCTTCTATCTCAGATATTTGGTTCTTGTACAGCCACAATTCTTCATAATTCCTGTTGGCAAAAGCAGGGCAACTTTTTGGTTCAAGATAAACACTGCATAAATTTGAACTTTGTATTTGTGTGGAATTTTTCATGTTTTTCTTACCTCACTGAAGCTTCATCTCCATTGGATAAGAAAACATTTTCTGGCAGACTGGTGATGTTGTTGACACCCAGGAAAATCTCTCTGGCCCCAGCAGGAATGTGTGGTACCTCTGTGATCCTGTTCAACATGCACCAGAACTCATTCCCTTGAAGGCTGCACATGCCTGACACCACAGAGAGCCTCGCCACCAGCACTGCAGTGCACAAAAGACGTCTTCCAAACTGAAAAATTCAAACACGCACAAGTAGAAAGGTCTTCTTGGGTTGTTTTTGAATCACGGGGTTTTGCGTTTTTGTTGCAGAAGGAAAACTTGTGCCACATTTTGATGACTTTCTCCGAAGAAATCATGGTATTGAACTCAAACTCACCAATGGTGAGCTTCATCAGGAAATTCATAGTTTCTGAGTTTCAGCGCGTTTGCCTTGAACTGAACAGTGCAGCCAAAAAACAATTTCACATGGTGGCACAAACCATTTAATTTTGCCAGCAATTGTATTGCAATTATTGTGTGTATTCAGGATATTAGTTTTATGTACGGCCTTCGCCCCACCTCAATGAAGTTGGTCATTCTCTGTTCAACTCAAAGGGCCCATTGTGAATAATTTGCAGCAGTGCCAACTCCTATTTGAGCTCAACATGACGAGCCACGTGCAGCGTGAGCTTTGCGCGCGTGAACCACTTCCACCTGCACGTGCGGACTCGTGTATGAGAACCAGAAAATGTGAGTGAGTCGAGACGACATTTCCCCCACAAGTGTGACAAAGTGTGCGAGATCAGACAGATGAAAAAATTGAGACAACTGATTTTCTTACGGTGAGCAAAAATTCCCACAAGTTGTGTGGGCGCACCTGTCTTCAGATAGCTTCCCCGTGTTTGTTGAGTTTCCTCACGGCTCTTTGCGCACAAAACTGGGAAAATAGAAATTCAGGTCTGGCCCATCCGACCACAGGTCATCCGACAAATTGACGAGACAGCCTGAGTGTCATTTTGTGGCATACAGCATCGTTTTTGAATTTTTGTTTCTACAACAGGTAAAATAATTCTTCATTGTGATGCGTGGTGCTAAACTGATCATTTTGATGACTTGTTATGTGATGCGCGTCAAATTGTTAAAGATGTTGAGATTCGTGAGGAGTTCGGCGTGCACAGCGCAGAGCAGATGGACGCACAATTCCGACAGAGACAGAGACACAAGCAAACACTGACACAAGAAAGCAACAGAGAACCCTGCGAGCTTGCTTGTAGTTCCTTTGCACACGCAGACTGGACCATTGACCGGTCACCATGGAGACAGACTGTCAGCAGACGATGACGACGCGCGCGCAGAACTCGAAGTTGTCCTTCGCAAAAATGTTTCTGCATCATTGTTTGGCAGATTGCTGACCAGGATTGAGGAAGATGTATCATCAAATGATGATACCGCAGACATGCACTCAAGTATGCAAGATTTCCCCACTCACGGCTTTTCCACAGCATGCATGCTGTTGAGTCCAGTTTGGATGAACCTTCAGCCTTGACACATCATTCCTTCACATTGAACCTCTCTGATTCCCTTCACTTGAATTTTTGGGTGACGCATTGCCGCATGAAATTTCCTCGTTTCACAGTCATGCTCTTGTGGCTTTGCCTCTCCTGTTGTCCATAATTCTTTCACTTGCAATGCCCTTCGAAACTGAATGCTGCTTTCAGACAGAGGGGCAGGTCAGTCCCCCTTGACTTTTGGTGGTTTCTCATCTTGTCTTTGTCCAACTTGACAAAGCACTCTTGCAGTGAAATAACCAGATTTCAACAACCCACCACCCCGTGAATGAAGGAGGGTGGGACACAGGCCTCTCTTTGGAGCTTCACCAGCAAACCTCAACGTGAGCTCTCAAGAACAATAACTCCCATGGTGGACCTTGATCAACACGAAGACCTGCTGTGGGTCCTGGACCATCAGTTTTGTCATCACTTTGACTGGACCTTCTGCTTTTTAGTGGTTTGCACCTGGTTCCCGAAGGGTACCAGGTAGCGCAAGACATGGTGGACAAGATTCTGTGGACAGCACTTTTCAATAAAAATGGGGCTCAATTTTGTTCATATTTGGTCAAAAGATTTTGGCTTGGTGTAGCAGTGTGCAGCAGGAAGGATTTCATTTGAATCACTGTACAAAAAGAATGTTGTGTTTGAGTGGGCGATATTTTTTTGCGTCTGGGTGCAAATCACGCGACCTCCCTGGAGGTATTTTCTTTGACTAAAGTGTGGCACACCAAACAATGTCACGCCACCCATCCCTCTGTGTGGATAAATAGCTTTTTTCCGTCAAAAACCTGCGGCGAAAAAAAAGATATCAGCGGACCTCTGCTTTCAAAGCCACGCGGGTTATCCACCATATTCCGCTGGTGGTCGGTGCTCAAATTATATACATCAACAAAACTGTAGTTGTTGTGGGAAAGTGGAAAATTCATGGCCAGCCCTTTTCACAATGTCCCACGGATGCCACCCACATTTGTCATGACTTGGTATGCGGTTCAGGGTGAGACCTCACCTGTGCAAAACCTGGTGTCTGTGTCACTGTGGAAAATTCCCGCCATAACTTCCTGCTTCCTGTTTACAAAATGAAATGAAAACTGCTCAGTCTGCTCAGCCGCATGCAGATTGTCCACAAATCACCAGGCTGACACTCAGGTACAATTTTGTACTCGTAAGTCCAGATTTTTTCTATGTCGAAACATTTGGGCAAGAAGTGCACAAAACAGAGAGTGGCATTTGAGGCAGAGAATTTGTTTTTGGCAAAAAACTTGTCCTCAAAGGCAAAGAGGCAAAAACACATTGAAACGCTCCGTTTTCATTCCTATCCAAAATTTGTACGCATACCTGTGAGGTTAACACGCACGCACCTGTGAATCAGGCAGGTGCCCCCAACCGCAACCAACTGTAAAATAAACCACGGTGGTTGAATTCAACTGTGGCCTGACGCGGGTTTTCTTGAGGGTTTCGTTCATAACATCAGCACAACGAAATAGAAAAAAGGAAGATGTGAACTTTATTCTGAAAAGAGTGAGGCAGTGGTGAAGAAGAGTTCAAAGTTTAACTACAGTCTCAAGGAATGGCTCTTTCACCACACCTGGCGTTCTTCGTCTGCATGTTGTGGACTCCCGCCTGGACGAAGCATGTGATTGGAACTGTCAGTCATGACACGACATTCTTCCACGTGGGTCTCTCCGACTTCCCTGCAAAGGAAGCCAAAATAGAATATTCTATCAGGTTTAAAGAAATGAGAGCACCGCCTGTGCTGAGGATTCATACATCAGAAGATGAAGTGGACATCAAGAAGAGATGCATCAGCAGTGCCTTTGGACAAGTTTTCAATAAGAACCTCAGAGTTACTCTGTCCAGCAACCTGAGATCCAGATACACCACACGTTCCCAGAGAAATGGTGTTTTCTCAGGCAGAGCAAAGATTAAAATCTTTGACTACATAGAAAGAAACTTTTCATTCAGTTTGGGTTTCCAATGTGAGGTTTTATCATTGTTTGATCTTTCACTAGTTGGAGTTGAATATAATTTTAATCTTTATGATCAAACCAATGATATTCACTGCACACCAATGCCCCATTACACAGGCTTATTGAAGAATTGTTCCAAATTCTACTCTCAAATATCAGCTCACAACTTGATGGGTGACCTGGGCTTTGGCCACCAGCATCCAGGATTGGATGAAGACAACTGGGGGAAAATTTTGCTGTTTGATAGTCTCGCCAGGCAGACATCATGGAATGGGCAGAATCTAATCTACCAATACGCTGAAGAACTACTCTGCTATTTGTTCATCCCTGAGTGTGGTCCAAAGCAGAATGTTGTTCAAGCATGCAGAGAGCTCTGCTATGATGCACAGTATGCTTACAGAGAGATTGAATATTACAATCCTGAGAAATGGAGAACTGTTAAAAAATTGTTAAACAATCTCAGTTGGGTAAACAAGTTGGAGGATTTGGTAAACTGCACTTATTTGCCTTCATTGAATGGAAACATTCCTTGCTTCTACAAACCTGTTGTGTGTGGCCCTCCACCAAATGTAACCAATGCAACAGTCAGTCATAAAGGTGATAAATTTCCTGCAACATCCAAAGTGAAGTATTCCTGTGTAAGTGACCTTCTTACAATGAAGGGCAACAGCACTGTGAGATGTTTATACTCTGGAAAATGGTCATCACCACCGGTTTGTTCATTGGATAGTTCATCCAACACAGTTGCTATTCTGGTATCTGTTCCAATTGTTTTAGTCGTCACTATCCTGATTGCAATCTTCATTTGGTTCAAGTGCTGGAGAAACAAAAGGCAAAAAGATGAAACATTGAGCTTTGGTCCCAGAAATGCTGAATTTGATACATTTTTGTGTTACAACTTTAACATGGACCACAAGTATGTCATGGAAACTTTGCTGCCTGAGTTGGATGAAGAGTTCATAAATCAGAGGAATGAAGGAGACCTTCATCGATCACAGGTTGCCAATGATAATCCTGATGAGAATGCAGAGATACCACAAATTGCTGATGAGACACAAACTGGACAGGGGTTTAAAATCTTCATTGAAAGTTTACACTTTATCCCAGGCCGTTTAATTTGTGAAAATATTGAAAATGCCATCAAGAAAAGCAACTCTGCCATTGTGTTGGTTTCCCAGGGATTTGTCAATAGTCCCTGGTGCAGGAAGGAATTTGAACTGTGTAAACTGGAAAATATGAACAACAGTGCCTTCAAAATATTTGTGATAATGATGCAGCCAGAAAATGAGTTGGAGAATGTAAATGATGACATGAAAAGATTCTTTGAAACAACAACATTTCTGAAGAAGGATGATCCTGACCTAATGAACAAACTTTCACACCACCTTGCAGGTCTCAGAAGCATACATGGAAGCCCTGCATAGAAGAATTGTTTGGGATCAGAACGGTGATCAACTTGTGTGGCAGGAGAAAAGTGCTGATGGGTGCCTCACATGTGGATCAACTGGAGAATGAAAATGCTTTTCCTTCAGGCTGTTTGTCATAATGATGCCACGTGTTACGTCTACGGAGCGCTTTGCTGAAACTCCCCACTGAATCGGTTGTGACGGGGGAGTCGGTTCTCGGGATCAGTTCCAGGACTGATGAAGATGAAGTCAACCTAAACTATTTCGATGCACTCACAAAACGTGACTTGAAGCGCCTAATTTCCTTGTTCGACTTCAGATTTTTTTTCTGGCGAAACAAATTTCCTCAAACAAGTGCAGAAATTACCACTGTTGAAAACGTGACTTGGTAAAAAGAGCCTTCCTCGCTGTTTGGGGTTCAGCGATGCGAGATAATTTCAGGTTTGATGCCCCTCGACTTTTTTTTCCTGATGAGGAAAACTAACAGGGTGCGTCCGCTTATCATGATGTTCTGCGGAAAATTCAACCAATTTGGTTTGTACATTCTGGCTCAATAAACAGGACTCTGGTTTCATCCTTTCTTGTTCGTGTCCATTCAGAGGATGATCTCTCTTGATCCGCACCATTTTTTGGCAAGAATTCTGTCAAAATTTAACGCTTTATTAGCTTGCCATCCATTTTTGTCTTCGACCCACAAAAATTTGCGCGATAGTTGCCGTGTTTTGCCCAGACATATATCTGAGAAAGATGGGGTCTGACCCAACTCGAGATCAGTAGAAATGAAGTCTTTTCTTTTGGCCATTGAATCAAGGTGGACCTTTTGAGTGCAATGTCTACGAATAATCTCTTGACGAATTCACAGTGAAAAACAAGCGGCGCCACTGCTCCTGTGCATTTCTAACACAAAACGCAAAACAAATCTGGCCGATTATAATTGTGTGCGAACTTGGCTGGTCCTGCTGTTCGAGTCGTGTTCGATGGGTTCGGGTTATGCAGACACGAACCGAGATACTGCTGTACACATAGAGAATGATGTACGATGTCATTCAAGACTTTATTCCGCAGTGTTATTTTCTGGGTTCACTCACAAGGAGCTTGTTTTTTTTTCTCTTTCTGGTACCGCGGAAATCGAGAACGCTTTCTTCGCGTGCTGGATTTCGGGTTTGACGCCTTTACAAACAAATGTGACAGTTTATCATGCACTGGGTTACTGTAAGGGCATAGGGCCATAGTAAACCGCAGACTGTAAAATATGGTAACATACAAGTTACTAAAGACCTGCCAAGAACACGAAGCTGCAAGTGAAGTGCAAGTGTCCACATGTAAGGAAGCTGCTGATGGTCTAACTGAGTACTCATGGCGCAGAGTAGGATACCCTCTGGTTGTTCTAACAGCTAAAGGCACAAGCTCAGGTCTTGGGTTGTTACACCCATAAGCTGATCTTGGACTTGTCACAGCCTTGTGACATGTTATATATATTTACCATGACCACCCCCTAAGTACTGCCATGGCCTTCCATGGCCACAGCACAGCCACAGCCAATCATAGCATTACCCTAGATGGAGCCACTATCCTTAGCTGGGCACATGACCCAGACTGCCAAGACACAATAGCTTGTGACACCATAGAGGAAGGTAGCCTAAACCACTGAGCTCCAACTCATACTCTACAATAAACTATACT